>ENA-UOOK01000707-UOOK01000707.1-fermentation-metagenome-genome-assembly--contig:-NODE-707-length-44416-cov-20.038908_pt1 | contig 44416 bp, 36 predicted proteins | sample MGYA00245777_ERZ724023 | MGnify/ENA primary metagenome ERZ724023 (study PRJEB28704, sample SAMN03018312) | fermentation metagenome | biome: anthropogenic terrestrial biome; feature: soil; material...
CTTTCTCTATTTAGCTCCATTTTTCTTTGAATATGGGGGGAATTTATAGAAGAAAGTTATAATCATTTCGGGCGAATTCCTTTAAGAAGTTTTTCGAGCGCCGTTGTGAAAGATAACAATAAAGATGTCATTTACTTCGGATCCATCAACGGGACCTACTTTTTCGAACCGTTCACGGTACTGCGCCGACAGGAAGTGCCTCCGGTCATCATTACCGAGATGAAAATTTACGAAGCTTCGACGGCCGAAAACGAAAGGAAATCGATCAATTATTTTAATGATCAAAATAAAGACATAGAACTTACCCATAAGCAAAATACATTCAGCATATTCTTTAATGTCCAGGACTACTCGTTGGCCGATCAAGTGGATTATGCTTACCGGCTGAAAGGGATAGATGACGGATGGCATACCGTTGAAGACAACAACGTCACGTTCCGCAACATTCCTCCCGGCCGGTACCGATTCGAAGTGAGCGCACGGATGAAAAACCAGACACCGTCGAATGACATCTATACCCTGTCCATTCATATACAACCTCCCATATGGCTCTCATGGTGGGCTAAAGCGTTTTATTTTATTATAGCCGCGTCCATTGTATTTGCTATTTTATATGCCTATAAGAAAAGGATAGACATACAGAGCTCGTACGAATTGGAAAAGAAAAATCATGAACACGAACAGGAACTCAATAGCGAACGCTTGCGCTTTTATACGAATATCACCCACGAACTCCGTACTCCGTTGACATTGATTTTAGGCCCCTTGGAAGATTTGCAAAAGGATCCGGGCCTTTTACCGAAGCAACATCAAAAGATTTCCGTAGTAAGGCAAAACGCCTTGCGCCTTCTTAATCTGATCAACCAATTGCTGGAGTTTCGAAAAACAGAAACTCAAAACAAAAAACTCTGTGTGAGCAAAGGAAACATTTCCGAACTGGTAACCGAAATAGGGCTGAAATATCAAGAACTCAACCCGAAACCATCCGTGGATATTTCCATTGATCTGGAAAATGAAAATATGCCTTTGTATTTTGACAAGGAAGTGGTAAATACCATCTTGGACAACCTGATATCCAATGCAATCAAATATACCGATAAGGGCCGGATAATACTCTCTTTATATACTACTCAAAAGGAGGATGTACCCTATACGGAAATAAAGGTCACCGATACCGGTTACGGTATTCCTAAAGAAGAGCAAGAACATATCTTTGAACGTTATTATCAAATAAAAAACGGGAAACAGGCTTCCGGTACCGGAATAGGGTTGGCTTTAGTAAAGAATTTAGCTCTATTGCACGAGGGGGAAATACGGGTAGAAAGCGAACTCGACAAGGGAAGCAGTTTTTACTTTTCGTTGCTTACACACAATTATTATCCCTCGGCTTTACATAGTGAGGGAAACGATACAAAGGAAATCGAGCAGCAGGAAACGCTTCCCGATATAACGGCTAACGGAAGGCCTATCTTATTGGTGGTAGAAGATAATACGGATATACGCGATTATATTTCGGATTCTTTTTCCGATGGCTTCGACGTAATTACCGCCGCCGAAGGGGACGAGGGGTGCAAGGCCGCTTTTGCCCATATTCCCGATATTATAGTGAGCGACATTATGATGCCCGGCATGGACGGCATAACTTTTTGCAAGATAGTGAAAGAAGATATACGCACAAGCCATATACCGGTAATTCTGCTTACGGCTAAAACCTCTATTGATGATAAGGAAGAAGGTTATCTGTCGGGGGCCGATTCCTATCTTACCAAACCATTTAGTGCGACCTTGTTGCGCAGCCGCATCAATAATTTGCTGGATATCCGGAAGAAGTTGGCGGATCAAATTAAATTCAATTTAAAATTAAACAGCAAAAGCGATATGCTTAAAGATTCGATTAATCAAATCGACAACGAGTTTATCCGGAGCCTTACTCAATTAATTGAAAACAACCTCGAAGATGAAAAAATCGATATCGGTTATCTTTCCGATAAATTATTCATGAGCAGTTCTACCCTTTACCGAAAAATAAAAGGTCTTACCGGCATCTCGACGAACGAATTTATCCGTAAAATAAGGATGAAGCATGCCGAAGAACTCCTTTTAACGGGCAGGTACACCATTTCGGAGATCGCTTTCCGCGTAGGCATCAGCAGTCCGGTGTATTTCAGGCAATGTTTTAAAGAAGAGTTCGGGATGCCGCCGTCGGAATATTTAAGGAGAATCAAAACGGAGTAGCGGAAACTTGATACGCCTTGATCCAAGCCCTCTTCACAACCTAAAAGGCGACCCTATTGACCGTCAGATCGTGAAAAGAGGATGTCAGATTAACAAAATAGCCCGTCAGATTGACAAAATAGCCTGTCAGATAAAGAATATATTAAGCGAGATAAACATTATGGCCTGTCGGCTTGAGTTCGTATCGTGCGAGATTGACATCTTGTCATGTCAGACTCACTTTTTACGCTGCAAGAACGACTTTATCCGCTGCGCGAATGACTTCATGTGCCGGTACGAGCAACTTTTTACGCTGTGAGAGCGAATTTGTGCGCTGTGAGAGCGAATTTGCACGCTGTAGGAGTGACTTTGTCCGCTGCGAGGATGACTTTATACGCCCCGTGACTGACTTTATACGCTGTCGATGGAAGTTAGGGCATGCCGCGTGCGACTTTTTGTGCCGCATCTTCGACAATGGACGATGCTTGTCCCCGCCCCGTCATTTCTGCGCGTCTTCCGTTCGTTTCTTCAGCACAATGGGCTTCGGCACAATATCGCGTATCTTACCCATTTTCACCGTGTCGACAAAAACAGTATCCACATAGCCCGAATCAGGGGGCGAAACCAAAAATATTTTCCAAGGACCTTCCTTCAAACCGAGAAACATAAACTTCCCGTCCGGTTCGGGCAGTGAAATAAGCGTATCTCCTTCACTGGCGATCAAGGCAGTCGCATTTGCCATGGCCGGGGAAACATATCCGCGCAATGATCCGGTGAACGCCTCGTCAAAAGCCCGCATGACCGGAGTCAGGTAATAGTTGCCGTTGGATTCCGTCACCGAAATCAAGGCATTGATATCGATCACAATGTTGCAAACCACATGCGAATACAATGCCGCATTCACCCCCTCGATAATCACTTCACGATTCTCTTCGGCGAGAATCAACTCTTTATCCCCCTCGGTCGTTTGCAGTTTATTTCCATCGCCAAACAGTAATTTTATGCGTTGAATGATGCCGTCGGCCGGAAAATACTGGTCGGAGATTTGTTGGGTGTTCCCGTTGCTTAACGGTAACATATTATATGTTCCGCCGCCATAATCGAGCGCTACCCAATCGTCTCCCGTATCGTACAACGACACTTCGATCGAATCGATTTCAATTTGCAATCCTTTCAACGTGAGAGACGGCGCATCGGTGAGTTTTATGCGCAACCGTGCCGCATTTTCGCTCGGATCGTTATTCGAGCAACTCCATATACCTATTACTAAAAGAAGGGGCAGGATTTTTTTCATCATCGTTTTTGTTCTTAACGATGCAAATATACATGATAAAAATGAATTATCACACAGATACATAAAAATGTAGGAGTGATGCATCGCATAATTTAGTGCGTATATTGAAGAAAGTCAAGTCCTTTTTCATATCTTGCTTTTTATTCACTTCAAAAAGAAAACAGAATGAAAACATGTGGACTTGACGGGCATAAAGATCGTGTTTTTACGCGATTTATGATGGAAAAAGGTGTGGAACAGTAAAGGAATAAAGTATCTTAAAAAACAGGACATAAAATTAAAACACTTGTTTAAAACAGAAAAGCGATTTATCTTTGCCTGCGAAATATGTAAAAAGAAATGGAACCATTATCTACCGAGCAAAAAATTATTCAGGCCGCCTCGCGTTTATTTTCAGAGAAGGGGTATGCGGCTACCCGGTTGCGCGACATCAGTCAGGAGTCCGACACCAATTTGGCGCTTATCAACTATTATTTCCGCAGCAAGGAAAATTTGTTTAAAATGGTGATCAAGCAAAAGATCGAGCAACTATTTGGTTCCCTGAATCCGCTGTTGGCCGATGAGAGCATCGAGTTGAAAGAAAAAATGACATTGCTCGTCAACACTTATACCACTCTGCTTCTTGAGAACGGGGATCTGGCTTTATTTGTGTTGAACGAAATGAGGACGAACCAAAATATGTTGGCCCCTCTTTTAAAGATTGCGCGGCTATCGGCACTGCCGGTCATACAGAAGCAACTCGACGAAGCGGCGATAGATATTACGCCTGCCGATTTCATCATGAACGTCCTGAGCCTGATAATTTTCCCTTTCGTTTCAAAAGCATTGTTCGTCTCAGCAGGAATGTTTAAAGAAGAGGAATTTGAAGAGTTCGTGCTTTCACGAAAAGAAAAAATGCAGGGATGGATCATTCAATCGTTAAAAAAGAAAACCGTATGAACCTGAATTACTTTATGGCCGGCATGATGGGCCTTTTCGCTTTTCTGCTGCCTGCCCAAGCGCAAGTGCATACCTTGACGCTCGATGAGTGCCGCCAGTTGGCCGAAGAACATTATCCCGCCATTGCGCAAATGGAAGTCATCGAACACACGAAAAGCTTTACGCTGGCCAATGCCAACACGGCCTGGCTGCCGCAAGTGTCGCTCAATGCCAAAGCCGCATACCAGTCGGATGTGGTAAAAATTCCCATTGATATCCCGGGCATCGACATTCCGTCGCCCGATAAAGACCAGTATCAGGTGACGGCCGATGTGAGCCAGTTGATTTGGGACGGCGGCCGGATAGCAGCGCAAAAAGAGCAGGTAAGAGCCAACGCCGGGCTCGAAAAGCAAAAGCTGCAAAGCGAGGTGTACGCCCTGGGAGAACGCGTGAATAATGTGTTTTTCGGTATTTTGTTACTACAGGAACAGTTGGCTCAACAGGATATTCTGGATGAAGAGCTGCAACGCAATTACGACAAAGTGGAGAGCTACATCGCCAACGGGGTTGCCAATAGCACCGACTTGAACGCCATCAAAGTGGAGCAATTGAAAGCGCGTCAGCAGCGGATTCAAATGGAGTCGGCCATCGATGCATATCGCAAAGTGCTATCGGTATTGATTGGCCGCGAAGTCTCTGCAGATACGCCGTTAGCGAAACCTGCCCCACCCGATTTGCCTTTATCGCCTGGTGTCCGCCGTCCCGAGCTGAATATCTTTGAGGCGCAGGAATTACTTCTTCAATCGCAACAGAGCCTCCTGCAGGCGAAGAACATGCCCGTGATTGCGGCGTTTGCTCAGGCTGGTTACGGCAAGCCCGGACTCACCCTGTTCGAAAAGAAATTCGCCCCTCTTTTTGTGGGAGGAGTCACCTTATCGTGGAACTTGGGGAATTTGTACACGTACAAAAACGAAAAGAAAAGCATCGATTGGCAAAAACAATCGGTTGCCGCTCAACGCGAGACCTTTCTTTACAATTTGAATACTCAGATTCCTTTACAGCAAAACGAAATAGAGACATACCGTCGTACGATGCAGGATGACGAGGAAATCATCCGCTTGCGCCGGCAGATAAAGGAGGCTGCCGAGGTGAAGGTGGAAAACGGTACGATGACTGTCTCGGACTTAATCGAAGAGATCAATGCCTTGAAAGCAGCGCGGCAATCAATGGCGTTGCACGAAATACAGCATCTGGCGGCGATCTACCAATTGAAATGGACGATCGACAATTAATAATTGACAATGCAAAATTAGTAATAAGCAATTCATAATGAACTCGAATAATAAACTCTTTTCCGCTATCGTACTGATAGCCTTTGCGTCTTGCTCCGGAGGCAACAACCGGTTCGACGCTACCGGCGCTTTCGAGGCCACCGAAATTATCGTCTCGTCGCAAGCAGCCGGAAAAATAGAAGCCTTCGATTTGGTGGAAGGGCGATCGATAGAGGCCGGACAATCGCTCGGATACATCGACAGCACGCAACTCTACTTGCAGAAGATGAGCCTGCTCTCCAATGTGCGAGGCGTACGGGCGCAGCGCCCTAACATCGATACGCAAGTTGCCGTTATCGAAGAGCAAATCGCCACACTCGAACGTGAAAAAGCGCGCACCGAAAAACTCATCGAGGCGAACGCCGCCAACAGTAAACAACTCGACGACATCCATTCGCAATTGGAGGTACTGCGTAAGCAACTTTCCGCGCAAACATCGACCTTGCAAAAGAGCAGCGACCATATTTCGGCACAGAGCTCGGCCCTCGACATCCAAGTCGCGCAGTTGGACGATCAATTGCAAAAATGCATTATCCGTTCGCCTATTTCGGGTGTCGTCCTTAATAAATACGCCGAAGTCGGGGAACTGGCCAATATCGGTACGCCACTGTTTAAGGTCGCCGATCTGAACAACATGTTTCTGCGGGCCTATATTTCGAACGAGCAGTTGTCGCAACTCAAACTCAACGACAAGGTGAGCGTGAGTGTCGATGCCGGGAACGGACAGATGAAAACCTACGACGGAACGGTTTCGTGGATATCGGATAAGGCCGAGTTTACGCCCAAAACCATTCAGACGAAAGACGAGCGTGCCAACATGGTGTATGCCGTGAAGATAGCCGTCGAAAACGATGGTTATTTGAAAATAGGCATGTATGGGGAAGTCCGTTTTGACAAGTCCGGCAATCATGATTGACGTTCGCGACTTACATAAGTCCTACGGGCACATCGTTGCCTTGGCGGGTGTTTCGTGCTCGGTGAACGATGCGGAGATATTCGGCATTATCGGGCCCGACGGCGCCGGCAAGACTTCTTTGTTCCGCATATTGGCTTCCCTTTTGCTGCCCGACAGCGGTTCGGCGCTAATGAACGGCGTGGATGTGGTAAAAGATTACGAAAAGATACGCCGCATGATCGGGTATATGCCGGGCAAGTTTTCGCTTTATCAGGACTTGACCGTAGAAGAAAATCTCTACTTGTTCGCGACGGTTTTCAATACGACCATCGAGGAAAATTATCATCTGGTAAAAGACATCTACCAACAGATAGAGCCTTTCAAAACACGCCGTGCAGGCCGCCTGTCGGGAGGAATGAAGCAGAAGCTGGCGTTATGCTGCGCATTAATACACAAACCCGAGGTTTTGTTATTGGATGAGCCCACAACGGGCGTCGACCCCGTGTCGCGCAAAGAATTTTGGGACATGCTACGGCAGTTGAAAAAGCAGGGAATCACCATATTGGTGTCGACCGCCTATATGGATGAGGCGAGCCTGTGCGACCGCATTGCCCTTATCCAGAAAGGCCGTTTTCTGGGAATCGACACCCCACAGGGAATCATTTCGAGTTACCGGCGTTCGTTATGGTCGCTGCACGCAGGGAATGTGCGCGGATTGTTAAAAAGCATACGGAGCTATCCCCACGTACGGTCGTGCTTCGCCTTTGGCGAGTCGCATCATGTCGCCGTAGAAGAAGGGTTTTCCGAGCGTGATTTTCAGCAATATCTTTCCTCGAAGGGTTACGGGCAGATACACCTCGAACCCATATCGCCTACCGTGGAAGATTTTTTTCTCGACATGACGATAGACAATTAGCAATGGACAATGCAGAATTATGAATTATGAATTAATAAGATGAACGTAATAGAAGTATCGGAATTAACGAAGAAATTCGGCAGCTTTACGGCGGTCGATCATATATCTTTCGACGTAAAAGAAGGCGAGATCTTCGGTTTTCTGGGAGCGAACGGCGCAGGAAAGACAACCGCCATCCAAATGCTCTGCGGCATTAGTAATCCGACCTCCGGCAAGGGCACGGTAGCCGGTTATGATATCTTCAAAGAGAATGAACAAATCAAACACAACATCGGGTACATGAGTCAGAAGTTTTCTCTTTACGAAGATTTGAAAGTGTGGGAGAACATACGACTCTTCGCAGGCATTTACGGCATGAATGATAAGGAGATAAAAGAAAACACCCGCCGGTTGTTGAAACAGCTTGATTTTGAGTCGGAGCGCGACACGATGGTGGCTTCCTTGCCGTTGGGATGGAAGCAAAAGCTCGCCTTTTCGATTGCCATCTTCCATACGCCGAAGATTGTCTTTCTTGACGAACCTACGGGAGGAGTGGATCCGACCGCGCGACGGCAATTTTGGGAGATGATCCTCGATGCGGCTTATAAGGGCATCACTGTCTTCGTAACGACTCACTATATGGATGAAGCGGAGTATTGCGACCGGGTATCGATCATGGTCGATGGACGCATCGATGCGCTGGATACTCCTCATAATCTGAAGCAGCAATCTCAGGCACAAAATATGGATGAGGTGTTCCGCAAACTTGCGCGCAAAGCGAAAAGAATTAATTGACAATGGACAATGCACAATGCAGAATTATGAACTATGAATTATGAACTATGAATTGTCAATTATGAATTAATATGAGTCAATTTAACGCATTTGTACAAAAAGAGTTTTATCATATCTTCCGCGATAAGCGTACGCTCCTCATCATATTGGGAATGCCGATCGTGCAAATGTTGCTGTTCGGTTTCGCTATGAATATGGAGGTGACGCATATCCGCACCGCCGTTTTCGATCCGTCGCCCGACCAATCGACCACGCAAATAACCCGCCGGATTGAAGCAAATCCTTACTTCGATGTGGTTGGACAGGTACATTCCGAGGAAGAGGTCAATAACCTCATGCGCCAGGGTGCGATTGATTTAGCGGTAATTTATGAATCGGGATTTCATCGGAATATCGTTCATTCGGGAGAGGCGCAGATTCAGTTTATCGCCGATGCCTCCGACCCGAACCGCGGCACGGTTGCCACCAACTATGTCACGGGAATCCTGGCCGGCTATCAGCAGGAAATGATGCAACTGCAAACGATTCCTTTTCACATAAACCCCGAGACGCGAATGCTGTACAACCCCCAAATGGAATCGGCGTACTTGTTCGTGCCGGGAATCATGGGTTTAATTCTAATGATTATCTGTACGATGATGACGTCGGTTTCCATCGTTCGCGAACAGGAGCAGGGCACCATGGAGGTTCTGTTGGCATCGCCCTTAAAACCGGTCACTGTACTGATGGCGAAAACCATTCCTTACACCGTACTGTCAGCCATCAACGTCGCGTCTATTTTGTTGCTGTCGTTCTTCGTGCTGAATGTCCCTATTCGGGGAAATTTTCTCTTGTTGTTATTTGTGTGCCTCCTTTACATCTTATTATCCCTTACATTGGGACTGTTGATCTCCACCCTGGTAAAAAAGCAGTTGGATGCCGTACTCGTGTCGGGCATCGGATTGATGATGCCGACTCTTGTCCTATCGGGGATGATCTTCCCGATAGGCAATATGCCGTTGGTATTGCAATGGAGCTCTTATTTCGTCCCGGCCCGATGGTTCATCACGGCTGTACGCAAGATCATGATAGAAGGACAGGGAATCATGACGGTGTTGCCCGAAATCGGAATTCTATTAGGAATGACCGTATTCTTAGCAGTCTTAAGTATCCTGAACACTAAAAAACGATTGGCATGAAGACGTTGAAGTTTTTGATAGAAAAAGAATTCAAACAGATTCTGCGGAGCAAAATGGTCATGGGACTGATATTGCTGTTTCCCGTCATGACGATGTGGATTTTCCCCTGGGCCATCGACTATGAAGTGAAGGATATCCGCGTCAACGTGGTAGACGAGTCGCAAGGCACCTATTCGCAGCGGTTGATACAAAAAATCGATGCTTCAAAGTATTTCCGCATCAATGCCACCCTACCCGATTACACTACCGCTTACCGGGGTATTGAAACCGCCGATTGCGACATTATCCTGCAAATACCGCCCGCTTTTGACCGTGACCTCATCAAAACCCGTTCGTCATCGGTCATGCTATCGGCCAATGCCGTAGACGGAACTCGCGGCATGCTCGCCAATAACTACCTTATGCAGGTCGTTAATGATTTTTCGAGCGAACTGCGTGCCGGACAGGTAGCCGCTCTCGCTTTGTTTCCACAAGCATCCCTGCCGGTGATCCATATACAGAGCCGGTATAAGTTTAACGAACGACTGGAATATAAATATTATATGATTCCTGCTTTTATGGTCATCCTGCTGACGCTTATTTGCGGCATCTTACCCGCCATCAACATTGTCGGGGAGAAAGAACAAGGCACCATACAGCAAATCAATGTGACGCCGGTACAGAAATTCTCGTTTATTCTGGCAAAACTCATTCCCTATTGGATTATCGGTATTATTGTGGAGACTATCGCCATTATATGCACATGGAGCATTTACGGTATGGTTCCGCAAGGGAATATTCTGCTGGTATATCTGTTAAGTTTTGTGTATATCGTATCGATTTCCGGATTGGGCATTGTGGTGTCTAACTATTCCGAAACGACCCAGCAAGCCAGTTTTCTCATTATGTTTTTCATTCTGATCATCTATCTGCTTAGCGGAATGTTCACCCCTGTATCGAGTATGCCCTATTGGGCGCAGATTATCGCTTACTGCAATCCGCTCACTTACTTTGTACAGGTTCTGCGTTTGCTTTATCTAAACGGAAGCCGGTTTGCCGACATCGCCCAGTCCACGGGCATTATACTTATTTTCGGGATAATCCTGAATCTATGGGCTGTCATCAGTTATAAGAAGAGAACATAACAATGGTAACAAGAAAATACGTGTTTTACAAATGAAAAAGAAATTATACAGTAAAGAAGAATCCGTTCAAAAACAGTACGGCAAAAGTAAATTCCGGATACAGAAAGCGATCAACCCTTCTTTTGATGCATTATCGGATTTTGTCGCCTCTTTGCCGGACAGCAAATCCTTACCGGGCAAAACGATTTACTCGGGGCGCAACGATGTCAGCGTGGTGGAAATCGACGGCATCCGTCTTAGCATCAAATCGTATAACCGCCTGACCGACGTCAACCGCCTGTTGTATGGCACCCTAAGAAAGTCAAAAGCGCAAAGAGCGTATGAACATGCTTTTGCCTTAACAAACCGCGGCATAGAAACGCCGATGCCGGTAGCTTTTATCGATTGTTTCAAACATCGTATTTTACAAAAGAGCTATTTTATCTGTTTGTATGTAAACTATCCGCCGTTATCGGATTTTATCGCACGACCGATAGCCGAATCGGAAGCGCTCTTCAGGGCATTGGGCCGTTTCACCTACCGGCTTCATTTATGTGGAGTCTATCACAACGATTACAACATGGGAAATATCCTTGTCATGAATTCTGCACCCGATTATGATTTTTGTCTCATTGACAATAACCGGATGCATTTCGGCAAATACTCCCGACGGAAATCGATGAAAAGCATGCGGCGCATGATTCTTCCGGCGGATAGATATGCCATTGTAGGAGCCGCCTATGCCGAAGCCTCGCAAACGAGCGACATCGGAACGGTCTCAAAGATGTTGTTTTACCGCGATGCGTTGGCCCTGTTTTACCGCTTCAAACAAAAGGTCAAAAAATTACGGCATCTTTTAGGCTTTAAGTCGCGTCATCACAGCACTCCCGAAAGTTCTACGGGAAGCCTTTGATTATTGCGGCTCGAACAACAAACGCGCACGGCAGGCAATCCCTTGCCGTTGCGCTACCAGTTGGAAATAATAATCGCCGTCTTCCTTCATCTGGCAATGCACTTCCCCCTCGTCTCCGAAGGTAAGTTCGCGGAGGAAGTTAATCTCAAAATGTTTCAAGGTATGGGAAAGATAAAAGTCTAATGAAAAACAATCCGATATCCATTCGATATAGTGCAAACTGTTAGCGTGCCTGTTAATATCCAAATCGCTGTATTGTACTCGGAACGTGTTGGCGACGTCGCCTTTGACATTGGGAATACGTGCCGGCGTAGCGATAGGAATCGATTTGGGAACAATGAAATCGGAAAGTCCCGTCAACGTATCGAGCAGCACGCTTTGGCGCGTTTCCATATGAATGATCGCCCATGAAGAAGCAGCGTAACCGATGATCTCGCCCGATTGATCGGTAAAGACGAAGTTACGGTTTGTAAAAGCCGTGCCGACCGAGTCGATCCAGGTCTCCACCGAAATCTCGTCATTCTCATGGGGAATCCGCTTCATTTCCACAGTCAATCGCAATAATACCCAAGTGTAGTTTTGCTCCAAGAGATGAAGCAGTCCGAAACCATTTTCATCGGCATTTCGTCCCGCCGTGGTCAGAATAATAGTTGTCAGAGACGGCAATGATACCTGCTTTCTAAAATCGATATCTTGTGCGCCAATATGATAAGAATAAGTTCCTGTCGTTTTCATTTATGCAAATTTGGGTGCAAAAATACGGAAATAATGTAAAACTATAAACTATAAATTATGAACGATGAACTATAAACTATGAATTATGAATAATGAACGATGAACGATGAATGATGAATTCCATTGTCCATTATCGATTTAAGGGTTATCTTTGTGAAACCAATAACAATCATACGTCTTAGCACTTCAATATGGAATCAATCAAAGAAATTTATCGCATAGGCAACGGGCCTTCGAGCAGCCACACAATGGGTCCGAAAAGGGCTGCCGAATTATTCCGGAGTCGTACTCCGGATGCAACGAAATATCACGTTACGCTTTTCGGGAGCCTTGCCGCTACCGGAAAAGGGCATCTTACGGATGTCGCTATTTTGGACGTGCTCGAACCGGCAGCCCGCACCAAAATAGAATGGCAGCCGAAAAAGTTCTTGCCGTATCATCCGAATGCCCTCAAATTCGAAGCCTACGACACCAAAGGCAAAGTCTCCGATTCGTGGACGGTATATAGCGTAGGAGGGGGAACGTTGTCGGATGGAAAGAAAATCATATCGCTTTCAGGCGCTGAAGGCCAAAAGATCTATCCGAAAGGCAATATCACCGACATTCTGAATTGGTGCGAACAAAGGGGCAAAACCTATTGGGAGTATGTGGAAGAATACGAAAGTTCGGATATCTGGGATTATCTGGAAGAAGTATGGACGGTGATGCAAGAGGCTGTTCAACGTGGATTGGAGAATGAAGGCATCCTACCGGGACCCCTTAAATTACAACGAAAGGCCGCCAGTTATTACATACGCGCGAAAGGGTACAAAGCGTCGTTGCAATCGCGGGGATTGGTCTTTTCCTATGCCTTGGCCGTTTCGGAAGAAAATGCGGCAGGCGGCAAAATTGTTACGGCTCCCACTTGCGGTTCTTGCGGAGTTGTCCCCAGCGTACTATACCATTTGGAAGATATACGGAGCTTCAGCAAAAAACGTATCTTGCGCGCCTTAGCCACCGCCGGCTTATTCGGAAACACGGTGAAGAAGAATGCTTCCATATCGGGTGCGGAAGTCGGTTGCCAGGGAGAGGTAGGTGTGGCTTGTGCGATGGCCGCCGCAGCCGCCAGCCAATTGTTCGGAGGCAGTCCGGCCCAGATAGAATATGCGGCCGAAATGGGGCTTGAACATCACTTGGGCATGACGTGTGATCCGGTGTGCGGATTGGTACAAATACCCTGTATCGAGCGAAATGCCTATGCTGCCGCACGCGCCCTCGATGCCAACTTATATTCTTCTTTTACCGACGGCACGCATCGCGTATCGTTCGACCGGGTGGTTAATGTGATGAAAGAAACCGGACACGATATTCCTTCCCTTTATAAAGAAACGGGTGAAGGCGGATTGGCAAAAGGACATCCGATGTAGCAAAGTATCCGCATTCGATATACGTTTTTGGCAAATTCTGCGTTATAACTACGAGACCAGTAAATAGTATTATTTTTTAGAATATGATCGATTATATTAAAGGCGAAATTGCAGAGTTAACGCCCGCTTCCATTACGGTAGAATGTGCCGGCGTGGGGTATATCGCGTCCATCTCGCTAAACACCTACAGCGCTTTAAACGGCGCGACTGCGGCAAAAATATATGTGTACGAATCCATTCGCGAAGACGCGCATGTGCTTTTCGGATTTTCCGATATCCATGAGCGGGCATTATTTCTGCAACTCATCAGCGTATCGGGCGTAGGACCGAGTACGGCGCGCATGATTCTCTCCTCTATGAGCGCCAAGGAACTGGAAGCGGCCATCGGTACCGAAAATGTGGCGGTGGTGCAATCCGTTAAAGGAATAGGAGCTAAAACCGCCCAACGCATTATTTTGGATTTAAAAGACAAGATCAAATTGACGGATGAAGCCGGCGCCCTTCAATTGCCGACGCATGCTTCGCTACCGGAAACAGGACGTGAAGCCGTATCGGCTTTGGTTATGTTGGGTTTCTCGCAACAAGCTTCGCAAAAAGTGGTGGCCAAGATTGTGAAAACGGCTCCTTCTTTGCCGGTCGAAGCCATCATCAAAGACGCCTTGAAGCGATTGTAAACCGGGGATGTGAGGTATGAGGTATGAAGTATGAGGGATGAGGGATGAGGGATGAGGGATGAGGTAATGACTGACGACCTTAGACTTGAGATATTCGACTTTAGACTTTTAGACCGTAGACTGGCGACCGGAAGCCGTAGACTAACGATTCGTGCATTTGAAAAAAAACATACTCTTTCTGCTTTTTCTGCTCGTATGCAGCGGAAAGGGATCGGTATATGCCCAAACGACGGAACCGGAAAGGGTCGCAGACAGCTTGCAAAACCGCTATCCGGTGCAAAAAACGCTTCTTCAACAGCGTTCCGATCTCGATAAACAATCGCCCGTAGACCTCCAGACTCCCTCGAATATCCGCACCGAAATCGTTTACGACGCAAAAACCGACCGCTATATTTTTCAGAACAAGATCGGCGAAACCGTTATCGGTAAACCTTTTTATATGACGCCCCAAGAATACATGAAGTACCGGGCTTCCCAAACACAAACGTCGTATTTCAGGACGTTGAACGCGTTTACCGCCGACTCTTCGGCCCGGGAACAAAAGCAGCCGTTTTCGCTTTCCAACATGCGCCTGAACACCGGCGTGTTGGAAGATATTTTCGGTCGGGGCGGACTGCAAATCACGACGCAAGGGTCGGTGGAAGTTTCCTCCGGATTAAAGCGTTCGGTGACGAACAACCCTACCCTGCCGGAACGCGCACGGAAGCGGAATACGTTTAATTTCGACCAAGACATTCAATTGAATGTCAATGCCAAACTGGGAGAGAAGATCAATTTCGGGTTGAATTATAATACCGATGCGAGCTTCGACTTCGATTCCAAACGCATTAAACTGGCTTATCAGGGAGACGAAGACGAAATTATTAAAAATATAGAGGCCGGCAATGTGAGTATGACAACCACCAATTCGCTGATTAACGGCGGTGCGGCGCTCTTCGGGATTAAAACAGACCTCCAATTCGGCAAACTGCATGTCAATACGATCTTTTCACAACAAGAATCGGAGTCAAGCCGCGTTCATTCAAACGGAAACATTCAAACGACGCCATTTGAGTTACGCGCGGATGAATATGACGAGAACCGCCATTTTTTCCTCGGATATTATTTTCGCGAAGCCTTCGACCGGGCAATGAGCAAATTACCCTACGTCAGTTCGTCCGTGTCGATTACCAAAATGGAAGTTTGGGTGACCAATAAAACATCGAACTTCGAACAAGCCCGGAATATCATTGCGTTTGCCGACTTGGGCGAACACGACATCATCCACAACCCCATGTGGTCGGCGCAGGGTTCCGCCGGCGTTACCTACAACGATGCCAACAACCTCTATGCCCAACTTATTTCCACCTACTCCGCCGTACGCGATATCCGCCGGGCAAACACTGTTTTTCCGGGCGCCATCGTGCAAGGACAAGATTATGAAAAGATCGAGAATGCGCGCCTGCTTAGTCCATCCGAATACACCTATCAGCCGCAATTAGGTTATCTTTCGCTCCGTAGCGCGTTGCAGGCGGATGAAGTGCTTGCCGTGGCGTTCGAATTCACCTATAACGGACAGGCCTATCAGGTCGGCGAATTCTCGAGCGATATTACCGACGGTTCGGCGGGCACTGGCGCTTCACAAAGCGGGGCGCTGTTTTTGAAGCTGCTGAAACCCGTCTCGCTTTCGCCCGTTTCATACACTTGGGATTTAATGATGAAGAACATCTATTCGGTCGGTTACAACGCCTATAATTTGCAAAGCGCCGGCTTCAAGATGAACATTACCTATCAGAGCGATACCACGGGAGTCTATCTGAATTATATTCCCGAAGGAAATATCCGGAACGAACTCCTGCTGCGGGTCATGAATCTCGATCGTTTAAACAGTAAGAACGATCCGTACCCCGACGGCATCTTCGACTTCCTCGACGGCTATACCGTATCGGCGCAAAACGGGCGCATCATCTTTCCCGTCGTCGAACCGTTCGGCTCCCACCTTCGCCGCAAGATTGCCGATGATGCCCTTGCCGATAAATATGTCTATCAGGAATTGTACGATTCCACGTTAACCGTCGCCCGCCAGCTATCGGAAAAAAACAAATTCCGGATAAGCGGTGAATACCGGGGAACGTCGGGCTCAGGAATCAGCCTGAACGCAACGAATGTCACTCCGGGTTCCGTGCGGGTAACCGCTGCGGGGGTCACCCTGACGGAAGGCTCCGACTACACGGTCGATTATATGACCGGGACAGTCAATATCCTCAACCAGTCGCTTCTCGATGCGGGCACACCCATCAGCGTGTCGCTCGAAAACCAGGCAATGGCGAGCATGCAGCGGAAAACCATGATGGGAATCAATCTGTTGTATGATTATTCCAAAAATTTGAGTATCGGCGGCACCCTGATGCATTTTTATGAGAAGCCCCTGACGACGAAGACCGTTTTGGGCGACGAATCGGTCAAAAACACGCTGTGGGGATTGAATGCATCGTATAAGAAGGAATCCTACCTGCTGACCAATCTCCTCGACCTGCTGCCGTTCGTCAACGCCACCGCCCCCTCCCACATTTCGGCCAATGCGGAATTTGCCCACATGATTCCGGGACATTACCGGAACAAATACACCGGGGGATATTCTTATCTCGATGATTTCGAGACATCGACCTCCGGTATCGACTTGCGGTCGCCGTATGCCTGGACGCTCGCCGCCACCCCTTACAACAACACCTCCACCGGGTTGTTTCCCGAAGCCGCCTTATCCAATAATATCGAATATACCAAGAATCGGGCGTTGATGTCTTGGTTTTACATCGATGGCCTTTTTACGCAACGCAATTCGAGCCGTACGCCGGCACATATAAAAAACGATGACGAACAATTGTCGAACCATTTGGTCAGGGAAGTATATGAACGCGAAATTTATCCCAATAAAGATCCTATTTATGGACAGGCATCGACCATTCCGGTATTGAATATCTCTTATTATCCGAATGAACGGGGCCCTTACAATTTGGATACGGAGGTCGATTCGGACGGACATCTGCTGAATGCGTACCGTCGTTGGGGAGGAATCACCCGCAAGATCGACACGCGCGATTTTGAAGCGGCGAATATTGAATATATCGAGTTCTGGCTGATGGATCCGTTTGTGAACGACACCCTGCAAACGGCTCAGGGCGGCGACTTATATTTCAATTTGGGCGAGATATCGGAAGATGTATTGAAAGACGGAAGGAAGTTTTTTGAGAATGGCCTGCCCGTCGACGGAGACACCGCGGCCATCGGGTATTCGGTGTGGGGGAAGTATCCCGAGCGGCAGTCCACCGTGTATGCTTTCGACCAGTCGCAGGGAATGAATTCACGGCGCATTCAGGACGTCGGGTTAAACGGCTTAAGCACCGAAGAAGAAAAAACGTATCCAACGTATGCGAGCTATCTTGAAACTTATCGTTCGCGCTTGTCGGGAGATGCGATCGCGCGCCTGCAAGAGGATGCCCATTCTCCGCTCAATGATCCGGCCGGCGACAACTTCCGCCATTACCGGGGCCCGGAACAGGATCGGCAGCAATTAAGCATTTTGGAACGGTATAAGTATTTTAACGGAACGGAAGGAAACTCGCTGGCGCCCGAAGAGGATGCGGGCTACTCCACGGCTTCGAGGACAACCCCCGACGTGGAAGATATCGATAACGATAACACGATGAATGAAAGCGAGTCGTACTATCAATATAAAGTAAAACTTCGTCCCGGGGAGATGGTCGTCGGAAGCAATTTCATCGTGGACAAACGTTCGGTGAGTGTCGCTTTACGCAACGGGCAAAGCAGTACGGTCAATTGGTATCAATTTAAAGTCCCGATTAAAGAGTATGAAACGCGGGTGGGAAACATCCGGGGATTCAACAATATCCGCTTTATGCGTATGTTTCTGACCGGCTTCGAGGATCCGGTCTTTCTGCGGTTCGCCACCCTCGAGCTTGTCCGCAGCGAATGGCGCACTTATACGCAGGACTTAGCATCGGGCGGCGCCGTATCGGGAACGGGGTCGCTGGAACTATCCACCGTAAACATCGAAGAGAATGGCGACCGCACGCCGGTGAATTATGTGTTGCCTCCCGGTGTGACCCGCATTACCGATCCCAGCCAGCCTCAACTGCGGCAGGAGAACGAGCAATCGATATCGCTTAAAATACGCGATTTGGATGCCGGCGACTCGCGCGCTGTCTATAAGAGCGCGCTTTATGACCTGCGCCGCTACAAACGCCTTCAACTTTTTGTACACGCCGAAGAACTGGAGGAAGACCCGGAAACACTGGAGGATGGCGAGTTGACGGTTTTTCTGCGGTTGGGTTCCGATTATCGCAACAACTATTATGAATATGAAATACCGTTGGATATTACGCCCGAGGGACGGTATAACGGTAATGTAACGGCCGACCGCGAAAAAGTGTGGATGCCCGGCAACTTATTCGATTTCCCGTTGAAAGCGTTGACAAATCTGAAATTAGAGCGGAATACGCAGAAAAACCTCGGGAACGGGGTGAATTACCTAACCCCTTACACGGCGCAAGATCCGGATAAGCCCGATAACACGATGACGATTGTCGGAAACCCGTCTTTAGCCGAAGTAAAGGTTATGATGATCGGTGTCCGCAACCGCACCGATAAGAATAAATCGGGCGAAGTGTGGGTAAACGAGCTTCGCCTCAGCGAATTCGATGAAGACGGGGGATGGGCGGCACAGGGAAACGTGAATCTCAGCCTTTCCGATATCGGCGCAGTGAATATTTCGGGACGAAAAGAAACCGCCGGCTTCGGCGCCCTCGACCAAAGTTTGCTGGAAAGGCGAAACGACGATTATGCGTCCATCGATTTTGCGCTGAACCTCGAACTCGGACGCTTCTTCCCGGAGAAAGCGAAAGTTACCGCACCTTTCTATTACTCCTATTCGAGTCAAACCAATACGCCTAAATACGATCCGTTGAATCAGGATATTCTATTGTCGGAATCGTTCAACGGGACGAATAGCCGCACGGAAAAGGATTCCATTATCAACTTCGCCATGACCAGAACGACAACCAAAAGCCTAAGCTTGAGTAATGTAAAAGTCGACATTAAGAGTAAAACCCCGATGCCTTACGACCCGGCGAACTTCAGTTTCGGATATTCGTACAACGAAAACAAACATCAGGATCCCGAAACGGAATATGCCACCACGCAAGATTTCCGCCTTCAGGCAAGTTACGCTTACACTCCGTTTGTGAAACCATGGGAGCCTTTTAAACATCTCGAAAGCAAATCGGGATGGCTGAAACTGATCAAATCGCTCAACTTGAATTATCTCCCCAATACCCTTCAGGCAAGCAGTTATATTGTGCGCAATTACTCCGAGACGCAGTTACGCGACCTGAACGCCTATCTGGCGGGGATGACCGAAACGCAAACCCAATACTTGTCGTTCAGCCAAAATTTCGAATGGAACCGGAACTTCTCGATCGCGTGGGATTTGACCCGTAACCTGAAAACATCGTTCCGTTCGGGAACTATTGCCGAAATCGAAGAGCCTTACCTGCAAGTGAACAAAAAGATCAACCGCAATGATTATGAAATTTGGAAAGATTCGGTGACGCAAAGCATTCAAAATCTCGGGAAGCCACTGAGTCACGAACAAACGGCGGATGTGACTTACACGCTTCCATTCGCCCAAATACCGATACTCGATTGGATTCATTCCAGCGCCGCCTATAACTCGCGCTACCGTTGGGAACGGGGTGCTTATATTGAAGATGTGACGATTGGAAATTATCTGCAAAACGAACTGTCGCTCACCTTAAACAACCGCTTCAATTTGGTATCGTTCTATAATAAAATTCCCTTTCTGCAACAAACAAACCGTTATTTCGACGGAGACGCGGGGACTCCGAAGGCTCTCGATGCCGCACCTGAACCGGAAGAGCGTACCGCCACGCAAACGGTTCGTTTGCAAACCGATTCGAACACCATCGTCACACACAACCTAAATTCGAAAAACCTTCGTATAACCGCCCGCCGGAATGGAAAGCAGTATGTGTTACGCCACAAAAAACTGGACAACAACCGTATCGCCCTTCTCAATCGGGATACAGTCGATGTAGATGTCGTCGTTCGTACGATTACGCTGCCACCTCGGGAGCCTGCGGGATTCGATATCGCCCGCTATGCAGCCCGCGGGCTGATGATGCTTCGAAGCCTCAACGTCAACATCGCTTATAAAACCCGTACCGACCTGCCCGGATTCAATCCGATGATCGGCGACTTCTTCGGGCAATCCAACTCCGCCGGAACGATGATTCCCGGCTTGGGTTTTGCTTTCGGACTGGAAGGCGGCGGACAGTATATTGAAAAGGCCTTGCATAACGACTGGCTGGTCATAAACCCGGAAAATATTTCTCCGGCGGTCTATAATGTCACGACCAACGTGCGGATGGATGCGGTGATAGAGCCTTTTCGCGGATTGAAGATCGATTTGAACGCGCTTTACGAAGACAACCGGCGAACGGAATTTCAGTACATGGTGGAAGGCCAACCGCAACTACAGGGCGGGAGTTTCGCGATGACAACGGTCTCCCTTGCGTCGGCTTTCAAGGGCTCATCTACGGCGAATAACTACCGCTCGGCTACGTTCGACGCTTTCCTAAGCAATAAAGACATTATTTCCGCCCGTTGGCGCAACCGCTATACCGGCAGCACGTATCCCAATGCAGGGTTTATCGCGCAAACCGGTCTGGGCGGACAGTCATTCGACCCTTCGGTGGCCGATATCAACCCGAACTCGGCCGATGTGCTTATCCCCGCCTTTCTGGCGGCCTATACCGGCAAGAATCCCAACAATGTAGGGCTGACGGCTTTTCCTGATATCACGTCGCTCCTACCCAACTGGAATATATCATTCAATCCGCTGTCTACTTTCTTGCCGCTGCGTGACCTCTTCCAATCGCTCGTGTTTACCCATAAGTATATCTCGCAATACCGCGTGGGGGCTTATACCTCTTTCTTAAGCAGAGTCTCGTCCGCCGACGGGTCGGGGTTAGGTTATGTCCGTGATGTGCTGACCGGTTTGCCCGTGCCGTCTTCGCCATACGATATTTCGTCGGTCAATTTGATAGAAAGCTTCAGCCCGTTAATCGAGGCCCGTGGAGTATTTAATAATAACCTGTCCCTCAACCTGCGATGGAACAAAACGCGCACGGTCAACTTAAACATCGCATCGTATCAGATTGTCGAAACCAGCGATAACGATTGGGTATTCGGATTGGGTTACCGCATTCCCGATTTTAACCGTGTGCTCGGCATCAATTTGCGCGAAAACAACCGCCGGCGGACTCCCCGACGTAGAAGAACCGATACGGAAGCATCGAATACGGCTTCCAATACAGCGTCTACTTTTTCGAATGACTTGAACATCCGTTTCGATGTTTCGCACAAAACGACGCATGCTCTTATCCGCAAAATAGAAGATGGTTTTTCGCAGGCCACGAGCGGATTACGGACCACGACCATCCAGTTTTCGGCAGATTATGACTTGAGCCGGGCGCTGACCTTACGCGCTTTTTTCGATAAGGCTATCAACACGCCGCTCATCTCATCCACCTCCTATCCCACTTCCGAAACCGATGCGGGATTGAGTTTGCGGTTCAATCTCAATCAATAATCCTCCCCACCCTGCATTCTCTCCACCTTTATCCTTATTCCGGTTATTATGGGGCTGTTTTTGTCTATTCCGAAGTATTTTGCGTCTGCCTCCTATCATTTTCTGTCTATCTCCTATCATATTCCGTCCACCTTCTATTCTATTCCGTCCACCTTCTATTCTATTTTGTTCACCTTCAATCCTGTTTTCAATAAAAAGGCTTTTGTTTTAACGTTATACCCTTATATTTTTACAAAACAGAGAAACATTTTAATATTAAAGGCTTTTATTTTTACAAAAGAGCCTCTAATTTTTACATTTCATGCAAATATTTTCACAATTCAGAGACCTATTTTGCTTTTCCTCCTATTCATATTCACATTTCAGTGATTGATTTTTCATTCTCTGTCCGAAAGGATAAGCTATTTCAGACGATTCGACGGGTCATAAGACGTCTGTTTCCGGTATCACCTTAAACGGAACCTTCGTTGCAATATACGTAAATCTTTGTACCTTTATCCACTCAAATCGATCGGTTGTTGTTTATATCAAAATTTATCGAATATGGATTATTGTTCATTCATCCGCTCCCTTCCTCCGGGGGAGAAAAAGACATTGCACGAAAAGTATCATAATCTTCATTATGGTTTTCCTTTGCATGATGATAATGAATTGTTCGGCCGCCTGATTATGGAGATCAATCAGGCCGGATTGAGTTGGGAAACCATTCTTAAAAAAGAAGCCGCTTTGCGCCGGGCGTATGATCATTTCGATATCAAAACCATCGCCGCTTATACCGAAACGGATCGCGTGCGCCTCTTAAACGATCCCGGCATTATCCGTAACCGCCGCAAGATCGATGCTGTCATACAGAATGCCCAAACTATTTTACTCCTGCAAAAAGAATACGGGTCTTTTGAGAAATGGCTGCGCCATCATCATCCTAAAACAGTAGAGGAGTGGGTCGCGCTTTTTAAGCAAACCTTTCGCTTTACCGGCGGTGAAATCGTAAACGAGTTTTTAATGAGTATCGGCTATCTTCCCGGGGCGCACTCCGAGAGTTGTCCGGTTTATGACCAAATTATGCGTTCAAAACCGATGTGGAAGAATCATAAAGATGACTGATTTTTTTAATCGGGCTACGTATTTTCCCGCCGGAAGGTGTCCCTAAGATAACAGTAAAGTATCAAGATGCAGCAACCCGTTCCCGTCCTAAAAGAATGGTTTCACCGGATATCCGAAGATGATCCGGCAGCTTTCGATGAATTGTTTCGCGCGAAATATACCGGCTTGGTACGTTTTGCCGGACTCTTTTTAACTGATAGCGGCAAGGCGGAAGAAGTCGTTTCGGATGTATTTGTGGAGATCTGGTTGCATCGGCAATCCTTATCTTCTGTCGATCATCCGGTCACCTACTTATATGTATCCGTGAAGAACCGATGCTTAAACGCCAAGCGTACCGCTACCCGCATGGTCTCTATCGAAGAGGAAACCGCCGTATCGCAATCGGCAGCCACAGAAACGCCGTTGAGCCGCATGGAAGATAATGAATTATCAGCGAACCTTCGCGCTATTGTAGAGCAGTTACCCGACCAACAAAAGACAGTATTTAAAATGATTCGCGAACAGGAACTTACCGCCAAACAAACGGCGCAAATATTGCATCTCTCGCAACGTACCGTAGAAACCCACCTCTACAAAGCCATTCAACAGCTCGAAGCGGAAATAACCGCTTATTTAGGATATTCACCCCGCAAAAGGCAAATGAAAAAAATGCTCTCAGTATTAGTCTAAGGGATGCCGGCTGCCCTTCTCCTCTTATCTTAAGAGGAGTACCGCATAGCGGGGAAGTGTTCCCCAAAAAAAATCTTTATAAAAGGATTTCCATCCCTATTTTTTGCGGTTTGAATCCACAGGTTTCGTAAAATTTAGCCGCTTGCGGATTGCAACTCCATACGTTTAAGGTGATATTATAACAACCCTGTCCTTTAGCCAATTCCTCCGCTGCCTGATAGAGCTTTCTTCCGATATGCTCTCCCCGAAGAGATTCATCCACACACAAATCATCGATATACAGAGTCTTGATATCGGTCAGAATAGCGCTGTCCAGATGCTGTTGCAACAGGCAGAAAACATATCCGACCACACAATCTGTTTCATCCACCGCCACTAAGACGGGCTTTTGCCCGTCGTGAAGAATTTCGGTCAATTCTTTATCCGTATATTTCCGCCCAACGGATTTGAATAAGTCCGGACGCCCCTTGTGATGTACCGACAACACCTGTTCCAACAGTTCATCGATTCTTTCGAGATCCTTTGCTTCCGCTTTACGTATCTGAATTATTTCCATTCGTACATCGGCACATTCGTTATCCCACCCTTTTGTTGATTTCGACTTGCAAACCCAAAGCGTTCATGATTCGGTAAAAGAATCCCACGCTGGGGTTGACTACGCCGTTTTCGACTTTAGAAATATAGGATTTGTGTACGCCGAGGCGTTCGGCAAGTTCAGTTTGCGTCATCTTCTCGCTTTTACGGGCGTCTAAAATCACTTGCCCGGTATAAAAAGCGTACGCTCTCTCATCGAACTCGGCCCGCTCGGGAGTGCCGTGAGCGCCATATTCTTTCTCCAACTCTGCACTAATGTCATGTATTTCGAATTCTTTTTTGTTCATAATAAATTACTTTAATTTTTAATGCTTTCTCTATTTCACCCTTAGGCGTTTTTTGTGATTTCTTCCGAAACCCATTAAAAAGGACTATTAGTTTATCGTCGTCAAAAATAAAGAACAAGCGGAATATCTTGCCATCATAGGTTATTCGTAATTCGTATAAATTATCTCTTATATATCTGATAAATTTGACAGGCAATCGGTCTTGGGTTTCAAGTAAAGATAACACGTATCTCACTTTCAATTGTTCTTTATCGGACAATGAATGCAAAAAAGTATGGTAATACTCTCCAAAAGCAATAATTTTCCTTTTCATGCCGCAAATATATAAAAAGTAGATATATCATACAACTTTTATCGGGACTTTTCGAAGGACTCTCTCTAATATATGTATCAAAAAAATCGTAGATGACTACGTATTTTCCCGATACGGTGTGTCATTACTATAAACGACAAAAGACTATGACAAAAAATACATTTTCCGCATTGGTGTCGAAAGAACTCGGCGGCAATCTATCCGACAAGGAACGGAAAGAATTGCAAGAGATACTCGCGCAGGATCGCCGACTGAAAAAGATATACGACGAGATCCACGTTTTTATGGAAAAAAAGGCTTCGGGTATTCCCGCCGATCTCGATGCCAAGCTGGATGAAGTATGGCATCGAATCGAGAATGCAGACGTGCATCAACCCGACTCTCAGTCCCATTCCCGGCGCATCATCCCTGTTTGGGCGCGTATTGTCGCTTCGGTATCAATCCTCATCGGATTAAGTATCATCGGTTATCGATATCTGCCTTCGGAGAACTTGTACAGTGAAGCGATCGAAGCGGGCAACGAAAATCTATACGCGGTATTGGACGACGGCACGCAGGTGTGGCTCGGCAAGCATTCGCGTCTCGCACACAACGCCCGATTCGGAACCGGCAAACGAAGGATCGCTCTTACGGGGGAAGCCTTTTTCGATGTCGCACGCAATGCCGCGGTTCCGCTCGTCGTTTCTGCCGGCGACGTGGATATAACCGTGAAGGGGACGGCGTTTAATGTCAGCGCACGCGCAGAAGAGATAGAGGTAGCCCTTGTCCGCGGATCGGTAGCGGTGAAGGAGAAACGCCGGGGAGCCAAGGAAGTGTTGCTGAAACCGAATCAAAAAATCGTGGTGCGCGACAAAGGAACATTCGTAACGGACAGTAATTACGTGATCCGTGATTTGATTCCGGCAAACGACAGCATCCTTCCCCAAACGCAATGGCTGAAGGGTGCGCTGGTATTCAGGAAGCAAAAATTCGGCGATCTGGTTAAGCTGATGGAAGGCCGGTATAACGTCTCCATCCGGATAGACAAACCTCAACTCTCCGATCAGCGGTTTACAGGCAGCATTAAAAGCGAAACGCTGGAGCAGATGCTCGACGCACTCAAACAATCCTATCCGTTCACCTACAAGATGGAAGGCCGGCAGGTAATTATAAAGTAAAAAACAATCATGAAGGATTATCTGAAACATCTTACGCTGATCGTACTTTTAGTTACGATTTTTCCTTTGCAGGCGCAAAACAAACAGGTTTCCCTTTCGGCCAAGAACAAGCCCGTCAAGGACGTGTTGTCCGAGATTCAACAAAACAGCGGTTACCGCATCCTTTATAACGACGAAGTCGTTCCCGACGAGCTGCGCGTAACGGTCAACGCCGAAAATACCGCCGTGAAAACGATCCTCGATGCGATGCTCAAAAATACGGGATTGACCTATATCATGCAAACCGATGAATTGATTATCATTACCAAAAAAGAATATGGGCAAAATTCTTCCGACATTACCGGTATGGTAGCGGATGAAAACGATGATCCTTTGCCTTTTGCGAGTGTCGTTTTATTGTCCCTGCCCGATTCCGTATTTATAGCGGGGGTAAGCACCAGCGCTAACGGCGGTTTTTCTTTAAGCCGGCAAACCGATGCGCCTTGTTTGCTGCAAATCTCTTATTTGGGATATGAAAAAGCGCATCGGCACGTAACGCAGAATACCGTAGGGCGCATCCGGTTAACACCCGAAAGTAAATTCTTAAGTGAAGTATCGGTTATAGGGAACCGTCCGCTTTTCAAGCTTGATAACGGCGCATTGGTAACCGACGTGGCAAACTCCATCCTCAGCCACGAAACAAATATGACGGATGTCCTGCGCAAAATTCCGGGCATAATTATAAAAGATGGAAAAATCACATCCTTTACAGGCGGCACGCCCGTCATTTATATCAATGGGCGAAAAGCGCACTCGATGAACGAAGTACAACAATTGGAAGTGAAGAACATCAAAGACATCAAACTCAATACGAATCCCGGTGCGGAATACGACGCGAGTGCCGGAGCGGTTTTATCGATAACAACCCTTAAGCGGTCGGACGGATGGTCGTTGCAAGTAGATGCCGAACTGCGGCGACGTCAAAAATGGGGAAACAGCGAAGCTCTGAAATTCAATTATCAAAAAGATGGATTGAACTTGTTCGGAACCTTCGGTTTCGATAAATACGCAAAAAAAAGCTTTCAATGGATGATTACCGAAATTGCTACAACCGATACGCTTTGGCAGCATTCCGACCGGCTGGTTACTCATTCTTCCATTCCCTATTTTTCTTATTCTGCGGGAGCTGATTACGCTATCAACAAAAATCATAATATCGGTTTCATGTATGACGGATATACCTATTCCTTTGACGATTCCGCGCCGTTCAATTCCACCATCAAAGCCAACGATCGATATTTTGCCGAGATAGCGGGAAATTCTCTTTTAAAGGATAAGGACACACAACACCATCTGAACGCTTATTACAGCGGAAAGTGGAGCGATAAAATCAAATTCGATCTATATGCCGACTATGCCCGTACGTATACACAACGCGATCAGAATATTGAAGAAAAATCCGAATATTACGGCGATACCCAAACCCTAAACAGAAACAAAGGCACCTATCATGTGTATGCCGTCAGCCCGAAACTCTCTTACATTGTCGCATCCGGACATTCGCTGGTGGCAGGTGGCGATTGGAGCCGCGTGGAGGGCGACAACACGCTGATGTACGAGGGCAAGCAGGGAAACAATACACAATCGCAAACGGAGGAAAACAAACGCGCAGCATACGCGTCCTATTATTTCACCAAAAACAACCTGACCATCAATGCGGGACTGCGTTTCGAAAACGTTCAATATCGATATCACGATTTGTTGAATTCTCACAACGATATCCAAAAAACGTATCATGATTTCTTTCCGAGCCTTTCGGTTTCCCATACCCACAAAGGACTTTCGCAATCGATAAATTATGGTGAGAGAATTATCCGCCCGCAGTTCGGACGGTTGAATAATTACTCTTATTACCTCAATCGTTTCTCCCAACAAGAGGGAAATCCCAAATTGCAGCCGCAAACAGCCCACAAGATACAGTACTCGCTTATGTATCGATTTATTTACCTTTCGCTGCAATATACCTATAATAAGGATTTTATAGGAGCTTATTTTTATACGAATCCGCAACAACCGCAGATTTACATCAACACTTGGAAGAACTTCGACAAGCAACAACAGTTTTCAGGCGAACTAAACCTTCGGCATCGCTTTGGGATCTATGAGCCTTCCTTGACGGCAATGTTTCAGAAAAATATTCAGAAAGTCAATTCCATCGAAGGGGATATCATTATAAATAAACCAATATATTTTTTTCAATGGAACAACGACTTCCGTTTACCTCATAAATGGTTGCTGAATGTTGAATATTTTTACAGGAGCGAGGGGAGTTATCAGTTTTTTACTTTTCGTGCAGGCCATATCTTTAACATGGGCGTCACAAAATCGTTCCTCGACGATGCGCTTCAAGTAAATCTCAAAGGCAAAGATATTTTCCGCAAAGATATCGATATCTACCATGGACGCATCAACAATATTTATTTTTGGCAACACGAAGATCAAGACAACCGTACCTTCAGTCTCGGCATTACCTGGCGGTTCAATAATTATAAAAAATCGTACAAGGGCAAATCGGCGGCGGAAAATGAGATTCAACGATTGTAAAGGATTATTCTCATCATGGAGAATGACCGGTTTTATTTGAAACGGACAACAATGCGAAAACTCTATTTTACGACTCTACTTTTATTATTCTGTTTGATCTTGCAGGGACAAAACCGGCAAATCAGTATTTCGGCCAAGAACAAGCCCGTCAAGGACGTGTTGGCCGAAATTCAACAAAACAGCGGTTACCGCATCCTTTATAACGACGAAGTCGTTCCCGACGAGCTGCGCGTAACGGTCAACGCCGAAAATACCGCCGTGAAAACGATCCTCGATGCGATGCTCAAAAATACGGGATTGACCTATATCATGCAAACCGATGAATTGATTATCATCGCGAAAAAAGAGGAGCGTACAATGCAAAATGCCTTATTGGGAAGAATTACGAATGAAGCGGGCGAGCCGGTTCCTTTTGCGAATATTGTCCTTGTAGCGGCAAATAATACTGCTGATTTCCGGCAAGGGGCGGTAAGCGATATACAAGGATATTATCATTTGACGAATCTAAAACCGGGAGAATATCAATTACAAGTATCTTTCATCGGTTATAAAACGGAGCATTCCGAATTATCGCTGTCTCCAAATTCGCAGGAGCCGGTCGTGAGGGATTTTGTTCTGAAAACGGATACACAAATACTGGAAGAACTGGTGGTGAAAGGTCAACAACCGGCGCTGAAAGTGGAAAACGGCCGGCTGATCTATCACATTCCTTCTTTACTGAAAAACAAATCGCTAACGAACGCTTATGATGCACTCAAAGAGATTCCCGGCGTCACGGAACAAGACGGACGGCTCACGCTTATAGGAGCAAACGGAATGACGGTATTGCTCAACGGCAAGAAGAGTTCCATGACTGACGGCCAACTGACGGCTTTACTCAAGAGCGTGCCTGTATCGCGTGTGGAGGATATCGAAATCATGTATAGCGCGCCCCCGCAATACAATATCAAGGGAGCAGCGATTAACATTATACTAAAAGAAGAAGGGGAATCGCCCGATAAATGGCAGGGCGAAATAGCGGTTGAATACGCACAAAAAAGTGATGCGGGTGGAAACGGCAAGGCAAGCCTTTTTTATCCGGGCAAAAAAACAACTGTCGACCTGTTATATGCTTACAAACATCGTCCGGTTTTCAGTAAGGAAGAACTTTCGGCAACTCATACATTGGAAAATCAGGCTCACCTTATTCGACAAACAAGCAAAGGCAAAAACGCCCATAACGAGCATACGACACGCATGGGAGTAAGTCATACGTTTGATAATAAAGACCGTGTCGATGCGTCGTATACAGGCATTTTCGACCGGTACGGTTCCGACCGCTCAGCGATAACCGACATCTCTTCCCAAAGGATAGACACCCAAACGGGTTCGGATGGCACTTACACTTTACACAATATTCAAGGTGATTATGCCGCCCGCTTCGGATTGACTGCCGGCGGCGATTATACCTATTATCATAATCAAACGGACTATCATTTGTTGAATATACCGCAAGATGTAACAGCCACAGAGAGGGAAAAAATAACTTCATCCTCGAAACAAACCATTCACCGGACATTTTTATATGCGCATCAGAAGCATTCCATCACAAAGCGGTGGCAGTTAAATTACGGAGTGAACTACTCGTTGGCGCATACGCAAAACCGGTCGGACGGCAAAAAAAACGATTTAGAGTACGAAGAGGCTTCTTTCGATACCCGTCAGAATGAAACGATATGGAATGTATTTACAAGCGTATCGGGTGTGTTTTCCGACAAATTATCGGCGGAAGCTTCGTTATCGGCCGAATTTTATAAAGCGACAAACGAATCGAAAGAAGAAAAAAGTACGATCTGGAATGACAAGGCTTTCTTTCCGTCATTCAATATAAGTTATACGCCGGCCTCCCGTCATATCTTCCAATTTTCGTTATCGTCCGATAAAAATTACCCTTCCTATTGGAGTCTTAATCCCTCCGTCTATCATTTCAGCGCTTATGGGGTTATTTACGGCAATCCCTATTTACGTCCCCAAAGGAATTACAACGCAGGCATCACTTATATCTACAAACAAAAATATGTATTTCGAGTTTTTATGGACTATACGCCTGATTATTTTATTCAACTTCCTTATCAGTCGCGAGAAAAACTGCAACAGGAATTCACGGAGCAGAACTTTGATTTCAAGCGGCAAACAGGCTTGTTAGCTGTTATTCCTTTCACAATCGGCAAGAGGATTTCCTCTCGATTCGTTACCAACGGCTTGTATTGGCGTGAAAAAGACGATACGTTCTTCGATATTCCCTTCAACCGGACGACTCTATTAGGATATTTTCAATTGAATAGCGATATTGATTTGTCTTCCAAGCCGGATATAAAAATGAATATTTCCGGCTATTACTCCACACCAAACGCCATACAGGGCATTTACGATCTCGGAGCATCGGGCGACCTGTCGGCCGGCCTTACGTGGACATTCGACCGGGAACGGGCAAAACTCATCCTCAACGCCGGGGATATCTTGAACACACGTACTCCTTCTGCCAAGATCGATTATATGGGGCAGAAAAGCCGATTGGATGCCTTCCAAGATAATCGGCAGATTTCCCTCTCCTTCATTTACCGCTTCGGAGGATTTAAGGAAAAGGAGAAAAAAGAAATAGATACGTCCCGTTTCGGAGGATTATAAAAAAATCGATATTGATATTGATCCGGCACAAAAATTCCGGTGCCGGATGGTAAACAAAAAGGCGGGGTTTATGTTTTAACGTAAGATTGAATTAGAAAGTATTAAAAATATGTCGCTAGTAGAGAATTTAAATTGGAGACATGCTGTAAAGGCATACGATCCGGCAAAGAAAGTAAGTAACGAAAATATAGATAAAATAATAGAAGCTGCACGTTTAGCCCCTACTTCTTCGGGATTACAACCCTTCAAAGTGATTGTTGTAGAGAATCGGGAGATAAAGGAAAGGCTTTCCAAAGGAGCATTTAATCCCGAATGTATGATTAATTGCTCGCATGTGTTGATATTTGCCTCTTGGGATAAATATACGCCCGAACGTATTGATACGGCTTATAACAGAATAACCGATGAAAGGGATTTACCGAGAGGGCGTTTCGGCAGATACACCGATATGCTTAAGAACTTATATGCTTCGCAAACGGAAGAACAGCATTTTGTGCATACCGCCAAGCAAAGTTACATCGCATTAGGATTGGCTTTGGCTCAGGCTGCCGAATTAAAAATCGACACTACTCCGGCGGAGGGTTTTGATAATCATCTGATTGATGAAGTCTTGCAACTGAGCAAGTACGGATTGAAGAGTGTATCGTTACTCTATGTGGGTTATGCCGATGCCGAAAAAGATTGGTTGGGGCCTATGAAAAAAGTAAGAGTCCCCAAAGAAGAGTTTGTAATCGAATTCAAGTGAGCATAGGGTAAACCAGGGGGGCCGAGCGACGCCCCCGATAAAAACAACTCGCATGTCATTATGAAATACAGCACGTTATATATATTCTTTTTCACAGGATTGCTGCTGACGTCATTTGCCGCTTTCTCGCAAGAAACGGTTCAGAAGAAAGACAGTTTCAAACTGCATCAGTTGCAATCGCTACCTTTCCATCCGGCATTGGCAGGGCTCGATACTCTTATTATTCCTCTGCCGCAGCAATTACCTATGGACAAATTTAATCCGACCGCATTGTTCAATGCAAGCGGAAACAGGCCTTCTTCTCTCAACACACCTCAATTTCAGAAACCTTCCTTTATATCGCCATACGGTTCCACAGAACAGTTTCTTGACTACAGAAGCGGTATGGCCGGAGCCCTTTTGAATCTCTCTCCCCGTTTAAACCTTTACTCCTCCGCCACCCTAGGAATCGTCACCAGCCCTGTGTTCGGAACCGCACAATTTTATCGCTTGAACGCCGGAGGAATATACGCCCTTACCCCGTCGCTTACCCTTCACGGCGATGTTGACTATCACTCCAATTTCGGCAATGCGCCGCTATGGAATACTTCGCTAGACCTCGGCTATCATCCCGGCGACTACTTCCAACTCAATGGAGGCCTCAATTATCTGACAACGGGAAGCAATCGGTATAATATAGACCAAAACGTCTTAATGTTGCACGCCCATACACGTTTTATGTTATACGAGAATGTATATATGAATCTTTTCGGAGGATTGCCACTCTCTCAAAACCGAAATGCGGCGTTATATCCCTTACCGATGTTCCCTCAAACCTATTTCGGAGCAACGGCTGAATATTGGTTTGTTCCTACAACTGCGATAGAAGCCGGGATTATTTGGAACGAAAATCCTCTAACGAAAAGAAAGAGCGCCAGTCCTGTTATCGGTATTAAAATCGATCCGACACGAAAATGACACCTTTTTACAGAAGCGTGACTATTTGATACACTCAAAAACGGATTTTTCGGAGAAATAGACGAACGCCCTTTTTTTATCGACCAACTTCAAAAACATCCTTTCTAAAGCCTTAAACAAACCGATAAACAACTGATAATATTATAAATATATTCCTATAAACATTCTTTCGGGATTAAACATTTATGTACTTTTGAACGTCCTATAAAAGCAAATGCAAAATAATCATTTATTCATAAAATGTAGAACAATGAAAAAGTATGTATTCTTAACAATGGTCGCTTTATTGACTTTGAGCCTGTCGGTATCGGCACAGGACACAGACAAAAAAGAACGTAAAAGAGCTCCGCGTGAATGGCCTTCGGCTGAAAAACGCGCAGAAAATTTAGCGAAAGAACTTGATTTGACCACAGATCAACAAACGAAAGTGCAAGCTCTGTTTGAAAAACAGGATGCTAAACGCACCGCACATCACGAACAGACAAAAGCTACCCGTGAACAGCAATCCAAGAATCGTGAAGAAGGAAAAGCTTTACGTGAAAAAGAATTGGAAGAATTTAACTCCGAACTGGAAAGCATCATCGGGAAAGAAAAGACGGAACAATGGAATACGTTAAAAAAAGAACGTTGGGAAAAGAGAGCAAAGGGAAAAAAAGACAGAGCCGGTTCCCGGTAAATCATCAAGTCAAACAGTAGATGTTTCTGGTTATTAAAAAGAGGTTATTTCCCATATTACAGGGACAACAACCTCTTTTTTCATACCCTGTTATAAAACGTAATTACATTCGGAGAACTGGTTTTCCAATCGACATGTGACAAGGAGACACCGGTTTGGAGCGTGATGGTTTGTGAGCACAACAGGTTGCTTATAAGGCTTAAAACAAACAGGATTAATAATCTTTGCATAAAAAGAACATCCTTATTTATTACTCAACGTCGCCTTAAACACCTTCTCTCCGGCAAACTCATTGGCATCGGCGCCGTACGACGGACTGTATTTGCCGGCGGGCAAATCCTGAAAGGTATACGTATTGCAGGCCCGGGCTACATCGATATAACGGGTTGCCGCCGTATTGATGGCCGTAGCAGCCATATCGGCCAACACTCCGATAAGACCTCCCGTACCGCTCGATACTGATGTATTATACGTGATATCTCCTATACGGGTATAAAGGACTTCATTCGTTCTGGTGGATTTTAAAATATATTCTACGGATACGTCCACGCTTCCTGCGATATGCGACTTATCCCATTTATGAATGATGGTAAACAACGCCAAATCGGCGCCAAACACTTCTCCGAATCTATTGAGTGGAGAATCCAAAAACAATTCAGCATCATAGGCGCTCTCCTTCTTCAATATTTCCATGGAAAGAAAGGTGGGGATCACATAATAACCGGCATTTGCCAAAGGAACATTCAGAGTCGAATGGAAATATTCTTTCGCCTCCACGTTTGTGCTCCGGTTGATGGGGGGCATAAGCAAAATAGCTAGCGGCTTCTCGTCATACATTCCTTTATAGGCAACCGATTTGATATCGGTGACGGTATTGGTTGTGCCGCAAGCCGACAAAAAAGCCGCGGCGATAATCGTACAGATAATGATTTTTTTCATTCTTCCATCATTTTTAAAATTCTATCGATAAATACTTTCGATTCGGGATACAACGCAATTTCCTTATCCAACAGAGCCTTACCCTCTTCCGTTTTATTAGCTGTGAGTAAAAGAAACCCATAATCGGCATATATACCGGGAGGAACCACTCCGCGCGTACCTTCCTGCTTTTCTATGATTTTCTGATACGTTTCGATTAACTCTTGCGTTGATTTCTCATCACTGTTTTTCAAATAATTATAACTCGATGTGGGATAGTTCGCCCACGAGTAGAGCGATTTTTGTGTAGTACAGGAAGCCAAACCCAATGCTAAGGCGGCGATAATAAAGAGCATGATTTTTTTCATTGCAGTATGATTTTTTTTGTTTCCTGAGCTGAAACAAACACCTGTTTTTGGAAAATCAAATTTCCTTCATATGATACCGTTATGGTGTGTGTGCCCGTAGATATTGCATACACTTTGCCTTTCGGACGATCGACATTGTCTTTTACTACTTCGGCTTTGAATGACAGGTTCTCATCGACCGATACATCGACTCCTCCGCGATAATCAGCCGGATTGCCGACAAAAACCAAATAAGATTCGTTTTCCAAACCGGTTGATATTGTTTTTACGCCGGTACAGCCGGCAATGAATATCAACCCGATGACCGTTACAAAAAGTATCTTTTTCATCATTGTATTTGTTTTATATAGTAATTCGTTAAATTCGCCTGGTCTATGCTTCCTTCTATAAAGGATACTATCGCAAATTCATTGTCGGAAGTTTCGCCTCCCAACGAGTTGACTTCCACTTTGCCGACCGTTTTTCCGGGCAATTCCATGGACATCCCGGTTTGAGGATTTGTCACGGTTTTTCCTTTTTGTACCACTTCGTAAATGTCTCCCACGCGTAAGCCTTGACTTTTCCCTCCGGAGATTAAAATACCGTCCGTATCATACACTAAAAAATACGATTTCCATGGCCGGTCCATACAATTATTCACGATGTTTTCCACTAATTTTGAGATAGCGGCCGAGATGGCTTTATCCGCGAGAGTCGCATCGTAATCGGCCCGTTCGCCGAATCCCATCACCGTTTTATTGGTCGTTTCGGCCTCGCCCTTCGCCTCTTCCGAATAAATGATCTGCCCTGTAGAGACATCCACCAGACGAATATTGACGCCAGCTTGTACCGTTTGTGTTTTACTCCTTGAAAACACATTCACATCGCCTACATTTTTCCGGCCGAATTCCGTCACGGAACCGATAATCAAATAGTCCGCTCCTACTTTTTGCGGAGCTTCGGTTCCGGCAATTTTCAACTCTTCCAGAATTTTATCCATATCTTGCCGTTCCAATAAAATGAACTTATTCGTCGACGCCAGTTTTGTAGACAAGATATCGACGGCCTGCTTTCCGAGAGGATCATTATCTTTATCATAAAAAATTTATAGTATTCAATTTAATTTCAAATAACTCTGGTAAAATATACGGATTTTCTGATAAAATAAAGTGATACATATAAATTGCGATTTATTATGAAAGGGTGTTTTTTATGTCTAATCAAATAAAACAAATTGCTTTAAGGATAAAGGAGCTAAGAGAAATATATGGTATTTCATTAAAATCCTTAGCTGAGGAATTCGAAATCCCCCAAGAGCAGTATGAAGCTTATGAAAGCGGAGATGTAGATATTCCTGTAAGTTTTCTATATAAAATAGCAAGCCGATTCAATGTAGAGTTAACTGCAATTCTCACTGGAGATAATCCCAAGCTTCAAACCTATTCGCTTGTCAGAAAAGGCAAGGGAGTAAGTGTTGAGAGAAGAAAAGAATATAAGTACCATAGTCTGGCTTATAATTTCATAAATAAAAAACTTGAACCTTTCTTGGTTACAGTAGAACCAAGTTCAGAATTTGATTCGGTAAGTTATAATTCCCATCTCGGTCAGGAATTTAATTATGTTTTAGAAGGAGAGTTAAAAATTATTATAGATGGTCATGAGCTTCTTCTTAAAGAAGGTGATTCGTTATTTTTTGATTCTACTGCCAAGCACGGAATGAAAGCTTTAGGAAGTAAAACAGCTAAATTTTTGGCGATAATAATGCATTAATGTAAAATAATATAATAACAATGCAACAATAATACTAAAGAGAGGTAATATTTAATGCTCAATAAGTTGAAGATACTTTCACAAAACGATTTTACTAACCATGAAGATTTTGTAGAAAATTTTAAATTGAATGTTCCAGAGAACTTCAATTTTTCATATGACATAGTTGATGATATAGCATTAACAAATCCAGATAAACTTGCAATAGTTTGGTGCGATGATAAAGGGAATGAAGCTTTCTTTACTTTTGGTCAACTAAAGGAATATAGCAATAAGGCTGCAAACTTTTTTAAATCCTTAGGAATAAAAAAAGGTGACCCAGTAATGCTTATACTAAAAAGGCGCTATGAATTTTGGTTCTCCCTTTTAGCATTACACAAAATTGGAGCTATAGCAATACCAGCTACTCATCTCCTGACAGCTAAGGATCTTATTTATAGGAACAATGCTGCCGATATTAAAATGGTAGTATCGGTTTCTGAAGAGGAAGTAATACATCATATAGAAAATTCACTTGAAAAGTCTCCTACCTTAAAAAATAAAGTCCTTATTGGTGGGAAAAAAGATGGTTGGATAAATTTTGAAGATGGAATAAGCAAAGCTTCACCAGATTTTGTAAGACCTTTCGGAGCGGAAGCAACTACAAATAATGATATTTCCCTTCTATACTTTACATCTGGTACTACCGGAATGCCCAAAATGGTGCAACATAACTTTTTATATCCTTTAGGGCACATTGTAACTGCAAAGTATTGGCACAATGTAATTGAAGGTGGCTTGCATCTTACTGTTGCAGATACAGGTTGGGCTAAAGCAGTTTGGGGGAAGATATATGGTCAATGGCTTTGTGGAAGTGCAGTATTTGTTTATGATTATGATAAGTTTATTCCAAAAGAATTGTTGGATGTTATAGTAAAATATGGTGTTACTACTTTTTGCGCACCCCCTACCATTTACAGGTTTTTAATTAAAGAAGATCTCCGCAAATTTGACCTTAGTAAATTAAAACATTGCTCAATTGCTGGAGAACCATTAAATCCAGAAGTGTATACTCAGTTTTTTAAAGCAACAGGTTTAAAACTTATGGAAGGATATGGGCAAACTGAACTAACTCTTTCAATAGGGACTTTTCCATGGATGGAGCCAAAGCCTGGTTCAATGGGTAAACCTGCCCCAGGTTATGATATAGATATAATTGATGATGAGGGGAATTCCTGTGAAGTTGGTGAAGAAGGTCAAATAATAGTTAGAACAGGCAGAAGAATGCCTGTTGGAATTTTTGGTGGGTATTATCGTGATCCAGCGCTAACAGCCAAAACATGGCATGATAATATTTATTATACTGGTGATCTTGCCTGGAAAGATGAAGATGGATATTATTGGTTTGTAGGGAGAGCTGATGATGTAATAAAAAGTTCAGGTTACAGGATAGGACCTTTTGAAGTTGAGAGTGCTCTTCTTGAGCATCCTGCTGTTTTAGAATGTGCTATAACTGCGGTCCCTGATCCTATTAGGGGGCAAGTAGTGAAAGCTACAGTAGTACTTACAAAAAATTACAAGGCAAGTAACAATCTCATAATTGAACTACAAGATTATGTTAAGCATGTTACTGCACCTTATAAATACCCTAGGATTATAGAGTTTGTTGATGAACTTCCAAAAACTATAAGTGGCAAAATCCGAAGGGTTGAAATACGTGAAAAGGATAAAAACTAAATTTTCAAAAGACAACTTATAAAAATATATTAATGCGTTTCTAAGCTTCATTCGCCTTCTGCAGCAGAATCTGAGTTTTTGAAGTAGAATCATATATAAGTTGTCTTTCTTTGTAACTAATTTGTAATGAGTTTGTAATTAGTATATTGACACTATACTCAAATGCTGTTAAAATGACCTTAGATAGTGTTTTTATACAAGTACTGCACCTCAAATTCCTTATCATTGAATGGGAATTAAGTGGGCAAAAGTCCGCTTATTTAATTCTACATAAAATAAATGTGAAAGGAGGTAAAATTTAATAATGCATCTTGTTTCAGATGTGACTTGATTAATAGTAGGATTAGAACAATCCGAGTTTACGCCTGTGGAGATAGTAATATAAGATATCGATGAATCAGGAAATCTTCATGTACAGAAGATAGTTCACTTGTTGTCTTATTAATTTGGGGGTGTTTTAATGGCTATTAAAAAAGGGCTGCTTATAGGTATAATAATAGCAGCAGTTGTCCTGGTTGTTCTTTCAGTTGGGGTTGGTACTGTATTAAGCATTCATAACTCTACATATGATTGCAGCTTTGTATACGTACAACCTGAAGATCTTGTTAAGGAAATTGCAAATAAGCATACATATTATGATTCAGACACAAAGACTGTAGAAGTTGAACTTAACCAGGATTTAATCAACTCATTAATAAAAGATAATTTTGAAAACCTTGATATTGCACTTCCTGATAAGTTTTCGATTAAGGAAATTTTATTCAACACAAAAGATCAAAGATTATACATTAATGGGAAATATGGTTCCATTAATATTCCACTTAGTGCAAAACTAAATATTAATCTTTCAGCAGAAGGTATTGATATTACAGCATCTGATTTAAATCTCGGGAATAAAAAAGCTCCTGGCATAATTTCTAATCAAATTCCTGCAGATGCCCTCACATTTTCATTTAAGTATGCGGATTTTGACCTTCCAAACATATTTACTTTAAAAGATATACAGTTTGGTTCTGGTATATTAAAAGCATACGTAGAGCTTTTACCTGACGAAATTAAAAGTATGGCAATGGACTACAGAAATCAGGCTTTGAACGAAATTGACACCTTTAAGAACAGTCAATCGGAATTCATAGATAACTTTATAACAAGAATTATGGACTCAACAGCCCTGCTTTCAGATGCAAAAGTTAATGAACTTGTTGATTTTGTATTAAATAATGGTGAGCTTCTGAATAGTGCTATACATTTTGCACTAGCTGAAGATTTTTCTGCTTATACAAAACAAGTTGAGATAGCTCAAAAAGCCATTACTGATTGGGTAGCTCCTCTAAGTGTACTAAAATATTATGGTTCTATTGAGGAAACATTTGATACAATTCTTTATGATGATAAACTCAAAGAGCTTATTACTTGGTTCCTACCTGAAGAAAAAATTAGTGAATATGTAGATACTGCTGAGGAATATTATGCAATGTATGAAGAGTACTATGGTATGTATGAAGAAATTCTTGATATGAAAGATGACTTGGAAAGTACCTTTGCATCTTTGAATTTCTCCACTGATTCTATTGAAGAAACAGTAGCTTCTCTTCAAAACAAAATATTTAGGAATTCAAGGCTTATTAATTTAGTATCAGATTATATCCCTACAGATTCCTTTAATGAAATAGCTGATACTATTGATGAGTATGTAGCAATGTACAATGAATATGTTGATCTTTATGACGAAACATTATCAACCATAGCTTCAACTGCTTCTGATCTTGATATGGAATTTATCAGTGAATACTCAGATATAATCCTAGAATACTTAAATCAAACAGAGGATGCTAAAGATTTAGTGGTTGATGCTGTTTCTCAAGTAGACGCTCAGCTTATCAAGGATCTTGTGCATTATGTTGAAAACTTTGGTAAATTTGGTCAAGAGTTTATTGCGTCAATACATCCTGATAATTATGCTATATTCAGAGAAAATATTGACAACTTGGACCTTATCCAAGCTGATACTATTGCTATAACTAAAGATATTGATACATCATCCCTTGTTAACAATGTTGAAACAATCAAAGACATTAATAGTTTCGCAACTGAAGTTGTAACAATGTTAGAGAATAAAGAAATTTTAGATGCTCTTGATGTTCTTATGAATAAAGATTTCAAAGTTTATGAGTTTGAACCTCTTGATGTATCAAATTATGAGTTTGAAATTGAAATTGAGTAATTTGTTGAATAATTAATTGAACTTATTAGTTAAGTTTTTTAGCTATATCAAGTAATTTTGTCTAAAGGTGATTTTTACTTAAAGGTGCTAATGTAGATAGCACCTTTTTTATTTTTCTATTTGTTTGTTTGACACAATATATTTTCAATAATACAATTTACTCTCTAGCCTATTTGTATGTAAATGTATTTGGCTGGGGCTTAATTGATGCCTAGGTATCTTTGTCGTTTGAATCTTTATTAAAAAATTTATCCACAACTATAGAAGCCGCCGAAATAATTTCAGAGTTAGCTATTATCTTTGAGTTTAAAATATTAAGCTTGTGTAATGATCTCGTCATGGCATAATTTTCTGTATATAATTTTATGTTTTCCGTTAGCATTTGAGGCTTATAATTAATGAACCCAGTTAGTATAACTGCCTCAGGCTCTAATATGTTTACTGAGCTTACAATGCCAGTTGAAAGGTACCTTGCTTCCCTTTCAATTATCGCTTTGCATAACTTATCACTCTTTATGGCCTTGTCTACAATATCTTCCCATTTCTTAAGATTAGGATCATACACAGCTGCTTCTTTCAGTATAGCAGGTATTGAAGCGTAAACTTCCAGGCACCCAATGTTTCCACAGCTACATTTAGTCCCATTAATATCTACTGATATATGCCCTATCTCACCTCCTAATCCATCAACTCCACGATATAGGTTATCATTTAGAATAATACCTGAGCCTACACCTGTATTGACGACTAATACTATATACGTGTTAAAATATTTCCCCTCTCCAAAATATTTTTCTGCTAATGCAAGTGCTATAGAGTTATTTTCCAAATATACTTTAAAGGGGAATTTACTTTGTAAAAAGCTTGTTACAGAAACGTTATGCCATACATAAAAGTCGGGAGGGTTAATTATGGTACCAGAACTTACATTAATAGGCCCTGGTGCACTTACTCCCAAACCTGATATTTTTGAAGGATTCACTCCCGAAATAGCAATTAAGCTATTTATTTCATTAACTATGTGTTTTAATGCATCTTTAGAGTTTAAGCCAAAGATATTAATTTCATTATCAATCAATGCTTTTCCTTTTATATTTATAATGCCAGCACGGCAACCACTTCTTGAAATATCAAGACCTATTGCATAAGTGTATTCTGGATTTAAATCAAGTATAATAGGTTTTCTTCCATAGTTTGCTTCTACGACCCCTGTTTCTACTACAATTCCTTCATCCATAAGTTTATCGACTATCATTGTTATAGCAGCTCGCGTCAAGCCTGTAACCCTAGAGAGCTCAGCCCTGGAAATAGAATTTTTTCGTATTATGTTAATTATAGCCTGCTTGTTATTTTGTTTCATTATAGCAGAATTACCTGTTTTACTTTTCATGTTTAGAACCTTCCAATTTTTATTATACATAAATCTATTGTGTTGAAATCTCACCGTGTCTTGCTCTAATCTCTTCAGGATCTGCAGTGCCGGTTATTCCAATTTTTTTTATAATTACATCGGCTGCAATATTTGCAAAGGAAGCTGCCTCATAGCCCTTAGCACCTGCAGCTAAAGCACAGGAAAAAGCTGATAGAAAAGTATCTCCTGCTCCACATGTGTCTAAAGGACCTTTAACCTCATATGAAGGAATATACTCCAAAGTAGCATCTTCAACGAAAAGAGAACCCTTATCTCCCAATGTCATACATACCTTTGCGGTATTTTTTTTTGCTAAAGCTTTTGCAACATACAAATAATCATCGAATGATAATTTTTCAAAATTTGCTTTTCCATATATAGCTCTGTATCCTTCCAATTCATTTGGTTTTAGTATTACATTATTATATAAGGCTATTCTATCTCTGCTATCAACAATAACTTTCTTACCTTCAATACCAAACTGTATAAGCTTATCTCTAATCTTTTTTGTTATACAACCATATGTAAACTGATCTGATACACAAATAACATCAACATTTTTAGAAATCTCATCAAGATAACCTAATAATTTATCTTCATCTTCTTTTTCAAGCATAGTATAATTTGAAAAATCTATTCTAGGGTCTTCATATTCAAGATTTGAGATTCCTTTTCTCAGAGGTTTACAGTAAGCATTTGTCACTCTACAACTACTGCTTATGATTAAGCTTGTATCAATTCCTCTATTTTCTAATTCTTTAAGTAACATTTCTCCTCTCCAATCCTTCCCTACAACACCTAAAATGTATACTAAAGAAGGTTTTAGAGCAGCAATATTAGAAGCTGCATTACTTCCTGCTCCAGGCGACATCCATTCTTCAATCACAGGGAGCGGAAAATGTGGGGTTTCTCTGGAAAGCTCACTTTTTCTCATATCTGCTCTCCAGTAAACATCAAGACAAACATCACCTATTAAGGCAACTTTTATTTTTTGTATATTAAAAAGTATCTCATCTAATTTTTTTTTGTTAAGTCCACTAAATGTAGTATAATCAATGCTCATATCTTTGCTCCTAAATAATTTTTATATCAAATTTCAAAGTGTTGATGCTGAATAAACCTTTGCATCAGAATCATGTACTAATTTTCTATATAAATTGGGTATTGTTTCTTTGTGATCCCCTTTGAAATGCCATCCTTTTCCTCCTACACTAGTAGGTCTATTTACAATATTCTTTCTTGGCCTATAGTAATAGTTAGGATCGCTGTACCCAATTTTTGATTTGTAATCACCTAAATCAATGAGATCAAAATTTGCTGTAGTTATATTAAACGTCTTATAACCAAGGTTTCTAGAAATTGAAAGTGCCTTTAGGAATACTTCAGGCCCTATAACACTTGAACCAAAATTGAGGAATACTCCTTCATCCATCTGAGATACAGAATAGCAGATTCTATGAAAATCTACCCCACTCGTAGCACCTATCGCCGCAAAATCAACAATTGGGTGTTGATGTATTATGTCTGTTCCAAGAGCTATATGATATGTGGCTGGAATGCCATGCTTATATGCCTGATATAGAACACAATCATCTTTAAAAGGAAACTTTTCTGGATGCTGTTCAATATACACGGCAAGGCTTTCGCCATAACCTCTGCCCATTTTAGCCCCATTCTGGAGAGCTTCATTCATCCATAGCCCTGTTTCTTCCCACATTCCAAAGGAACCATCTTCAATAGCTGTTGGTACGTCCTCCGAGGTTCCTCCATTATAGGCAAGTTCAAAATCATGTATACTACCTGCTCCATTACTTGATATATGAGTTATAAAATTATGCTTTATAAGTTCTATGATATATTTGGACAACCCGTTTTTAATAACGTGAGCACCCATTGACCATATTACATGCTTTCCATCATTACGAGCCTTTTTTATTCTTTCTATAAGCTCATCAAAGTCTTCATTTCCCCATACCGGTATATCATCTTTGTCTGGTTTTGCCATGTTTTCAATGGTTACAAGGTTTTTTCTTTCTTTAACTGAATAAGTTTTAATATTAGAAAAATCAAGGTATCCAGGAATCTTTAAATCTTCCATGCTAAAACTCCTCTCGCTTTATATTTGTTAAATCATTTAATTATATATGTATAAATAAAGAACGGCCTTATAATTAAAAACCGTTCTAATTTATTATGTATAATTTGGCGTGCCTGAAGGGATTCGAACCCCCGACCTACGGATTAGAAGTCCGTTGCTC
>ENA-UOOK01000708-UOOK01000708.1-fermentation-metagenome-genome-assembly--contig:-NODE-708-length-44413-cov-83.702714_pt1 | contig 44413 bp, 31 predicted proteins | sample MGYA00245777_ERZ724023 | MGnify/ENA primary metagenome ERZ724023 (study PRJEB28704, sample SAMN03018312) | fermentation metagenome | biome: anthropogenic terrestrial biome; feature: soil; material...
CTCTTCTCGTTTGTTTTGCGGAAGATAGGTATTGTCGTCGATCGTGAGCGCTTTGCTTACATAAGGCACTGCACCCCAATACTTAATCATATCAAAATAGACAAAAGCACGGAAGAAATAAGATTCAGCCAGCAGTTGATTTTTTAAATTTTCTGACAAAGCCGATGACGAGTTGATCTTTTCTATACCCAAATTTACATTATATACTTTTTTGTAGGAATCTGACCAGGGAGCTGAGAATCCGATTATTCCGTTGTTTTCGTCGTACTGCCGCTTGTTGAATGACTCCTGGCGATACGTATTCCAGTCCTGCTCGGCATTTCCCTGACAGTTATCCGACCATTGCTCCGATTGGAATGTGTCGCCCGCCCCGGCAGGTGTCCAGAAATAGAAATTATTTACATACGAACGTGCCAACTGAGGATTAAGCCAGAAGCGCCCCTCGTCGACCTGTGTAGTTGGTTCAATTCCCAGCGGATCGCAGGAAGTGGAGATTCCCATAAATAATAATAAGAAAACCCCGGACATTAAAAATTTATATATATTTCTTTTCATAATTCACTAAGATTTATTATAATGTTACTGTTACCCCTAAAGTATATGAACGCTGCGTAGGATAGCTGCCCAACGTCCCGTTATTATTATAGATAGAAGCTCCGGATGTAATAAATTCGGGATCTTGCAAACCTTTCAACGGGTATGACTTCTTCGTCCACATGAGAGCGTTGGTCACAACAAAACTCAAATCCAGTCCCTGAATATAAGAAACATTCTTCAAGACGTTTCTTTTCATATCGTAGCGTAGGCTGATGTTTTTCAGCTTCAGGTAAGAAGCGTCGAAAGCCCAGATATCTATATAGCTATATCCCCAGCCATTCCCTTCAGGAACCGGGATAGGCAATGCTGCGTTTACATCCGGGTTGCTTGGTGTAAATGCATTCTGGAACGCATACTGTCCGTAGTTCCACATGTAGCTTTGCTGGCTACGGAGAGGTGAAGGCATTGCACCCGATACATTGGTTGCGCCCTGGAAGAAAATTTCGAAATCAAATCCATTCCAGTTTGCACCCATTGTTACGCCAAACTGTGTCAGTGGAGTTGTGCCGGGCTTGTTCAGTGTGTAATAGTCATTAACCCGCCCGTCTCCGTTCAGGTCGACAAGCGCTACGGTTCCTAAAGTCATATTTCGGGAAGCATTGAGCATGGAGTTATACATATCATTCCAGTCTCCGAACTTTCCGTCCGTAGCAAGTCCGAGAGGATATACAGGATGCATCCATCGTTTTCCGATATTATCGAAAGTTGGTGACCACCAGTCGGAACTTTTATCAGTATGGCGGGTTTGGCGTTCATCCCAGTAAGAATAGTTTAGCCCAAGGCGATATCCTACTTTCTCAATTTTGTCTTGCCAGTTGACGGAAACTTCGAATCCTCCCTTACGGGAAGTTGCATAAGGTGCATTGATCTGAGGAATGTTGGGCATACCCAATATATCAGAACGAATCATGTCATCAGTCATATTCATAACATCGCCCTTATTCATATAAAGGAATGCATCGATGGCACCTGTAAGCCGGTCTCTAAACAAACCATAATCCAATCCAACTCCATATTGTGTGCTGCTTGACCAGTGCAGGTCGTTGGCGATGGTGTTTACATACCATCCTACATTCGGATTCATATTTGCACCAAACAACACACGGTTAGTATTTTGTGTGTATTGTGTAAGGAAAGAGAACGGGCTGCCCACTTCATTGCCCACCAATCCTAAACCTCCGCGTAACTTAAACGTGTTTACAATATTGGGATTGATCAGGTTTTTAAACCACGATTCTTGGGAAGCAACCCAGCCTAAAGAAAAAGCCTGAAAGTATCCCCAGCGTTTTTCCGGGCTGTAGCTTAATGAGCCGTTGTAGTTTGCACTGTATTGGAACAGATATTTATTGTCATAATCGTAGGTAAGGCGTCCTATGTATGATGCCGATCCCCATTCCGTGGCATTTCCTTTATTTTCAACCATTTCAGCTCCTAAATCAATCTGTGGGGCAAGAGTGGTAGGGTAACCCCTTTTCTTTGCCGAAGTCCAGTTTTCATGACGTGTCTGACTCTGATAGTTTACCATGGCAGATAAATTATGTTTGCCAAAGGTGCGCGCGTAATCCAACTGAAAGATGCCAGTCAGCAATTTGTATCTGTACCAGTATTGATACATGTTTGCATTAATAGGATTATAGCTTGAAAAACTTGTAGCATAGGGATTATCATATACATTTTCCTGGTCGTGATTAAACTGCCGGTTTGTATTGTAAGTAGTTGTGAAATTTACGCTAGTCGATGCCGATAATCCCTCTACCCAAGGAATAAACCATTTCAAGGCACTGTTCATCTGAAAGCGATATGCTTCTGTATCATTGAATCCGGTATTCAGAAGGGCATCCACAGACCATTTTCTGGGAAGGCCGGTACTCCACACAGGAGGCCTTTTGGGCATCCAGTCGCCATACATTGCATTATTGAAAACACCCTCTCCGCTTGCCGGCTTTTTTTGGTTGCTTGTGTTTCCGTTAAGGTTGAAAGTGAATTTCAGACTTTTGTCTTTCAAAAGGAAAGCATCTGTATTCAGCACAAAGTTTACTTGATTGTACTTGTAGTTTTTACTGACACCTTGTTGATCCATATATCCCAAACTGGAGTAATAGGTTAATCGTTCGCTTCCTCCCCGGAGGCTTACATTGGTCTGGTACATAGGCTGGGTATGGTTGAACATATCCCATGGGTCATACGTGGAAAAGTAATCTTGTATATTGCCGCCTTGGGTCTTGTTGGGATCAAACAAATCGTTGATTTCATCCATGGTATAGGTCATACCGTATTTTTCGTTGACCATACTACGAATATCTTCACGGTTATATCCCTTTTGCCATAAATCGCCCATATAGTACTTTGACAAAGCGGTGTTGTTAAATGTTGGGTTTTCCTGAAAACTGGCAAATTCCACTTCGTTACGTGCTTGTGCATATTCATAGGCGCTCAACCCTTTGGCACGATAAGAAGGGGTCATTATGGAGACTTTTTGATTTGCCGAAATAATAGGAGCACCTTCCTGTCCGCGTTTGGTGGCAATCACCACTACTCCGTTAGCTGCTCTCGGTCCATACACTGCGGTGGCTGAGGCATCCTTCAATATAGACATCGATGCAATATCGTCAGGGCGTAAGCGGTTAAAAAATGCATTACCCTGAGATGATTCCATCACAACATCGTCAATCACGTATAGAATTTTTTCGCCTCCACGAATCCAAATCTTAACATTTTCACCGGGAGCTCCGGAACTTTGTTGTGTGATAACGCCAGTAACGCGACCGCCCAAACCTTCTGAAATAGAAGTGACAGGCAGTTTGGCTAATTGGCTTACATTCACGCTGGAAGCTGAGGCTGTCATGGTTTTGGCTTTTTGTACACCTCCATAGCCTGTTACCACAACCTCCTCCAATATTTCGGTATCCGTAACCAATACAACATTAATAGTTGTTCTGCCGTTCACAGGAATAATTTGTGTTTTCATACCTACGTAGCTGAACTGTAACGAAGCATTGGCTGGTACATTGGGTAATGTGTACTTACCGTCGGTATCTGTTACAGTACCATAACTTGCATTGCCCACAATTGTAATGGTTGCACCGATAACTTCAAATCCCGTATCATCGGTTACCGTGCCACTGATTGTTACGGTTTGGGCTGAAATAGAAAGAGCCATAAAACTCAAAAAAAGAATCAATAAGCCCTTAAAACCTGGTTGATTTTTCCTCTTCATTCTTTTGTTAATTTGAAAATTTAATAATTATTTAACAGATAGATTTTTTTATAATGCAAATATCAAATAGAAGCAAAAATTGGTATTGTTCATAACCTCATTTAGTTAGAAGGATTATATTCAATAGTATGTATATTTTTTTTGGTTTTAAAGAATCCATTCGATAGAAATTTATGTTTAATTTCTGAACTCTAATTCAATGAGAAAACAGTGATTGGTAAAACAGCATGGTACTAATCTGTGCCGTTATGTACTGTCAGTGCTGTGCTGTTTTTTAAGATGATGACAAAAATAGTTGTAAAACAAAAAATATACAAATTAATTTATGATGTTATACAACATATTTGAAAAGGTATTTACAAATAGGTTACAACAAGCGAAGATGGTTAAAATCAACAAGATAGCGCGCTTTGGCTGTTCTTGACTGCAAAAATCAAAAACAAATTGTTTGTTTTACGTGATAGTTTTCATTATAATTAACAAGCTGCTCAAAGCTAAAACAGTTAGGTGGAAAAGTTTTAGAGTACCTTGTAAACAATTGTATAACAGAGGAATGGACTAATATAAAACCGAGCAGGCCTTTTACTGATTTTTTGGTTATTAAGCAAATATTTACAGTAGATTTATTCTTTATTAAATTGAGTCTTTTCGATAGACTATTGTTGGCAGATATTGCTTTATTTTTTCTCCATTCAAAACAAAATTTCCCGCCAAATCTCCCAAGAGATTAAAGTCGATACTAATACAAGGTACACCATTTCCAATAATTTCGTAAAAAGGATTTTCATTATACGCAATCAATCCGAAATCCTTTCCCATTTCCATATTCTTATGTTTGCTCTGTTTGATTACATCAACCACATCTGTTTGCTTGATAATAATATAACAGCAACTTTGTTGTAACTCCTTCACTGCATTGTCCCATATTTCGTATTCAAAGCCATAATCTTTGCAGAATTTGGAAAAGAAAATTTTACTACTTTGAGGGTGCTTATGTTTTTTATTTAAAATATAAACCAGTTTGTTGTACTTTGATAACTCTTTTTTTACAGAAGACAAGGCATTGTAAAACTGCTCATCAAAATCCTGACATACATATGAATATCCGTCTTTGTCGAAATTTCCAAAATCGATCAGTAACAGCCGATTTTTATCTATTTTTTCAAGAGTATTGGAAAATTTTTCATTGTCATAATTCATTACAATGTATTTACTGTATCGGCCATATGATTCATTGATAATGGTATCGAACAGACTCTTATTATACTGGTGAAACCATAAATCAACTTTATAGGTAAGTGGGAGCTTATTTACAAGACTGTTAAAGAGAGCCTCTTTAAACGGTGTGTATTCATCGAGTAACAGGAGAGTATTTGTAGATTGTCTGGAGACGAAATAACTTTTTCCCTGAATGGAATCTATAAGCCCTATCTCCTTGAGTTTTAAAAAAGCTTTAAAGACAGTATCACGTGAAACGCAATATTTCCTGCTTAAGTAGTTGATTGAAGGTAGCTTATCGCCTACCTGAAGCTCTTTTTCGAAAATAGCACCTTGTATATAATCTGTTAGTTGCTGTACTTTCGTTGCTTTATGGTCGAATTTTAGTTCCATAACTTAGATAGAAGTTTTGTATTAACCTGAGAGACAAAGGTATATTTATTATTTAAAAGGGACAAACATTTTCTTATAATTGTGACATATTTATTTAATCCAAAAATGCAATTTCCTTTAAAAAAATCGGGAAACATATCAATCAGTACTTTTCAATTAATTTCTTCCTCTACCTTCTGTTTTATCTCATTTTACTGCTTATTGTAAACTTGCTAATTACAAAGATTCTACGTGAATTTTATTTAAGGGATTTTTAATAACCGTTTTCTGAACTTTAGTTTGTCAACTATTATTTATGGGTGTCTGCTCTAAACAAGTAACATTTTTTCCCTAATTACTAAAAACGGACATGGAGAATTTTAAAGTACTACCACATAAATAACACTTAGGGTGGTGTGAGAGTATGGAAAGCAAAAGTAGGAAGAAAACAATATTGTTTTCTTCCTACTCAATTCATATAAAAGTAGTTTTAAGGTTTATCCCACCAAATCCTACCTTCAGTCTTATCTACTGCTGTTCCATAGTTGGGATCTTTCTTTAGTTCATCAACTGCATTATTGAAGTTTTCAATGTTAGCTGTATTTGGTGTTGGAAGAACCCCTCGTCGTGGAATCAACAACGGATCACCTCCTGTCTTAAGTTCTTCCAAAAATGCGACTCCATTTTCAGGTATGGGTTGAGGTTTGAAAGCCGGTAACCCGGTGCGTTTCCAAGATGCCCATGCTTCTTCTGGGCGCATAAAGAGATTTACCCACTGTTGTGAAGCTATCTTCTCCAAAGTAACCGTTTGGAATTCGGTACGTGAGAGGTAGCTTTCAATCTTTTCAACCGTAATGGGGTTGTAGTTATCACTGTTAGAATTCATAGCAGATGGAACTCCCATTTTTTCAGCCCAAGTCTGATACTGTTCCATTGAAGCGCTAATACCGTTACGGAACCAAGTAAGGGCTTCTTTTCCTCCTATTGCCTTACCTGCTTTTAATGAAATTTCAGCCATCATAAAGCATACTTCTGGATATGTAATTAATGGGGTAAAGAGTGTAATATTATCCTGAGATACATCGTATAAAGCTTGATCTTCTTTTTCACGAACGCCAAGTGTATTGCTGACTTTGCCTCCATTTTTTACATAAAAACGACTTTCTATCTGACTGTTATTTCTTACAGTCATGGTTTGATCTACCCCTTTATCATCAACGTATGAGATGGTGAAATAATTGCTGTTTGACCACAAGCTATTTGTGCTGTCAGGATTAGCCGCCATTCCTACATATCTATCAGTCCATTGAGAGTATTTAGTTTGGTAGTCGGGATAATATTTTTTTAATAAATCGAAGACTTCATCATTCGACGAATTGTTGTTGCCATCGCCAAAACCGTTTCTACGTATCAGAATGGGCAGTCTGGGGTCATCATATTTTTTCAAGAAATTCACAAGAGCACGAGATGCAACATAGTTTGTTGTCAATGCCTGCATATCGTCTGTATTATTATTGTGCTCGTTAGGATGGTGATAAACTGCTGATTCTTCATTATTTGAGATGATGCCAGCAGGGTGCGTTATGGCTTCATTGATAACAGATTGATAAAATGTTTGATCTGCTTTTTCGAGACGTTGAGCCATTTTAATCCTCAAGGTGTTTCCGAATTTAATCCACTTGCTAATATCTCCACCGTAGAAGAAGTCGTTTTTGTCTAAACTGTATTGATTGTCTGTTGAATTTTGCAAAATAGTAATATTTGCCTTGATTTTCTCATCAAATACTTTATATAACTCTTTCCCATTTATATCTTTTTGGTATAAATCGTATCTAGGTGTGGCGATACCATCACTTGCAAGCTTTAATCCTTCGGTGTACGGTGCTGCCCCATAAACATCAAACATCAACCATGCCTGATATGTTTCCAGAATATTTGCAATAGCTGCTACATTTTGATAGCGCTCTTTTTCTGGATTCAATGGAATTACAGTGTTGACCAAATAACGCAGTCGTAATCCAATTTGTCCGAAATAGTCGCTATAATATGGTGTGTATGGAGATGGACGGGATGTTCCTGTGACGTTTACATAATTCCCTGCTGAAGCACCTCCGCTACTAACAATATATTGCATGATTTGCATTACCCCACTGTACTTTCCTGTAAGGTGATGCCGTTGCGAATTATTCCAATTTTCTGTAGCTCCAGTAAAAGCATTTTTCGGATCAACTGAGCCTAACAATTCTGGATCTGTGTTCAGTTCCTTAAAATCCTCTAGGCAGCTTGAAAACAGGAAAAGTGATATTAAACCAATTATAAAATATCTAATCTTGTTCATTGTTATATATTTTTAGAATCTTAGTGTAAAGTTAATAGCATATGTCCTTGAAAAAGGAACTGTACCAATATCCATCGGCGTCAATGGATTATTGTTGGAGATAGAAGCCGGATTCAATCCGTCTGTCAGCTTATTTACAAGATATCCGAGGTTGCGCGCTGTTAAGCCGATTCTAAAATAATTGGCACCAAATTTATTAAGGACATTTTTAGGTAAACGATATCCGATTGTTACTTCGCGTAGTGCGAACCAGGTGTTGTCTTGAATTCCTAATTCAGCGGGCATCCCCCAGCCGTAGTTAAATAGATAGTATGATCCTGCTGGCATCGGACGGATACCTTTGTCGAGTGCTTCTTTATAAGTCAGTCCGCCTACATCAATTTTTTTATCGGGATCGCTCGCTAATGGTGCAGTCTCTCCTTCATCAAATACTGCGTCCAAAGGATACACATCATAAACTGTTTCTCCTTTGAAATTAGTCCTCTGCCAGCCACCATGCTCTTTATCTCGCCCATAAAGTGAAGATTTCAGGGTACCCATGGCGGAGGCGTATTTGTAAGTGTTTGAGAAGAAATTACCACCAACTCGCCCATCAATTAAAGCATAAAAATCAAAGCTTTTATATGAAAATGAAGTATTGAAGCTTAATAGGAAGTCAGGTTCTACTTTACCTAATTCTACCCTATCTCGAATATCTTTGTCAATATTGGTTGTATATCCATAAACAGGTACATTATTGGGACTCCCTGCTTTTCCCCAGTAAGAGATAACAGGCTTTCCGTTTCTTGGATCATTGGGGTCGTCTTCATTATTAAAGCGATAGATTGAAGCACCATAGGGATTGTTATAAGGGGTAGTGATTACTCCAAACTTACCTCCTTCGTAGGCCCATATCTCAGGACCACCGTCATATTGACCCATCAGTTTCCACTCTTTCACGTTTTCATGAAGTTTTTTAATTTTTCCCCGGTTCAGAGAGAAATTGCTTCCCACAGTCCAGCGGAAGTCTGCTGTTTTTATAGGAGTAGTTTCAACCTGCAGCTCAACGCCCTGATTTTGGATGTTTCCAGCATTAATCAATTGATCGCTGGCTCCTGATTCTGTCACAGCTGATACTGTGAGGATTTGGTTTTTTGTATTGGTTTTGTAATAAGCAAAATCTATATTGAGGCGTTCATCAAAAAATCTAAGATCAGCACCTAACTCAATCGATTGTTGAATTTCTGGTTTCAAATCGTTGTTCCAGGCAGTTCCAAGGTTTGGATTTGCGATAAGAACACTCTCTCTGTTGGGATCATACTGAGCGCTTTGGGAGAATACACCAAAACCTCTGGTAGTTGAATAGGCAGATGTACCCATACCTACACGCGAAAGGGACGCTCTCAGTTTACCATATGAAAGCCAGTCAGGAATATCAAATGTGTCAGTAAAAACCCATGAAGCATTAGCTGAAGGATAAAATACAGTATAGTTATTTTTCCCAGTTGTCATATATGATGGGTATGTCAATGTTGATAACCAGTCGTTGCGTCCTGTTAATTCAAGAAACAACTGGTCTCTCCAAGCAAAATTCAGAATTGCCGACAACCCAAAAGCCTGATTGTTCCTTGGTGTATAATCGAATTTAGGTGTTATTCTGTTTGTTGAATTGGAAAAAGCAAAAACAGCGGGAGAAACAAGCCCTCCGTTTGTCTCTTTATTCCAGGAGTGTGATTCTGTGTTCCCATATAACTCAGCAGCCAAGATAGCATCAACAGTAATGGTTTCATCACTCAAATTAAGTTCATTATTCATTGTTTGCAACATTCCAAGAAAGTTGTAAGAGCCAGAGATATTACCACCTCTACCATAGCCACCGCTACCTGTAGGTCCATAGTTTGCACCTGTTCCATAGGATTTCCACATTGTAGAGATACCGTAGTAATTGTAGTTTCCCTGAATACTGGCCTGTAGTTTAGGTGCGATTTTTGCTCTTAATGTCAAATTACTCAACAATGAATTTTCAGAGCGCTCATTTAGGTTCATATCGCGGTTATGCAAATAACCTCTAAGAGTACCCCAAGGGGTTGTGGTTTCAACAGCCTGGTTATCAGGATCTCTATAAAGGCTTTCATAGGCTTTTATATCCATGTTTCGAGGGGTATGATAAGTACTCATCATACCTAAGTTTCCACCCCAATTCCATCCTCCCTGACTTGCTCCATTCTGGGCTTTAGAGAATGAGTAATTCAAGCCTGCTTCTAATGAGAAAACATCATTCAGATCTGTTAAACCTCTAAAAGAAATAGAATGTCTGTTAAAGTTATTTCTTTTGAATACCCCATTATTATCAGTAAATGAATATGACAAGCGAAAAGAGGATTTTTCACCACCTCCGTTGACAGCAACATTAGTAGTACTGTTAAAACCGGATTTATATAGGGCTTTCCAGTTATCAGGATGAGCAACAAACGGAGTGGATTGCCCATGAGGTAAGTACTGATTTATCATAGATCCGTCCATTTTTGGTCCGAAACTTATTGCGGTTTTTTGTAGGGAACCGTCTGCTAGAAATCCACCTTCATATCCATTATGAGGAGAACCTGCTCCATATACGTTTTGCAATTCAATTGGAGATTTGTAGATGTCCGTTGTTTCAAGAATCTGAGATATCTCAACTCCCAGTCCCTGCTTGCCATATTTCCCTCCTTTTGATTTAATAACAATTGCACCGTTCGCACCTCGTGACCCATAAAGAGCCGTTGCTGCAGCCCCTTTCAAGACAGTAACACTTTCGTAATCTGCCGGATTTAAGTTCTTTAGCTGAGATCCCCAGTCAGTTCCATCAAGTGCACCTCGTAAAGGTTCCTGAATAATCATTCCGTCAACAACAAAAATAGGAGAGTTGTTTTTATCTATTGATTTTGCTCCACGAATAGTGATTGAGGAGCTAGAAGTAACGCCAGAGGCGCCCGTCAAGTTAATATCCAAGCCGGCTACTTTTCCTTGCAATGCTGTTATTGGATTAATTGCATTGATACGCTCAATTTCAGTAGTTGATACACTTGATGTTGCATACCCAACTGAGCGCGCCTGCTTTGTTATACCAAGCGCTGTTACAACAACTTCGCTAAGCAATTCCGTATCCTCAGTCATTACTACATTGATGCTGGTACGTCCGTTTACTGGGATCATCTCTGTTTTCATGCCAACATAGCTAAATACCAGGCTTGAATTGCCCGGAACTTTAGTGATCACATACTTTCCATCAATATCAGTCACAGTGCCATGTGTGGCGTCACTTTGAAGAACAATGGTAGCACCAATTATCGGTTCCCCCTTGTTGTCAGTGACCGTACCACGCACAGTAATCGTCTGCGCTGAAATAGAAATGGCCATAAAACTCAATATAAGAGTTATCATGCCCTTAAAACCTGATTGATTTTTTCTTTTCATTCTCTAATTAGTTTGAAAAATTTAATAATTAATTAACAAATTGGCTTTTTCATTATTCAAATATAAATGCGTATAGAAATAAAAAAATTCAGTGCAAGCTAAACCGAAGGCCTAGAGAAAAATTAGAATTTAATTTACCAAAAAATGAGTTTTACAAACAATTTAAGTAATATTGCACTTGCTGGTTGACTTTACAACTCTACACCCTTTATCAGACCTTTGTTATTTCATTATTTAATAGTACTTTCATAAGTAAATTATCAGTTTAAACTGTACTGTTCTGTGCTATAATTACGCGGCAAAGATATGTTTATAAATTATAAAAAACAAATTTTATCTAATAATATGTCCTTTTTTTAAATTATTTGTTTATTTATGATGCTTTATGACGAAATATTCAGTTTATAAAAATTTCCGGATGGACTCTTCACAGGGTCCATCCGGTTTTTGGAAAATCAAAAAGTCATATAAGAAATAGAACTAAAATATTTGTGGTTTTGTAATTTAATAGTATTCGTTTGATGAAATTACAGGTATCGGCATTTCAGATCTTGTTTGTGTCGCCGGTTGATTGTATCTGTATATTACATCATACGTTGTGTCTCCTGTCCAGCCCTTTATCTTAATGGATAGTTTTACCGAGTCTGCTTCAGCAACCCTGAATGGTTTCAGGTCGAAGCAAACGAAACCTTCATAGAGCTTAGAACGTGTACTTTGATAAGAGTTGTGGCGGAATTCAAGTTCTATGGCATCTGGTGATGTCCCAGGGGATAAAGTGTTTTCTACCAGATTGATTGCATGTGGCTTTACACCTCCATAGTTAAACATAAAAGAGACGTTCAAATAATCACCACCAACCCAAACAGCATTTGGTTTTATCGGATCGTCCCCGATGCTGTCTTTATTTTGCTCGTTAAGCTCAATTGCCTGTTTTGTGAGGATATTCCATATATCATTCACTTTTATATAGTGATCATAACCGCTTTGAACATCAGACAGGATTGTATAATTCAAAAATACGCGCTGGTTATATTTAGGAGTATATAACACTGCACTGGCAGCAGGCCAGAGTCGTTTGCCATTGTCAAGCAGCAATGAATATGCGTTTTCACCTTCAGGAACTACTGTGGCTATATCGATTCCGAAGTTCCCAAGCGACTTTGAATTATCGTCGCATGAAATATTGGCTAGAAAAATTCCAACTGAAAATATACCAAGTATTAAAAGCGTTTTTTTCATACAGATTTATTCACTTTATACTTTAACGCAAATTTGCGTTTCATATGTTAGATGTAAAAAGGAGAAAAACGCTGCATGGAAAAATAACAAAACAGGTCATTTAACAATGTTTAACTGTTTGGTATGGATTATATTATATGTATATAAGAGATCTTGAGTTCTTGAATTTGTGATGATATGGCAATCTTATCCATTCGGATATAATTTATGGATTAGATCTGAACGTTTAATATGTTTTAACTCATTAATGATCGAACGCTTATTTTTACGGTCATACCAGAAAAAAAATTGTCGCTGTGCATTTTTCTGATCTTTGGTTTTGGCAGTGTATACCCGTTCCAGTGTATAAGGATGAAAGCCTGTATAATACATTTCAGTGGCCAGAGTCATAGGAGAAGGAGTAAAGTCCTGGACTTGTTCAAGCCTGAAATTCAAACTTTTGGTAATTGCTGCCAGCTCAGCCATATCCTCCTTGCTACATCCAGGGTGTGAGGATATGAAATATGGGATGAGCTGTTGATTGAGATTGTGTTTTTTGTTCAGTTCATCAAAAATACGGTTGAATTGGTAAAACAGGCTGAAAGAGGGTTTCCTCATAATGTTCAACGTTGTATTAGACGTATGTTCAGGCGCAACCTTCAGACGGCCCGAGACATGCCTGGTGAAAAGCTCCTCCAGATATGTCCGTGCAGCGGCGTTACTTGTCTCATCGTTGCTATTGTGAAGCAGTAAATCGTAACGGATCCCGCTTCCAATAAAAGATTTTTTTACTCCAGGCAGGTTGTCAACCGAGCGATAAATATCAAGTAGGGAGCTATGGTCAGTATTAAGGTTGAAGCAGATTTTGGGATGGATACATGACGGTTTCTTGCATTTAGCGCAAATGGACATGTCTTTTCCATGCATCCCGTACATGTTTGCCGAAGGACCTCCCAGATCACTGATATAGCCTTTGAAATCTGGCATTTCAGTAATTTTACCGACTTCTCTCAGGATAGATTTTTTGGAGCGCGAAGCTATAAACTTCCCCTGGTGGGCTGAGATTGTACAGAACGCGCAGCCACCGAAACAGCCGCGATGGAGGTTCACTGAGAATTTGATCATCTCGTATGCCGGAATTTGTTTTCCCCTGTATTTTGGATGTGGAAGACGAGTGTATGGAAGATCGAACGATGCATCTATCTCCTCTTCCTTCATTGGGGGAAAAGGAGGATTTACCACGACTGTTTTGTTATCTGCCTCTTGTAAGATGCGTGCAGCAGACAAGCGGTTGGACTGCTCTTCAACCACGCGGAAGTTTTTGGCCTGTTTCAATTTCTCTTTTTCACACTCTTCATGAGTGTAGAGAACAACCTCTTCGTCAAAAGGATTCTGAGGAACGCTTTTCCCGGAACTGATATAAGCTGTTTGCGGAATGTCATATATTTCTCCAATCTTTCTGCCTTTGCCAATTTCGTGCACCAGTTGTTTCAGCGGCAGTTCACCCATGCCGTATATTAAAAGGTCGGCGCTTGTGCCGGCGAGAATAGGTTTATGCAGCTTGTCGTCCCAGTAGTCGTAATGGCTCACCCGTCTAAGTGAAGCCTCCACTCCTCCAATAATTATTGGGGTTTCGGGATACAACTCTTTAAGGATATTTGTGTAAACGGTAACTGCTCTGTCGGGACGCATGCCAGAACGGCCATCAGGGGTATATGCATCGTTTGAGCGAAGGCGTTTGTTGGCTGTATAATGGTTAATCATTGAATCCATTACACCAGCTGTAACTGCGAAGAAGAGGCGCGGCACACCCAGCTTCCTGAAATCTCGCAGATCGTCTCTCCAGTTGGGTTGCGGAACAATAGCCACACGAAGCCCTTCACTTTCGAGCAAACGCCCTATAACGGCTGTCCCAAATGAGGGGTGGTCGATATAGGCATCGCCCGAAAAAAGTACCACATCAGCATAGTCCCATCCGCGAAGTTTCATTTCTTTCTTAGTGGTGGGAAGCCAGTCGGTAAGCCTGTGCGATACCTGATCCATATTGTTATGATTTGCGTATATTTTCCTTTTTAAGCTTTTTATCAAGTTGTTTTGCTCTCTCCACTGCCTCATGTATATTTGGGCAAATATTCTCTTCACCCACAATCATGGGGATGTATGACTTGTATAGAGATTCGCGTACATTGTCTTTTACTCCTGATAAAATGACTTGAATCTTCTCTTTACGGGAATTTTTACAAAGGTTTTCAAGGTTGTTAAGCCCTGTGGAATCGATAAACGGCACTTTCCGCATGCGAATAATCCGTATATTGGGATGATCACCTATTTCACGCATCTTCTCATCAAACTTATTGGCGACGCCAAAGAAGAACGGCCCCTCAATTTCGTAAACCTCTACACCTTGAGGAAGATACAGAATATCTTCCTTAAAGTCACCCGAGTGCGATTCTACCTCTTTAGAAACATTTATCTTTCCCGTAGTGTGCGATATTTTTGTACTTTCGTTCATTCTCTTCAGAAAGCCAAATATGGCAAGCATCAATCCTACTGCTATAGCAACAGTAAGGTCGAAAATCACAGTCAGGAAAAATGTTGTAAGGAGTATGGCAAGAGTAGATCGTGACTGTTTTGTAAGTGAGATAAATGTGCGCCATTCACTCATATTATATGCCACAACCACAAGTACACCTGCCAGGCAAGCCATGGGTATATGTTTTGTCAGATCACCCAGGAACAACACAATTAGCAAGAGTACAATTGAATGGATAATACCTGCTACAGGAGTTTTCCCACCATTGTTGATGTTTGTCATTGTGCGCGCAATAGCGCCTGTTGCCGGGATTCCGCCGAAAAAAGGTGTTATGATATTTGCAACACCCTGTGCTACCAGCTCCATGTTGGAGTTGTGCTTGTGACCTGTCACGCCATCGGCTACCGTTGCAGACAATAGCGACTCTATTGCACCCAGCATGGCAATAGTGAAAGCTGCGGGAAACAATATGCGGATACTTGTCAGGGTCAATGGTACCTGCTCCACTTCCGGCAACTGGCTGTTGATGACAAATCTGTCGCCAATAGTTTCTATACCGGTTATGCCGCCGTAAGTTTTCATAAGATAAACGGCTATAGTCATTACTATAATGGCTACCAGGGAGCCGGGAATTTTATTCGATATCTTTGGGGTGAAAACGATTATTGCCACACTTGTGAGTGCAATAAGAGCAGCCCACCAGTTCACGGTATTGAAATGTTGGAAATATATAGCCCATTTTTCCAGGAACCCCGACGGCAATTTCGGTGTTGTTAGACCGAAGAAATCTTTCATCTGAGTTGAAAAAATGGTAAGTGCAATACCGCTGGTAAATCCAACTACAATGGGATAAGGTATGAACTTGATTACCGTTCCCAATTTTAAAAATCCCATAAGTATCAACATGGCACCGGCAAGAACAGTGGCAATAGCTAGTCCCTGCACACCGTACTGCTCAACAATACCATATACAATAACAATGAAAGCCCCGGTAGGCCCACCTACCTGTACTGTGCTTCCGCCCAGGAATGAGATGATGAAACCTGCAATAATAGCAGTAATAATGCCTTTTTCGGGTGTCACCCCCGATGCTATACCAAAAGCAATGGCTAACGGCAGTGCTACAACACCTACTATTAATCCTGCCATAATATCGGCAATGAATTTTTCTCTGTTGTAGGTTTTTAGAGACTGATATAGTGCCGGTTGAAAATCGTGTAGAAAATTTATTTGCATAACCTAATATAAAACGGTGCAAAGATAGCAAAAAAAATCATGGAAGGCTAAATTCCCAATTTGGCATTAAAAAACCGCTTGATAATCACGAAATAAAAAAAGGAGCGATTACACAGCTCCCTGTTCAACAAGAATGCAAACACGTTCTGTTATGCGATCTTCACCGTAGGGATTATACCTAACTTTGAGGCTATTGCCAAACATACTGGCGAAAACATTGTATGACCATGCTTTAAAACTTCCCATGAAAGCATCAATTATATGGTATGAAGATGAGTTGGTCTCCCTGTCAACAAGCTTCATTAAAAGTTGTCCCTGTGAACGAGTCAGTTTTTTCATCTTTGGTGTATACTCTGCCTTTAATTCCCTTTCCATTGACTCCAGATGACGCTGTCGTGATTTATCGTTTGGAAGCGTCTCCATATATTCGTACGTTTCCAGGATAATACCTGCGATTTCTTTTGCATAAGGCAGAGTTTTTTTTACATCACGGATAAGTTTGGTGTATGCTATTTGATCTTTTGTGCTTCGGAAGGTTATGGGCGAATATTTTATAAAATCCCTAAGCCACATGCATGCAACGGTATCTTCTCCCAGAATTACAGCGGGATAAACGTTAGGCATTAAATATATAGTAGAGACGGAGCCCTCTGAATCGGGATTCAGACTGGCAGCATAGAATCCCTGTGCTTTTGTCATAAATGGCAAAAGAGCTGTGAACAGCATTACCGGAAATATGTGCAAACGTCTTTTCATAATGACACAAAGATAATGGCTAAGATTAATCTGATCGTAAAAAAAGTCGTTAAGTGTAGTTAATTAAGCTTCGAGTTTTTAGATTGTTAAGTGAATATTTCAGAAAGGGATTAACGAAAAAAAGTAGGAAAGAAAATAAATATCATTGTTTTGAAAAAAAATTGGGGAAAATATCTTACTTTTGATAATAAAAACAACAACAATGACATATTATCATCTGGGTGAAATCGTTCATAAACAGGCAGAGAAATACAGATATAAAACAGCAGTGAAGTATCAGGCTTCTGATGGGAAATGGCTTGATATGTCATGGAAGATTTTTGCTGCAAAAATCATGAAAACAGCTCAGGCAATGGCTGAAATAGGAATAGAACCAGGTGATAATATTGGAATCTATTCGCAAAACATGGAGAAATACCTGATAGCCGATTTTGCAGCTTATGCCAATAATGCGGTTATGGTTCCGATGTATGCTACATCTTCGCCATCGCAGGTGAGTTACATTATTAACGATGCCCGGATTAAACTGCTTTTTGTTGGAGAACAGTTTCAGTATAATAATGCCTGCAAGGTGATGTATGAGTGCCCCACGCTGCGAAAAATGGTTATTTTCGACAGAACTGTTGTGCTGAAGCCCGATGATAAGACATCGCTATTTTTTGATGATTTTATAACTATGGGCGATAATTCCGAGTCGCTGGCATTGGTAAATGCCCGAATGAAACAGCTGAAAGTGAACGATCTGGCAAATATTATATATACATCGGGCACAACCGGTGAGCCGAAAGGGGTTATGCTAACGCATGCCAATTATTTAAAAGCTTATGAGATACATGATATACGAATCACAAACCTGTCGGATAAAGACCTCTCTATGTGCTTTCTCCCTTTGACACATATTTTCGAGAAAGCATGGACATATTACTGCTTATATAAAGGCATTACGGTTGCGGTGAATAAGGAACCCAGTGAAATTAGAAAAACTATCAAACAGGTTCGCCCCACTCTTATGTGCAATGTGCCGCGCTTCTGGGAGAAAGTGTATGAAGGTGTGAAAGAGCAGATGGAGAATACAACCGGTATATCAAAATGGTTGTTTTGCGATGCATTGAAAACGGGACGTAAACACAATCTTGAATTTGTTAACGAAGGGAAAAGGGCCCCTTTTAGAAACCGGTTGAAATTTTTTCTCTATAAACACACTCTCTTTTTTCTTATAAAACGCATCGTTGGTATCGAGCGTGGAAATTTTTTCCCGGTTTCGGGGGCTCCTCTGTCTGATAATATCAATGAATTCATGCAATCAATTGATGTACATATTATCTACGGTTACGGATTATCGGAAACTACTGCGACGGTAAGCTGTTTTCCTGAAAAAGGATTTCGTATTGGAACGGTGGGAAAGGTGATGCCGGGACTTGAGGTGAAAATTGGCGAGAATAATGAAATACTGGTGAAAGGCGATACAGTCACAAGTGGTTATTACAATAAACCTGATGCAACAAAAGCCGCATTCACAGATGATGGTTTTTTCAAAACCGGTGATGCCGGAACCCTGACTGAAGATAATGAAATAATCCTGACTGAACGAATAAAGGACCTGTATAAAACATCAAATGGAAAATATATTGCACCGCAGATGATTGAGACGCGCATTAGTGAAGATAAATATATCGACCAGGTGGCGGTTATCGGTGATAAGCGCAAATTTGTGAGTGCACTAATTATCCCCAACTATGATGCTTTGAAGTGCTATGCCGGGGAGCATGGAATACATTTCGACTCGGTAGAGGAGCTGGTGAGTAACGCCGAGATAAACAATTTTATATTTGGACGGATTGAACTACTGCAATCGCAATTTACATCTTACGAGAAAATTAAACGCTTCACCATTCTTCCAAATCCTTTCAGCATAGAAACCGATGAATTGACCAATACTCTCAAACTGCGCAGGAAAGTGATACTGGAGAAATATTCCGATGTTATTGACAGAATGTATATCTGAACAAATTAATCATAGGGAGCATCAAATAGTGTTGAAATGGCAGAAGCGTAAAGTTTGAAAACGTAACGTTGTGGAAATTTCGGAATTAAATCATTATCTTTGCACCGTTTTTTAAATTGAAGTGGAATGGATTACAATTTCGAAGAGTTGGAAAAACGGTGGCAGAAATACTGGATAGACCATCAAACCTACAAAGTAACTGAAGACAGATCAAAACCAAAGTATTATGTGCTCGACATGTTTCCCTATCCATCGGGAGCGGGGCTACATGTGGGACATCCGCTGGGGTATATAGCTTCTGATATTTTTTCGAGATTCAAAAGGTTGCAGGGCTATAATGTTTTGCATCCAATGGGATATGACGCTTATGGCCTTCCAGCTGAACAGTATGCCATACAGACTGGGCAACATCCGGCTGTTACAACACAGGAAAACATCAACCGTTATCGCGAGCAACTTGATAAGATAGGATTTTCATTCGACTGGAGTCGCGAGGTGCGTACATGTGATCCGGAATATTACAAATGGACACAATGGACTTTCATAAAGATGTTCCATTCCTATTATTGCAACCAGGCGAAGCAGGCAAGGCCCATTTCAGAATTGACAGAAATATTCTCTCGCCAAGGTTCATCAGGATTGGATGTTGCTTGTACCGAACCTCTTGAATTTACAGCAGAAGAGTGGAACAGTAAAACGGAAAAGGAGCAGCAGGAGGTGCTGATGAATTATCGTATCGCATACCTGGGTGATACCATGGTAAACTGGTGTCCGCAACTGGGGACAGTGCTCGCCAATGATGAGGTTAGCGAAGGCTTGTCAATACGCGGTGGATATCCAGTGGAGCAGAAAAAGATGCGGCAGTGGTGTCTTCGAGTATCAGCATACGCTCAACGCCTGCTTGACGGGCTGGATAGTATCGAATGGACTGAATCTCTTAAAGATACACAGCGTAACTGGATAGGACGTAGCGAGGGAGCAGTGATGCATTTCAAGACAGAGCAGGGTCTAACGTTCGACATATTTACTACCCGTCCCGATACCATATTCGGGGCCACCTTCATGGTCTTTGCCCCTGAGAATGAACTGGTAGATCAGCTCACTACCGATAAACAACGTAATGCAGTTCAGGAGTATATAAGCAACGCAGGGAAAAAAACAGAACGTGAACGCATCTCCGACAGATCGGTTAGCGGTGTGTTTTCAGGATCATATGCATTACATCCCTTTACCGGAGAGCCTCTGCCTGTATGGATTTCCGACTATGTGCTTGCCGGATATGGTACAGGCGCGATAATGGCAGTACCGGCACATGACAGCCGCGACTATGCCTTTGCTAAACATTTCAATTTGCCAATAATTCCTATTATTGAAGGATGTGATGTTTCTGAAGAAAGCTTTGATGCAAAGGAGGGGATTATGGTCAATTCCGGTTTTATGGACGGGATGACAGTAAGCAAAGCTATTTCCGCCGCCATCGATGAGGTGGAAAAAATGGGTGTGGGCTACCGTAGAATAAATTATCGGCTGCGGGATGCAATTTTCTCGAGACAGCGTTATTGGGGTGAACCATTCCCTGTTTACTATAAGAATGGAATGCCCTATACGCTGAATGAAGATGAATTACCACTTGAGCTGCCCGAGGTGGACAAGTTTCTTCCCACAGAAACAGGAGAACCACCACTGGGCCGTGCAGAAAACTGGCAAACCAAAGATGGATATCCGCTGGAAATGAACACGATGCCTGGCTTTGCCGGCTCTTCGGCCTACTACCTTAGGTACATGGATCCGTATAATGATAAAGCACTTGTATCAGAAAACGCTAATAACTACTGGCGTAATGTGGATCTATATATTGGTGGAACCGAACATGCAACCGGGCATCTTATATATAGCAGGTTCTGGAATAAGTTCCTGTTCGATGCAGGGGTTTCGTGTGAAGAAGAGCCGTTCAAAAAACTGGTTAACCAGGGTATGATCCAGGGTCGCAGCAACTTTGTATATAGAATAAAAGGGACTAACAGATTTGTTTCATTAAACCTAAAAGATGAATACGACGTGACTCCCATTCACGTAGATGTTAACATCGTACACAACGATCTGCTCGATATTGAAGCATTCAGGAACTGGAATCCCGAATACAAGACTGCAGAGTTTGTCCTTGAGAGCGGAAAATATGTTTGTGGATGGGCTATCGAAAAGATGTCAAAGTCGATGTTTAACGTGGTCAATCCAGATGATATAGTTGGAAGATACGGAGCAGATACACTTCGTCTTTATGAGATGTTCCTGGGACCGTTGGAACAGTCAAAACCATGGGATACCAATGGAATAGATGGTGTTCATCGCTTCCTTCGGAAAGTGTGGAACCTGTTCTACAAAGATGGGGCCTTGTCTGTTACCGATTATGAACCCACAAGGGAGGAGCTGAAATCGCTGCATAAACTTATAAAAAAAGTAACATTTGATATCGAGAACTTTTCTTTCAACACTTCAGTATCGGCATTTATGATTTGTGCGAACGAACTTACAACAATGAAGTGTACCAAAAGGGCGATACTTAGTGATCTGGTTGTATGCCTTGCACCCTTTGCCCCGCATATCTCGGAAGAGCTGTGGCATGCTTTGGGCAATATTACTACCGTTTTTGATGCACAGTGGCCGCAGTGGAACGAGGAGTATTTGAAAGAGGATGCTTTTACCTATGCTGTCTCTTTTAACGGTAAGTCTCGTTATGTTCTGGAGTTTCCAGCCGATGCCACCAATGCTGATATTGAAAAAACTGTTTTGGAGCACCCGGGATCACAGAAATGGCTGGATGGGAAAATACCTAAGAAAGTTATTATTGTTCCCAAAAAAATTGTGAATGTGGTTTTTTAATATGGGGAAATTGCCTGAGTTCAGTCTGAAGAGATTCTATGTGAAGGACTACCTGACAATATTTTTGGGAACCTTCATGTATGCTTTGGGGGTCACTCAATTTATCATGCCGCATAAGTTCGTGATGGGTGGGCTCACAGGCGTTGGTGTTTTGATTAACTATGCTTTTGGGGTTCCTGTATCCATTATGGTGCTTGTTATGAATGCGGTATTGCTGTTGATCGCATTCAGAGTATTGGGATCGGAATTCCTGGTGAAGACAATTGTTGGTGTTGCTTCACTTACATTCTTTATAGGGATGTTCGAAAGCCTTCAGTGGCAACCTATTATGACCAGCGAGCCGCTTATGGCAGGGCTTATTGGGTCTATAGTTGCAGGTGCCGGGGTGGGCTTGGTGATGTCGGTAAACGGCAGTAGTGGCGGCACTGATATAATTGTGCTAGTGATTAACAAATACCGGCATATAACACCCGGGCGTACTATGCTTTTGGTCGACCTTGCAATCGTGGCATCTTCGTTTCTTATTTTCAGAAGTATAGAGACCATTGTTTTTGGTATCATTATTATTGCTGTAATGTCCACTTCGGTTGATTGGATGCTGAATGGTATCCGTCAGTCGGTTCAGTTTTTTATTTTTTCGAAAAAATACGATGAGATTGCCACGCAAATCAATTTACAGCTACACCGTGGCTGCACTGTTCTTGATGGCATGGGATGGTACTCCAAAGAACCGCAAAAGGTGCTGCTTGTGATGGCTAAGGGGAACGAGTCCACATCAATTTTCCGTCTTGTAAAGCAGATCGATAAGAACGCCTTTATTTCGCAAAGTAACGTTGTGGGTATTTACGGTGAAGGTTTTGACAAGATGAAGTAGCGGGTAGCGTGGCTTTATCAACTAAGTAGACTATCGACTTATAAGTTATTCCGCTGTTGATGGACAGGCCTATCTCACAAGTCCTGCTATTTGAATAACCTTCCTGTGCATCCTTAATACCCCGTTTCAGCGGTTTTAGAGCCGAACTGTTAAGTTCAGGATAGAAGAATCCCCGGTCTCCGGCCCATCCGCAACAGGACACATTCTCAGGTACAACCACTTTTTCTGCACATTGTGATGCAATAGCAATGAGTTTCTTTTCAAGATTCATCTTTGTGGAACTGCAGGTAGTATGAATGGCCACTGAGACAGGCAGTTTGCTGAAATAGAGGCGGTCGAGCAGGAAATCGTGTATGAATTCTACCTGATCGTACAGCTTTAGCCGTTTATCAAGTGTCTCGCGCATGTGGAGCAGGCAGGGACTCATATCACAAACTATTGGCAGTAAACCCTCGCGACTAACTCTTAACAGAACTTCGTTCAGTTCATTCTCCTTTTTCTGTGCCTGTTCCCAGAATCCTTTGCTACTAAAGGCCATTCCGCAGCAAAGCTTGTCTTTTTCTTCAGGAATGATTACAGTGTACCCTGCTTTGTAGAGTACCGACAGAATTTTCGAGGGCAGATCTTCTTTTTCTGCATAACCGAACGATACTCCTCCCATGGAGCGGGTAATACAAGTGGGGAAATAGACCACCATAGGTGACCCGGCAGAATAGCCAGGGAAAATATTGTTTTTAATCTTTTTACTTCCGGAGGGGGTATGGCGTGTCCATAGAGGTAGAGTTCCGTCACCTAATCTGTAAAGTCCCCGGGCAACTCTATCTATTGATTTATAACCCACTGCTTTTGCGATGAAGTGGGGGATATTTAATAATACGCGTAATAAAGAGGATATTTCCGTTATATTGTTTGAAATAGTATCGGCAATTCTATTTGCCAGCTTACCATTGTTTTGCCACCGCAGTTCCTTTATAAGTTTTCCGGTGTCAATGCCTACAGGACAGGCTATGCTGCACAAACCGTCGGTGGCACATGTTTCGTCCATAGGATAGGAGATTTTTTTCAACTGTTCTCTGATAGAACTCTTTTTTTTGCTGCCAGAAATCGCCGTTCCGGCCAGATGCCGGTATGCCACAATACGCTGACGAGGTGTGAGGGATAGGTTTTTAGAAGGGCAACTGACTTCGCAAAAACCACATTCAATGCATTTATCAATTATTGGATTGGCTTCCGGAATCTGTTTCAGATTTTTGATGAAAACATCATGGTCATTGTTGATCAGCACACCAGGGTTCAGTATATTTCCCGGATCGAATGTATTTTTAATACGCTTCATCAGATTATAAACTTCGAGGCCCCACTCTTTTTCAACAAAAGGAGCCATATTACGCCCGGTACCATGTTCAGCCTTTAGGCTTCCGCCATATTTTATTGCTACCAGCTCGCACAACTCGTGCATGAATGTGGCATAATTGCGAATACCCTCTTTTGTGTTTATGTCGGGAAAAACTGTAAAATGAACGTTACCATCTAGCAGATGTCCCCACATTACTGCGTTACCGTAGCCAGCCCCTTCCAGTAAACTTCGCAAATCGGTTAAAGCATCTCCCAGCAACTCGCCACGAAAGGCCACATCTTCTATAATACATGCGGTATGAGGAGGGCGCGTAGCTGCTGCCGAAGTGAAAAGTCCGTTTCGCACATTCCAGTAGAGATTATAAAGATGTTTGTCAGTAGTGAATTTAATTGGAAAAAGTGTCGGAATGTGTGCCAGCTTCTCTGTTATTTCGTTTATCTGTTCAGACAGTGATTCCTCTTTGTCAGCCGATGTGTCAATCAACAGGGCGGCAGCTCCTTCAGGCAACAATTTCAACTCTTCAGGCATACCTTCTTTCTCTTCCACTGCACGAAGTGCATTCCGGTCCATGAGCTCAGCTGCACTAACCCGGCATCCTCTAAGTGGTATGATTGTTTCACTCACTTCCCGCAGGTTAGCGAAATAGATCATGGCAGTGGCCTTAAGCGGTGCGTCATGTACAGTTTCGAAGGTGGCCTGAGAGACAAAACCGAGTGTGCCTTCCGAACCGATCATAAGGTGTTGTATAATCTGTATAGGGTCGGAGAAATCGATAAGTGAATTCACTCCATAGCCGCAGGTGTTTTTTATTTGAAATTTTTGTGAAATAAGCGATCTGATATTTTCATTTTCTGAAACATCGCGATGCAATTGTTCTAAATCTTTGATTAGTTGCGGGTGAGAATTAATAAAAGTCCGGCTGCTGTTGATGTCGGCAGTATCGAGAAGCGAGCCGTCTGCAAAAATGATACGCATCGACTTTACCGTGTTGTAACTGTTATGCCTGATACCGTAACTCGACCCGCTAGCATTGTTGGCAATAATACCTCCTATTTTTGCAGAATCTATAGATGCCGGTTTTGGGCCAATCTTGCGTCTATATCTCATCAACATGCGATTTGCTGCAGTACCTGTTAGCCCGCAGCCAAATGTAGCTTTGTGCCCATCATCGGCAATTGATGAAAATTCAAATCCACTGCCTGTCTCCATCAGTATTGAATCGGAAATTGTTTGGCCGCTTAAACTGGTTCCGGCGCCCTTGAATGTTACCGGAATGTTTTCATGTTCACAGAAATGCAACAGGCGAATAACCTCTTCTTCGGAATTTACTTTTACCACCGCTTTTGGTATCAGGCGGTAGATCCCAGCATCTGTACCCTTGGTGAGACGGGAAAGTTCGTCAGTGAAAACCTGATTATTAGGAAATATTTTTGAAAGTTTTATTTGAAGTTGTGAAGTTTTCATGTTCCATTCCTACTTTTTGGTAAAGATAGAAGATAAATGCCGGTTTGTGTACTTAATAATAAAAAAAGCTGTCATAATCGACAGCTTTTTCAAATCTTTTTCATTTAAACGATGAATTTTGCATATCAGCTCAGTGAAACAAAAAGCTCTTTTCCCACTGTTTCGAAAGCAACTTTCCCTTCCCTTGCCAGCCATCCGAGTGCAGCATAAAGGTCTTTATCGGTTAATTTCGATGCTTTTTTAATCTCTTTCACGTTTTGCCGACCGTTAACATCCAGGACAGACCAAACTTTTCCGGCATTAGCCCCAATTTTCTCAATCATCCTTTTTAATAAATTAAACTATATAACCTAAAATTTGAATGGGTAAAGGTAGTACTATATTTTAAAAAAAACAATTTATTAAAAAAAATGGACTGTTTTAATGGCCTGATAAGTATCTATTTATTGGTTTCTTTCACAAAAGGGAGTGAAATGCTTGACAAAAAGTCATCAATCTGCCTAATCAGAGAGTGCCGGTTGTCATTATAAATTATAAAATCGGCATATTTTATTTTTTCTTCTTCAGGAAGTTGCTTGTTCATTCGCTCTTCCACCTGTCTTCTGATGATTTCATCACGCTTTATAACTCTTCCTATACGAATTTCCGAAGGTGCAGAGACCATTACCACTTTATCGGTGAACCGGTGAAACCCGGCTTCAATAAGAAGGGCGGCGTCAATTACAACAAGCTGATAACTTGTTCGTTGACCGCACCATTCGATAAAATGTTTTGCCAACTCTGGATGAATAATTGAGTTCGCTAAAGTGGTTTTATCCTTGTCCTGGAAAATAATTGAAGCAAATTTCTCCCGGTCTAATTTTCCATCTTTGTAGAACCCTTCCCCGAAGTGGAAGGTGATTTGCTCCTTTATATAGGGAGAGGTGTCATTCAGGTTTTTGGCCTCTTTGTCAGCATCAAACACTGGTATGCCATGCAACCGGAAAATTTCACTTACAACCGATTTACCACTTCCAATACCCCCCGTGACACCTATAATCATCATTGCTCTTCCTATTCAGGTTTGTAATTTCATTAGCTATTTTTCACGTTATAACTATTTAAATCATCACAGTTCCTTGCTTTCGAAGAGAAACTCCACCGAAGATGGTGAAATACGCGGATTGATGATTGAAGACGGGCTTTTTGTGAGTATGAGTTCAACGCGCCCACCCTCGTTATTGTGAAATTCCCTGTAGTCGAGTTCAATTTCAAAGTCTTCAGGGATGATTTTCTTGTACTCTTCAAGTGTAACAGAGAAAGAGACGTTAGCACGAGAGGGAAAAAATTTAACATCCATTTTTTTAGGTAAATGCGATGCCTTTATAGGAATTTCAAATGAGCGCTCAGTGTACTCTTCTATCGGGATATAAATTTCTACCTCTTGAGGCGAAAACTTAACACCTTCTACACGGTTAATTTTAATTGGCAGCTGTGATGTGGCTCTGAGATTTTTAAAAACCGTGTATTCAGTAATGGCTGATTCAAGTTTGTCGAGTGATTGCTTAGAACCGTATGCAGTTACTGTCTCGGGAATAAATACTGCGCTGTCTGCAATTAAATTTGCTCTGCTGGTTGTGATCTCACCATCGAACGTAACCGGTAACTTCTTACTCTGCAATTTAGAAGTAGCCAGTGAAATATTCATTGGGTAATATCCTCTTATATTGGTGCCGGGAGCAAATTTTGAACGAATAAGCTGACGGTACTGATCGCCCTGAAGAACTTTGCTGCCATCTTCGGTTATTTCTGCCACATTTATTTCCAGAGAATCTCTTTTTGTGATATCGAGAAGAAAAATTTCAGAACCTTTGTCGGATACGCTGATTTCAATAAAGTGAGGCAGAGGGTTGTCGAAAACCACATCTTCAGGAATATTGGTATATTTTAGAGGGATCCGGTAATTGCCTTCCACATTATCTTTTTGAAAAAACAGCATTAACCAGAAAATAAAAGCCAGCACCAAAAAAAAGGAAAATGCAAGCAGATTTTTCCAGGGTACATTGGAAAAAAACGCTTTGACTATGGGTTCCCATTTATTGATGATAGCTTTTATTCCCATCTAAAATACTGTTTAGTTAGGCTGTGTTACGTCAACTGAAGAAGCGTAAACCGATCCTTTTTCAAATTTTATTTTCACTCCATCGGCAACTTCTATCAGAAACCAGGTATCACCAACCTCTTTTATTCTTCCGTGAATGCCACCTGATGTAACAACTTTATCACCCACCTTCATCGCTTCGCGGCTTTTCTGCAGTTCTTTCTGTTTTTTCTGCTGGGGGCGGATCATGAAGAAGTAAAATACTGCAATAATTGCAACCATCATTAAGAGGGTGCTGCCCATACCGGTTACTCCTCCTCCTTGTGTCGCTTGTAATAAAATATTCATACGATATTGATATTTATAGTTTATAATTAATTTTTAAAGATAAGATTTTCTTTTTTCATTTCCTGTACAATGGCGTCCAATATTCCGTTGATGAATGTTCCGCTTTTGGGTGTACTGTATGACTTGGCTATCTCGATATACTCGTTTAACGAAACACTGGTTGGAATTGATTCAAATGTGGATATTTCTGAGAGAGCTACCTGCATGATAACAAGATCCATGAATGCAATACGTTCAAAGTCCCATTTATCGGTATGTTTCTCTATCAGATTCCGGTATTTTTTTTCGTTCAAAATAGTATTATGCAGCAGCTTAAGTGCAAACTCCCTGTCTTCTTCATCTTTAAACATTGGTAATAATGGCTGTTGGGCACCTTTCTCTTCAGAAAATTTCCTGATAGTTTTCATCACGAAGGATTGCACAATCTCCACATCATCGTTCCAGTAGATGCATTCGTCCTCCAGAATGTCATCCAACTCCTCGTTCTGGTAAAGAAACTTTTTGAAGGCTTTCCGCCAGAATTCCCGATCTTCATCATATGTGGGAGAGACTATTTCAGTATACTCTCTATATGCCTCGGAAGAGACGATGGTGTCAAGTAGATTTTTGATAAATCCTTCGTTACCATCCCATAACATAGGGCGTTCTGTAAGATATTTGTTAAACTGCCTGTTTTCCCGCAACTGAAGAATAAACTTATTATCTATAAGGTGAGTGTTGGGATTAAGATCTTCTTCTGTGGGAAGGAATTTATTACGTTTAGTATCCACACGGTCTTGGTACAAATTTGTAAGCTCCACCATAAGAAGAAGCATATAATAGTAAAGATCGTATGATTTTTGCAAGCCGAACATGAGCTCTTTTTCGGCGTTACGCAAATCCTTATTCGTATTCTGGTACCATGAATAGACAATCTGGACAATCCTGATACGAATTAAATTTCTGTTTATCATCGCTTAAATGAACTTATTTTGCAACTGCAAAAGTAGTTATTTTTTCGGTATTATAAACAATACTTCGGTATTTTTTTAAAAATAGCTCTTATATTTCGCTGGATATCAATAGATTATGGCACTTTTTGGGGATTTGGCATAAATCGTTGACTGTCAGTATTATAAATGAATTTTTAACGGAGCATTAATAAATACATTCGGGAGAAAAGTGGGTGTAAATGTTGAGAACATAGTGGTTAATGATGCTATGTTTAAAACAATTTATGTAAATTTGTAAAGGCAAGTGCCACAAAAAATCCAGCGCTAATTGTAGCATAAGCGGAAGTTGAATTAAATAAATAATTTATCTATGAAAAAGAGTATCTTTACATTTCTACTTATCAGTTTGCTAGCAATGGCAGCCACAGCACAACAGCCAGAGCGGAAAATCTCCATTATTCCCGAGCCTGAGTCCATAGTTGAGAAGAGCGGGTATTATGTACTACCCGATGAAGTTGTAGTTGCATGCCCTTCTGGTAATGAGGGGGCGTTTGTTACAGGATTGCTTAAGGAGAAACTGTCACTTGCCCCCGGTAAAAAAGTTGTGGTGAAGAGAAATTCATCCAGCGCAAATATTGAACTCATATTAAACAGAAAGGCAGATGAGAAAATAGGTGATGAAGGTTACACGTTAAATGTAACACAACAGAAAATTTCTATTAGAGCCAACAAGCCTGCCGGGCTGCTATATGGTGTTCAGACTTTTTTTCAGCTGTTACCACCACAGATAGAGAGCAACAAAAGAGAAGAAAATGTTACATGGCAGGTCCCTTTTGTTGAAATTACAGACTACCCGTTAGTGGAATGGCGGGGGATGATGCTTGACGTGTCGCGCCACTTTTTCACGGTTAGTGAGGTAAAGCGGTTTATTGACAATATGGTGAAGTATAAATATAATATTTTTCACTGGCATTTGACAGATGACGAAGGATGGCGAATTGAAATTAAAAGCTTGCCCAGGCTTACGGAAGTGGGTGCATGGCGTACGGAACAGATAGGGTGGTTCGGAAGTTTCTCCCAGCCTCGTCCCAATGCTCCCAGAAATTATGGCGGTTATTATACGCAGGAAGAGATTAGAGATGTGATAAATTATGCCATTGAGCGAAATATTCAGGTGATGCCGGAAATTGATGTCCCGGGACACAGTTCAGCGGTGCTGGCTGCTTATCCTGAGCTTTCATGTTTCCCTGAGAGCGGCGATCATTTTGTGCGTACCGGTGCTCCTTTCCTCGACTGGAATACGGGAGGGCGCCCAGCAGCTATTTATGAGAATACCCTTTGTCCAGCCAATGAGAAAGTATATGAATTTATGGAGAAAGTGATCAGTGAAGTTGCTGAGCTTTTTCCTTTTCCATATATCCATACAGGTGGAGATGAGGCACCTTATACCTTCTGGGAAAAGAGCTCTGAAGTGAAAGAGCTGATGAAGCGTGAAGGTTTAAAGGATATGGCTTCAGTACAATCATATTTTGGTAAGAGGGTAGAGAAAATTATTCTATCCAAAGGCAAGAAGATGATGGGCTGGGATGAGATTCTTGAGGGAGGGATAACTCCCACAACTGGATTGATGAGCTGGAGGGGAACTGATTATGGGATTGAGGCTTCCAAATCTGGGCATTACGTGGTAATGAGTCCTAGCAATTATGTATATATAGACCTTATGCAGGGCGATCTTTCAACTGAACCCCGTGTGTATAATTCTTTGAGATTGAGTCAGACATACAAGTTTGATCCTGTACCGGAAGGAGCCAACGCCGACTATATTCTGGGCGGACAGGCTAACCTGTGGACTGAACAGATCTACAATATTCGCCAGGCAGAATATATGGCCTGGCCTCGCGGTTTTGCAGTGGCTGAGTCGCTATGGTCTCCAAAAGAGAAGAAAAACTGGGACCGCTTCGTTTCAAAGACGGAAGATCATTTCGTACGGTTAGATTATGCACAAACAAAGTACTCGCCTGCCATGTATGACCCGGTTGTATCGGTAAAAAAAGATGGCGAAGAGTACTATGTTAAGCTTACCCCCGAGATTAAAGGACTTGACATTTATACCAGTTTCGATTCCTCTTCACCTGACAATTTTTATCCGAAATATAGTGAAGCACTGAGAGTTCCTGAAGATGCCGATATCATGAGGATTATTACATATAGGGATGACAAGCCAATAGGGCGGCTTATGAGCATTAAAATAGAAGATCTGAAAAAAAGAGCAAGATAAAAAGTTGCGGAATAAAAAGAAAATCACTACCTTTGCGCCGCTTTTTTAGGCCCACGTGTGATGGGAAATAAAGAAAGCAACTATTTCTTTAAGCTGAATGGGCAGGGGACAAATTCATTTGAACATTGCATTGGCGGGAAATAGCCTGACTTTTGTGAACTATTTTCTTAAGCATTTTTGGCAAAAGACAAGTTTAATTGCGCTTTGCTGTTATTAGGAATAGTTTGAATAAGTTGAACTTTATTTTGAGTAACACAAACAATTTTTAAAATGAAAAGATTTGAATTAAAAGGCGAGATCAGGGATGATTTCGGGAAAAAGGCAGCAAGGGCATACCGCAGTGAAGGGCTTATACCTTGCGTTGTTTACGGTGGACATGGTCAGGAAAACGTAAATTTTGTAGTGAAAAGCGGAGATGTGCGTAACTTGATTTATACACCTGAGGTTTTTCTGGTAAATCTTGATCTTGGGGATAATAAATTATTGGCCGTTCTGAAAGAAGTTCAGTTTCATCCTGTAAAAGATACTATTCTTCATATCGATTTCCTGCATGTGTTCGATGATGTGCCGATAGTGATTGAATTACCCGTGCGCTTGACAGGCTTGGCTGCCGGAGTGAAAGCCGGAGGTAAGTTGTCTCTTGATATGCGTAAACTGAAAGTTAAAGCTCTGCATACCAAGTTGCCCGAAGAGCTGTTGGTAAACGTGGATGAATTGGAGTTGGGCAAATCTATTCAGGTTGGACAGCTTAGCTTCGAGGACCTTGAGGTATTGAATGCCAAGAATGCAGTTGTGTGTCGCGTCCAGCTGACCCGTGCTGCCAGAGGTGCTGCTGCAAAAGCTGAATAACAGCGGTAAGCTAAGGCGGATACTACTTGGTTTACACTAAAATGATAAAATGAAACGAGCATGAAAATCATTATCGTTCAAGTATATGATTAAAGCGAGTTTCATACGATACATTTGAAAAAATAGTTTTAATCGTATGAAATATTTGATAGCGGGATTGGGAAATATCGGGCCCGATTATGAGCAAACCCGCCACAATATTGGGTTTATGGTGTTGGACGCTTTTGCAAAGGCGTCCAATGCTGTTTTTGAAGATAGGCGGTATGGTTTTGTAGCTGAGATGCGGCTCAAAAACAGATCGTTAATCCTTCTTAAACCCTCTACCTTTATGAACCTGAGCGGCAACGCCGTTAGATACTGGCTGCAGAAGGAGAAGATTGAAAACAGCCATCTTCTAGTTGTGGTTGATGATCTGGCTCTGCCTTTTGGCACACTTCGACTGAAAGCTAAAGGGAGTGATGCAGGCCACAACGGGCTAAGACATATTCAAGGCCTTATTGGGCAGAATTATCCGCGTCTCAGGTTTGGCATAGGTAGCGATTTTCATCGTGGCGGACAGGTCGACTTTGTGCTTGACGAATTCACAACAGAGGAGAAGCTGCAACTGCCAGAACGAATTGAAACCGCCGTGGACATTATACGCAGTTTTTGCCTGGCGGGTATAGATATAACTATGAATGATTATAACAACAGATAGGGCGTGAATGACATATTGAGTGGCAGTAGTATTTATGCTGACATTCAATGAATAATGAATAATAATTTTTTATTACGAAGATTTTTTAGGTGCAAACTTATCAATAAAATTTAGAGTTTCACTTTCATGGATGAAGTACGGATAGATAAATGGTTGTGGGCAGTACGAATTTTTAAAACACGTACAATTGCCACCGATGCCTGCAAGAAGGGGAGAGTGATGATTGACAACATTACGGTAAAGCCTTCCAGAACTATTCGTGCGGGCGAGGTTGTGCAGGTGCGAAAATCCCCGATCACCTTTTCATTTAAGGTACTCGCTACTGCGGACAAACGTATGGGTGCGAAGATGGTGCCTCAGTTTATGGAAAATGTTACTTCGCCCGAAGAATACGAAATACTTGAGATGAACAAGATCAGCGGTTTTGTCGACAGGCAGCGAGGTACGGGCCGCCCTACTAAAAAAGAGCGTCGTGATCTGGAACAGTTTACCGGGTCTTTCAGTATGGACGACTTCGACTGGGATGAGTGAGGACATTGCCCTCATGACAACGCTTTCAATCTTTTTGTATAGCTGTCGTAATAAGGTACAATTTTAACAGTGTCAGGTCTTAGGCAGTAATCAGCATCACCTTCGGCGCCGTTGGCTTTAAGTCGTCGGTAATGATCACTTTCTTTAAGATATGCCAGCGGGTCTTGTTTTGCCTGTTTCCACAATTCAAGGGCTATCCTCAACGAATCTGAGCCGATAAGCATTTTCGATATACCTGATATTTTTTCAGCAAAGGCACCACCGAAAAGCATATCTTCAATATTTACCCTGTTGTTCCATCCAGCACAGATAATCACAACCCTCTCAGATTTCTCTGCGCATTTCTCAGCTAATGCTCCTATATTGGAAAAGGTGCCTACATATAGTTTCTTGCTTTCACTCCCCATCTCAATGGCTCTTGTACCATTTGTTGTGGTAAACACAATTTCCTTTCCTGCAACTTTTTCACGTATGTAGTCGAACGGAGAATTGCCAAAATCGGCAAAATCACATTTGCGTGTATCTCTTTCAGCACCTACAAGAAATTCTTCCGATTTGTATCGCTTAGCCTCCTCTATATCAGCTACGGGGATTATCGCGGTTGCACCATTGTGTAGTATTGCGCACATTGTGGCAGAAGCCCTGAAGACATCCACCACTACAACGGTGTCATTTCCTCTTTTGTAAAATGGATAGAGGGCGGGGGATGGACAGAGATCAACTATCATCTTTTTTCTGCAAAGATAGCAATAACAAACATTTCTATCCCCTCAATATGGAACATAATCCCGGATTATTTCGGACAGGATCCCTGTTATCTTCTTTGTTGAAGGCAATATATGCAAAAAATATATCTACTATTGTCGCATCATTTTACCCTCTTTTTCATATTCCTTGCGAATCCTTTTCAACAGGTCATCTGCCGAAATAGTGGCTGATTTATTATCCACTGTTTTTAGGCCGGCATACTGAATTACGTTTACAATATTTGCTCCTGTCAAATGATATTTGCGTGCGATCTCTTCCAGGTCTATCTTCGTTTTGTTTTCTGCTACATGTGGAAAATAGTTTCTCCAGAGCTGTAAGCGTTCCGAAGTTAGCGACAATCAAAAAATAGAGATTGAGGTGAACGGGACTTTTCTTGTGCTGGAATATTTAATAAAACGTATATCCGAACATTAACTCAAAATATTTATCTTTGTATCGGGTAAAAGGTTATGTTGAAAAATTTCAGCTAAAAGCAATATGCATGAGTTGTAAAACCACTTAAGGTTAAAGTTTTGGTTAATAATGTTAAAAATAAAACAATGGATTTTTCCTATTTAGAATCAGGGAATTTTTTTCTGCTTGCCGGGCCTTGCGTCATTGAATCTGAAGATATGGCATTGAGGATAGCGGAAAAAATTAAAGTGATCACCGAAAAATTAGGCATTCCATATGTCTTTAAAGGTTCATATCGCAAAGCGAACCGTTCGAGAGTTGACTCCTTTACAGGGATAGGTGATGAAAAAGCGTTGAAAATATTGGGCAAGGTGCGCGACACTTTCGGCATTCCGGTTGTTACTGATATCCATGAGAGCTCTGAAGCCGAGATGGCTGCGGGCTACGTTGATATGCTGCAGATACCGGCTTTCCTTTGTCGCCAGACCGAACTGCTTGTTGCCGCAGCAAAGACGGGGAAGGTGGTTAACATTAAAAAGGGCCAGTTCCTTTCACCCGATGCAATGCGGTTTGCTGCGCAGAAGGTGAGTGACTGCGGTAACCAAAAGGTGATACTCACGGAGCGGGGCACCACTTTCGGATATGGAGATCTGGTGGTCGATTTTCGTGGAATACCCACTATGAAAGAGTTTGGTTTTCCCGTTGTGATGGATGTGACACACAGCCTGCAACAGCCTAACCAGGTATCGGGTGTGACGGGCGGGCAGCCTCAGTTGATAGAAACCATTGCAAAAGCGGCAATAGCAGTGGGTGCCGACGGTTTATTTATTGAAACGCATCCTGATCCTGAAAATGCCGGGTCGGATGGAGCAAATATGCTTCCGCTAAACCTTCTGGAAGATCTTCTGGTAAAATTAACCAGGATTCGCGGCGTATTATGAAGTTGACCAGTTACAGAATTATTTTGGCTTCCAACTCACCGCGACGCAGGGAGTTGCTTTCCGGTATCGACGTTCAGTATGAACTTCGCTCATTACCCGGTATCGACGAAGCATACCCCGATACACTTCCCCATGAAGAGGTCGCAGAGTTCCTCGCACGGAGAAAAGCATCTGCTTGTCTTCCGGAGTTAAGAGATGATGAGCTGATTATCACAGCAGACACTGTTGTGTTGCTCAATGGCATGATACTTGGGAAACCGGCTGATAAAGAAGATGCAAAACGTATGCTTCGCCTCCTTTCAGGAGAGACTCACCGAGTGGTAACAGGTGTCTGTCTCACCTCTGCTGTGAAACAGGTCGCTTTTTCCGATGTAGCACATGTAACATTCGGGGTGTTGAGCGACGAAGAGATTGATTATTATGTATCAGCTTACAATCCAATGGATAAGGCAGGCGCATACGGTGTGCAGGAGTGGATAGGCTACATTGCTGTAGAGCGCATTCAGGGATCATATTTTAATGTAATGGGTTTACCGGTTTTTAAGGTTTACAGGGAGCTTAAGAACTTCTGAAAGGATGCTCGGCGATAGAAAGTATAAAGTAGAAACAAATATATAGATTAATCATCTATCTTTGTTTGCTGAAGCAGTTCACAATCGGGACTTATAATTTATAATCCGTATTAATAAATATCCATTTTTCATATGCTTACAGTAGAAAAAATAGGGGGTACCTCAATGTCCCAGTTTCAGGACGTATTGCAGAATATTATCATAGGGAACCGAAAGAGCGATCAGCTATATAACCGGATTTTCGTGGTTTCGGCTTACAACAACGTGACCAACTGGCTGCTGGAACATAAGAAAACAGGTGAGCCGGGTATCTATAATAAATTCCTTAACGGGGAAGATTACAGTAGCGCACTGGACTCATTTTGCCAGCGTCTTCTACTTATAAACGACGGGTTTGCCGATTATGGTCTGGACCTGAAAGAGGCAAGAGACTTTATCCGGTTTCGTGTTGATCAGGCCAAGACTGTTTTGTACAGCCTTGGAAAGGTGTTGGCATCGGGATATGTAAACCGTACCGATATCTATCTTGCTGCCCGCGAAATACTGGCATCCATCGGGGAGGCCCATTCGGGATGGAACTCCGTAAATATGCTTAACAACAACGGCATTAATGCACGGTTTATCGATCTTTGCGGCTTTAACGACAATGAGCCTTTAACAATTGACAAGCGAATACACAAGGAGTTCAGTGGAATTGACTTTAGCAATGTGCTGTGTATCGCAACCGGCTATACCAAGGGCACAGAAGGTATCATGCGCGCCTTTGACAGAGGTTACAGCGAGGTTACTTTCAGCAAGATTGCCGTTGAGGTGAAAGCCGAAGAGGCAGTTATTCACAAGGAGTACCACCTCTCGAGTGCCGATCCCAAGATTGTGGGTGTGGAGAACAGTATCCCTGTTGGCCATACTAATTACATAATTGCTGATCAGCTGGCTGATATCGGTATGGAGGCTATTCATCCCAAAGCGGCTAAACCTCTCGAGTTGGCCGGGATCAATATTCGAATAAAGAACACATTCGATCCCGATCATCCCGGTACTCTTATTTCCCGTGATTATATTTCGCCCGAACCGCGAGTGGAGATAGTATCAGGGTCGCGCAAGGTGACTGCAATAGAGATACACGACCCTATGATGGTGGGAGAAGTAGGTTTTGACGGGCGAATTATGCAGTATTTCGTGAAGTATGGGGTGAGCTACATTCTTAAATCGACCAATGCAAACTCAATAACCATGGTTGTATGGGAGAACGAAAAAAGCAACGAACTAATTAAGGTTTTAAATGATGTGTTTTATCAGGTAACCGCAAAACCTTCTGCCATTGTCTGTGTAATGGGAAGCAATATTGCAATGCCCGGTTTTTTGTACAGAGCAGCAAAAGCACTATATGAGAATGGTATTAATATAGAGAGTTTTGCCCAATCGCTTATGCAGGTCAATATGCAGTTCGTAATTGCACGCGAGCAATATGAGGATGCTGTAATTTCGCTGAACAGAGAGCTATGTAAGATGGACAGATAGAACGCCATAACGTGTAGTTATGCGCTACCGGCAGGCAGTTTAGGGTTGTTTGCTGTTTTGGCTGTAATTATGTTTTTTCAAAAAACTGGAGTATTAACTATTTTTTATTCTTCCTCAAATATTTGGTATAAAAAATCGTTATAGGGGAAGCGTTGAATATGTATCTCCTTCACCTTATCGTAGATAAGTTGTTTCAGAACTTCAATATTCTCTTTCTCTTTAGCAGAGATGAAAATGCAGTTTTCTTTTATCTTACTTAGCCATGTTTGTTTAAGCTCTTCAAGTGTATAGTTTTCACGTTTTTTTGGCGTAAGGTCGTCTTCATCTTTAACGACATGTGTAAAAGCATCGATCTTGTTAAAAACCAGGATTGACGGTTTTTCGGTATCATCGATCTCGTAGAGAGTCTTCTCTACCACATTTATCTGCTCTTCGAAAGCAGGATGTGAAATGTCCACCACATGCATGAGGATGTCAGCTTCACGCACTTCGTCAAGCGTCGATTTAAACGATTCTATAAGGTGAGTGGGCAGTTTGCGTATAAATCCGACAGTGTCGGTAAGCAGAAACGGCAGGTTTTGCACTGTAACCTTTCGTACAGTGGTATCAAGAGTTGCGAATAGTTTGTTCTCAGCAAAAACCTCACTCTTGCTTAGAAGGTTCATCAGGGTCGATTTTCCTACGTTTGTGTAGCCTACCAGGGCTACACGTACCAGTTTACCCCGGTTCTTTCGTTGTACGGACTTCTGTTTGTCGATATCTTTCAGTTCCTGTTTCAAACGGGTAATCTTGTCGAGAATGATTCGTCGGTCGGTCTCCAGCTGTGTCTCACCCGGCCCGCGCATAATGGTCCCCCCGCCTCCCCTCTGCCTCTCAAGGTGAGTCCACATTCGGGTGAGCCTGGGAAGCAGGTACTGGTATTGTGCCAGCTCAACCTGTGCTTTGGCGTGGGCTGTCTTTGCACGCATCGCGAAAATATCAAGAATAAGGCTTGTACGATCCATAATGCGTACCTGAAGCTCCCCCTCAATATTACGGAGCTGCCTGGCAGACAACTCATCATCAAATATCACAACGCCAACTTCATTCTCTTTGTCTTTCACGTAGTCCTCAATCTCCAGGAGCTTTCCCTTGCCCACAAATGTAGTGGAGTTGGGTATATCCATACGCTGGACAAAGCGTTTCCCCGGTGCAAGTCCTGCCGTCTCGGCAAGGAATGCCAGCTCATTCAGGTACTCGTTCACCTTTTCTTCGTTCTGCTCGGGTGTGATGAGCCCGACCAGAACGGCGGTTTCATTTTTAATCTCGTTGACAATAAAGTCTTTCATATAATTGGTCTATTTTTCAAAACCAGAATCCTATTCCGGCGGTAAAAACAGCCTGCGAATAATTTTGAATGAACTGGTATTTCAATTCAAAATTTGCCCTGATCTTGTAGCCTATGTCATGTTGGAACCCACCTCCAAGGTTAATACCTATACGGTGATCACTCCGGCCCTCTGTGAGGATATCTCCTTTTATTGTTGCTTCGTGTTTCCAATTTGAAAAGTGTACGCCTGTTACCGGGTAGAGTGATGACGAGAGAGAAATAGGAATAATGAAATGGGCATCGGTATCTATCATCCACATGCTTTCACCTTTTCGCTCAAGAAAATGGGTAAATGAGGGTGCAAACCGTATATTGTTGGCATAATAGTAGTGAATATGAACCCCGCTTCCGGGGCTGTTTATTCCCGATCCGTAACCCACATGGGCGCCTGTGCCAATGGTACCATCGAATTGTGCAGCTGCTTTAGAAAGGGGCAATAGCAGAAAAACTGAGAGTAAGGAGGCGATTTTTTTCATATTCTATTGTTTTTTATACTAAGCGGATTAAGGGGCAGAAACTGTTGAGTAAAACTTTTATATCCGGTCAGTGTGTTACTGCCGCAAAGTTAGTAAAACGGGGCGAAAAATCAAACAGATCAGATAATCATACCGCTGCCCAGGCATAAACGGCACTCTTTGTCATACACAACGCCAAACTGTCCTGCAGCTATCCCCTGTATGGGTTTATCGGAGTAAATACGGTACATATCGCCTATTTTGGAAATCTTTCCACTGGTGAATTCTGGTGTATGCCTTATTTTGAACGTTATCTCTTTCTCGTCATCGAAGTCGCCCCACACATCTCCGGTAATAAAATCAAAGCCCTGAAGATTGATAACTTCTCCGTATTGATGTTTAGTATCGTATCCTTTTGAAACATATACTATATTCCTGTCTACATCTTTTTTTATCACGAACCAGGGGCCACCACTCAATCCAAGCCCTTTGCGCTGGCCGATGGTGTGGAACCAGAACCCCTGATGTTTTCCCAGTATATTGCCAGTTTCAAGCTCAACTATAAGCCCTTCCTTACGCCCCAGATATCGTTCAATAAAATCGTTATAATTTACTTTCCCTAGGAAGCATATTCCCTGGCTGTCTTTGCGTTGCGCCGATGGCAGTTTCTGCTTTGCAGCAATTGCCCGTACTTCCGATTTAAGCAGGTTGCCAATGGGGAACATCAGCCTGGATATCTGTACATAGTTTATCTGTCCCAGGAAATATGTTTGGTCCTTAACGCGGTCTTTCGCCGTAGAGAGCCAGGTCAGGCCCTCTTGTTCTGTTGTTGTTGCATAATGGCCGGTGGCAATCTTGTCGAAACAGTGTCCCCATTTTTGTTCAAATATTCCGAACTTTATCAGCTTGTTGCACATCATATCGGGATTGGGAGTAAGGCCTCGTTTGACTGACTCAATTGTGTATCGGACTACGCTGTCCCAATATTCCTTGTGTAACGATACAACCTCGAAATTGCAGCCATATTTAGCAGCAATGTATGACACTATCTCTATATCTTCCTCCGAAGGACAATCAATATAGCCGTCTTTGTCTTCCATCCCTATTTTTATGTAATAAATTGTCGGATCGTAGCCCATCTCTTTCAACTGATGCACCACAACCGAACTGTCTACTCCGCCTGAAACTAAAGCTGCTATCTTCATTTTTATTGAAATTGATTTGCAAAGTTACGAATAAGAATTGAATAGCAGAAAATAGGTTATTTAATGTTTAAAATAATCGAATCAAGAAAAAATAGTATTACCTTTACATCTTCGGATTGGTCTGTAAACAAGCCATTGCCGAGATACGCCGCGGCAGGGAGTAATACCTGAGTGAGCCGCTTGCCCCGTGGAAATTCGGGCCTGAGAGATAAAATAAAAAAACGATATAAATGACTTACAGATGGAATTACTCAACCCTGTCAAACGACCAAAAAAATAAAAAAAATGAGTTAGCTGAAGAATTAAATTTACATCCCGTACTTGTTGAATTGCTTTTTAACAGAGGAATAGAAACGAAAGAAGAGGCAAACAGGTTTCTATATCCTAAGCTTGAAGATTTGCACGATCCTTTTCTTCTTCCTGATATGGATAAAGCAATCTTGAGAATTGAAAGGGCTATTGGCAACAAGGAGCGAATTCTTGTTTACGGGGATTACGATGTGGATGGCACAACGGCAGTTTCGTTGGTGTACAAATTCTTTCGCGGGATAACAAGTAATATTGATTATTATATTCCCGACCGGTACGATGAAGGGTATGGCATTTCGTTTCAGGGAATCGATTATGCTCTAAACACGGGTGTAAAGCTCATAATCTCTCTCGATTGCGGCATCAAAGCGGTAAGTAAGATCGCTTATGCTAAAGAAAAAGGTATTGACTTTATTGTTTGTGATCATCATATGCCTGATGATCAGCTCCCTGATGCTGTTGCTGTTGTAGATGCAAAAAGGTTAGACTCGGTTTATCCATATGATGATCTTTCAGGGTGTGGTGTAGGTTTTAAGCTTGTACAGGCATTTTCGCAACGAAACGGTTATCCTTTCTCTGATATTGAGCCATTGCTCGACTTGGTGGCAGTGAGCATTGCATCCGATATTGTGCCGTTAACCGGTGAAAACAGGGTGATGTTTCATTATGGCCTTAAGCAGCTTAACTCCAATCCCAGCTTTGGGCTACGTGGTATTATCGAGATATGCGGGCTGCACAGGAAACATATTACGGTAAACGATATTGTTTTTAAAATTGGGCCTCGCATCAATGCATCAGGAAGGATGATGAACGGGAAGGAAGCGGTTGACCTGATGCTGGCAAACGATATGACTGCAGCCAGGGAGAAAAGCAAGAATATTGATAAATATAATGAAGATCGTCGTGAGCTTGATAAGAAGATCACTGATGAGGCTATTGAATATATAGAGAACTACATCGATATAAGTAGCCATAAGAGTTTTGTGATTTATAACGAAACGTGGCACAAAGGCATTGTGGGAATTGTGGCTTCTAGGCTTACCGAAAAATATTACCGTCCTGCAGTGGTCCTCACAAAATCAAACGGGTTGATTTCCGGTTCAGCCAGGTCGGTACCAGGTTTTGATGTATATAAAACCATAGAGTCGTGCCGTGATATACTTGAGAATTTTGGTGGTCACACCTATGCTGCCGGATTGACTCTGCGAGAAGAGAACCTGGAAGAGTTTACCACGCGTTTCAATACGCTATCTTTCGACGGCATTGAGCCAAGGATGATGCTGCCTCAGATTACTGTAGATGCTGAGATAACATTGTCGGAGATTACCTCTTGTTTTGTTGAGGGCCTCTCTCTTTTTAACCCGTTTGGCCCTGAGAATGAGAATCCTGTGTTTTTGACCAGGAACGTTTTCGATTCCGGAAACAGTAAGCTTGTTGGCAAGGGATACCGCCATATTAAGCTTGAGGTTATTGATGAAACAACCGAAAATCCCATGCCTGGCATCGCTTTTTGTCAACATGAATATTACAAGCGTATAAAAGAGGGCCTGCCAATAGATATCTGTTATACAATAGAAGAGAATACGCACGGGAACAAAACGTTCACACAGTTGATGGTTAAGGATATTCGGGGATAAGTAAGACAGGAGTATTGCTTATGCAGTCAGATTTGTTTCACAATATTCTTTATGAGTTCTGGGGATATTCTTCATTTCGTCCCTTGCAGGAAGAGATTATACAGTCTGTATGGGAGGGAAGGGACACCCTTGGATTGATGCCTACTGGCGGCGGAAAGTCGCTGACCTTTCAGGTGCCGGTGATGGCAATGAAAGGTATATGCCTTGTTGTAACCCCTCTCATATCGCTCATGAAAGATCAGGTGGACAACCTTCGCGAAAGAGGTATTAAGGCTGCAGCCGTATATTCCGGCATGTCACGTGACGAAATAATAACCACACTTGAAAACTGCATTTTCGGAGATTTTAAGTTTCTGTACGTCTCCCCTGAACGTCTTTCCTCCGACATATTCATTGCCAAGCTGCAGGCCATGGATGTGTGCCTGTTGGTGGTAGATGAGTCGCATTGTATTTCACAATGGGGGTATGATTTTCGCCCCTCTTACCTTAAGATTGCCGGAATACGCGGTTTGCTGGAGGGGATACCTGTGCTTGCTCTCACAGCTACAGCCACCAAAGAGGTTGTTGGGGATATACAGGATAAGCTCCTTTTTAGGGAGAAGAGGGTTTTTCGAAAGAGTTTTGCACGCGATAACTTGTCATATGTTGTGAGGACAGCAGATAATAAGGTAGGGGAGCTGATACATATTCTGCAGTCGGTGCCCGGGGCAGGTATTGTATACGTAAGGAGCCGCAGGCAGACGAAAGAGATAGCACAGTATCTTCGTAATGAGGGTATCTCCGCCAATTTTTTCCATGCCGGGCTTCCGAATGAGGAGAAAATTGGGAGGCAGAATGCCTGGATGCAGGACAGCTGCCGGGTGATGGTGGCAACAAATGCATTTGGAATGGGTATTGACAAGCCCGACGTACGTACAGTTGTTCATATGGATCTGCCCAGCTCACCGGAAGAATATTTTCAGGAAGCTGGCCGTGCCGGTCGAGACGGAGAGCGCTCCTATTCCATTATTCTCTATACAAAAGCTGATAGTGACAAGCTTAGGAAGAGGATTTCGGACTCATTCCCCGGCAGGGACTTCATAGTAAGGGTTTACGATGCTCTTGGAAATTACTATCAAGTGGCCGTGGGAGCCGGATATAACAGTGTATATGATTTTAGCCTCCATGAGTTCTGTATGCCTTACAAGCTTCCATTCCTGCCCACTCACCATGCCCTCAAAATATTGGAGCTGGCCGGATACATAGAATATACGGAAGAGATAGATATGCGTTCAAGAATTCGAATTCTTATTTATCGTGACGAGATGTATTCTCTACATCTGGACAAAAGGTCAGAGGAGGTTCTTCACTGTATCCTCAGGAGTTATACCGGTGTCTTTTCAGATGATGTCTATATTGACGAATCTATGCTGGCATCAAGGACAGGTATGAGCCGTGCGGAGGTATATGATATACTCACCTCTCTGTCGCGGCTACGATACGTAAGGTATGTACCGCAGAAAAAAACGCCTTTCATTGTTTTTACAACCTCTCGTGAGGATCCTAAGTTTGTAACCATTCCCAAAGCAGTTTATGAAGAGAGGAGAAAGCGTTTTGAGAAAAGGATATACTCTATGATAGAGTACGCTGAGGAGGAAGATGTTTGCCGCAGCAGAATGTTGCTGGCCTATTTCAGCGAGGCAAATCCTCAAGATTGCGGCCATTGCGATGTATGTTTGAGGAAAACCGAAACAGGCTTAACAAACTACCAGTTTCGTGTGATTGCCGGACAACTGAAAAGTACATTGCAGTCAGACGGACCGATAAGGTTTAATCACCTGGTCGATTCGGTTCCGGAAGAGAGTCGTGATGATGTTATTCTTGTACTTAGGTATTTGATTGATGAGAATGAGTTTTTGCTGAAAGATGATGAGGTGTCAATAAAAAACACTCACCTGGATTGATAGATAAGTGTTTGATAATGAGTTGTGACTCCGACAGGATTCAAACCTGTAACCTTCTGATCCGTAGTCAGATGCTCTATTCAGT
>ENA-UOOK01000709-UOOK01000709.1-fermentation-metagenome-genome-assembly--contig:-NODE-709-length-44405-cov-8.532379_pt1 | contig 44405 bp, 35 predicted proteins | sample MGYA00245777_ERZ724023 | MGnify/ENA primary metagenome ERZ724023 (study PRJEB28704, sample SAMN03018312) | fermentation metagenome | biome: anthropogenic terrestrial biome; feature: soil; material...
TTCATATAAAAAAGAAAGCTGTTCCCGATATATCCCCAAAAGATCGTAGTTCTTTCAATCGCTTTATTATGAATTGCTTATCAAAACCTGACGTAATATTTACAGTATTAACGAAAAAGCAGATTTCCACAGCATTTAAAATGGCGGGACTTCCAAGAGATATTCCTTATTCAGGTGAAATGCTATATATACAATGGCTTTGCCTTTTTCGGTGTTTTAGGAAATATGGTAAAGGTACAAAATAAACATCTTTGATGCAGATTAATATTTTATATAGTTTTACTTGATTTATCGGTTGGAAACAAATAGAATAATCTTGTTATATGTGAAGATTACATTTGATGATGAAATTACTGCCGCCGATGTGATATCATCTTGGCATAAAGGTTTTAGTGTCTTAAATTACTGTTAACAAGCCGATGTGAGGAAGTTGTGTTAAAAATCTAAACTTTATTCAGCATATTAGCTTGACGGGAGGAAAAGCTATGGAGCTTCAGAAGAAAATTGATATCGCAAGGCGCGAGCTGCTTGATCTGTCTCTTCGAAATCCGCTTCTCAATTTCAGGACTTTAAAGAAAAAGGGACTAAATATTACCGATGAAAAATCAATAGAGATGTACAGACTTCTTGTAGATAATGGTAAATCATTGTCCTTCTTAAGTGAGGAAAGTATTGTTCAAAAACCTGAAACTGGAGCCATGGAGCATATTGAATCGGTTACCACATCTGAAAACGAGACTTTAGAGAGCATTGAGTTAGCTGAAAAGCCTGAAATTGTTGCGGTTGAAACTACGAATTCGGGGAACATTGCGTCAGTTGAAAAGCTTGAAACTAGTACCGTTGGAACTGAGAATCTTGAGAGTCTTAAGTTAGTTGAAATGCCTGAAACCGATACTGGTGAATCTGAGAATGTAGAGAACCTTGAGACAGTTGAACATCCTGAAACCGATACCGGAATCCTTAAGCAACCTGCATTAGTTGAAAAGCTTGAAGCCAGTACCGGAAGCGTGGAGCAGCCTGTGCTGACTGAAACCGGTTCCGAAACCAATAATCATCTTGCACTGACCGCAACTCAAAAAACCGAACCCACACAGTATATTAAGACGATTAAAGAACTTAAAGACGAAAACCAGCAATATCTTGAGCTGCTGAACAAGTCCTACAGTGATTTAAAAATTCAAACGAGATACAGCGAAAAAGAACTACAGGAAAGGCTTTTAAACACTCAGCACACAGCCATAACCTTTATTGAAGAGCGTGGTGTCAACACACTTTTTATTGCCCTTGGAATGTTGTTGTGGGAAGAGGAGGGGAAGTCCGACAAAAAATATCGCGCACCTCTTATATTAATCCCTGTCTCACTAACCCGCTCAAACGCCCGGGAACGCTTTCTTTTAACTTATTCAAACGAGGATATTCAATTTAATGTGTCACTGGCTGCAAAGCTCTTGAATGACTTTCACATTCAAATTGATTCCGAGGTTGAAGAGCTGGATATTGAAGCATATTTTCAGCATATTCGAAGCGCAATAGTAAGCCGTCCGAGTTGGGAGGTTGCTGAAAATGAAATAGCATTAGGCTTCTTTTCATTCGGTAAATATCTTATGTACCTCGATCTTGATTCCACTCGCTGGCCAACCGATTCCCGCTTTTTCAACAATGATATATTAAAAGCGCTTCTTGTTGATGGTTTTTATGAGAAGCAAAGTGAAATTTCAGATGATGCATATATCGATCCATTTATCATACCCAAAGAAAACTATCAGGTAGTGGATGCGGATGGTTCTCAAACCCTTGCCATACTGGATATCCTTTCAGAGCGAAACCTAGTTATTCAAGGACCTCCGGGCACTGGTAAATCGCAGACTATAACAAATATCATAGCCGAATGTGTCGCACGAGGTAAAAAGGTTTTATTCGTTTCTGAAAAGCTTGCAGCTCTAGAGGTCGTTAAAAGACGCCTTACGAATGTAGGCTTAGGTGATGTGTGTTTAGAGCTTCACAGCCAAAAAGCCAACAAGAAAGAGCTTCTTGCAGAGCTCCAAAAAACTATGGAGCTCGGGGTTCCGAAAACTAATAATATCGATAACAGGTTCAGCGAATATGTCAAGCTTCGGGAAGAGCTTACAGGTTACTGCAAATATATTAATGATCCCGTGCTTCCATCAGGGCTAACGCTCATACGAATATACGGTAAACTGTTAGTCCTTAAAGAATTATCTGACTCAAACGGATTACAACTCCCCAGAGTAAAAATCCCGGACATAGATAAGCTTAATGATATTGAATTTGAAACAAAGCTGCAAAAAGTAAAAGAGATGCAAAGCCATGTGAAGAAGATGGGGGTGCCTAATGAGCATCCTTATCGGGGTATGTCTCTCTCAATGGTTTTACCTGCAAAGATGGACATAATCCATGACAAGGTAATTAAATTACATGCTGCTTTTGAAAATTTGATTTTCATACTTGATGAGTTAGGCTCTCAGCTAAGTTTCAGCCCTAATATATTTAATGATGCAAAAAGGTTAGCACAAACTCTGGAGCTTTACGCTGCAAAACCTGAAATAACCGGGTTTATTGTTCAAAACCCACGTTGGGAAAGTGAAGCAGAAAAAATAAAAAAACTTGTCCAGGATGGAATTAGAATAAAAGAAATATACGCGAAAAATCAAAATCTCATTATGGATGAAATATACAGTCAGGATCTTTTAGAGACACGACGCATAATCGCTTCCAATAAGGGGAAATTTTTAAAATTCTTATCCTCAGACTATAAAAATGCAGTTAAGTATATTGAAGGTTTCTTCAAAACTCCTCAAAAAGTAACACCCGACAAATTACTGCAGATTTCTGATGATGTTTTGGAGTATAGCCGCTTAAAGCATTCTATTGAAAACACTATGCCATTATATCAAGAGCTTTTCCTATCCCATGCAAATGGTTATTGGGAAACAAACTGGCATCATATTAAGGCAGCAATAGACTTTATTATTAAACTGCATCAAGGAATCTCCTCCGGAAGCTATGTCAGTGAAATATTGCCTGTCATACATAATATATCTGTTATGGACAGTGTTATGAAGCTTCTTCCGTCTCTTTTAGATGGTCTTACTAATTTTCCGGAAGCGTTAAATCAGTTTAACACAGAAGCAGGAATGAAGCCGGGAACCGGTATTAATTTGGATTCAGATGATTTTGCAACTATTTCCGAAAAGATCTCCGGTTGGGAAGACGGCATTGAATCAATATTTGACATGGCAGCCTTTAACCAGTATTCTGATGAGCTTAAAAAGCTGGGACTTGTTGAAATTGTTGAGCTTTCTGAGGTTTGGAGATCAGCAGGCGATTTTATATCAAACGTTTTAGAGAATGAACGACTGCAATCACTTTTAGCAAAAGCATATAATGAAAGACCTGAATTGGCTCGTTTCGATAGCATGCAGCATAAGCAGAAAATTGAAAGATTTAATGAATTAGATTTGACTTTCATGAGCAGTAATATCTCAAGGATTTTGTATGAGCATTATGTTAACAAACCCAAACCGGGCAATAGCAGCCAAGGGCAAATTGGCATATTACTTCGTGAATTTCAAAAAAAGTCCAGACACATGCCAATCCGCAAACTTATGACCAGAGCCGGCAATATTATTCAATCTTTGAAACCTGTTATGATGATGAGCCCGCTATCCATTGCTAACTTTATTGAACCGGGGCAGTTGAGCTTCGATATAGTTATATTTGACGAAGCGAGTCAGGTGAGACCTGTTGAGGCATTTGGCGCACTTATGCGCTCTATGCAAGCGGTTGTCGTGGGTGACAGTCAACAGATGCCCCCGTCCAATTTCTTCGACAAAACCATTGATGCGGGCAGTAATGATGAGGATGAAGACTATATCGGTGATGTGGAAAGCATCCTTGGGCTGTTTTTGGCACAAAATGCCCCACAGCGTATGCTCAGGTGGCATTACCGCAGCAAACACGAATCTCTTATAGCTGTATCAAATAAGGAATTTTATAAAAACAAGCTTGTGGTTTTCCCATCATGTGTGCAGGATCCTGAAAATATGGGGATAGTGTTTCATTATTTAAAGGATACAATTTACGACAGAGGAAGCACCCAAACAAATCAGGAGGAGGCAAAAATTGTCGCAGAGCATGTAATGCGCCATGCAAAAGAGCATCCGGAACTGACATTGGGTGTTGCAGCTTTCAGCATCCAGCAGATGCAGGCTATTATAGACCGTCTTGAAATTATGAGAAGAATTGATCCGTCGGCCGAACGCTTTTTCCAATCTCACCCCGAGGAACCTTTCTTTATAAAAAACCTTGAAAACGTTCAGGGGGATGAGCGCGATATTATCTTTATAAGTGTTGGATATGGCAAGGATAAGGATGGTATGCTTACAATGAGCTTTGGTCCTTTAAACCGCGACGGCGGGGAACGGCGCCTTAATGTTCTTATTACCCGCGCAAGGCAAAAATGCGAGGTTTTTTCAAACATAACGGGAGATGATATTGATTTAAACCGTTCTCAATCCCGTGGAGTCGCCTGTCTTAAAACATTCTTAAACTTTGCCGAAAAGGGAACTATGGATATGCCCAGGGACACAGAACGGGAAGCAGAATCCGAATTTGAACTACAGGTTTATGACAAACTAATTGAGAAGGGTTATACCGTACATCAGCAGGTTGGGTGCGCAGATTTTTATATTGATTTATCGATAGTTCATCCGGATGAACCTGGAAAATATCTTCTGGGGATTGAATGTGACGGTGCTTCTTACCATAGTGCACGTTCCTCAAGGGACAGAGATCGTTTAAGGCAGGCCGCACTGGAAAGAAAGGGCTGGAACATATATCGAATCTGGAGTACTGACTGGTTTAAGAGCCCGAATACTGAGTTGGCTAAGCTGGAGCAGCATATTACAAAGCTTCTTGAAAAAAAGGATATTGAAAAAACCGTTGATCTTCCTGAGAAAAAACCGATTCAGATTGAGCGTGAAGAAGTAAGTCTTGCGGATGATGAAGTTTGTTTGGCAATAGATAAGTATGCCGTTTACCAAGGTCGTGAAATAAACAGTGAGCAGGTATATCAGCCTGCATTTTTAAGCCGACTTGTATATGATATTTTAAATGTTGAAAGCCCAATTCATAAGGATGAGCTAATACGTAGAGTTTTAGGACTCTCAGGGCTTTCAAGAGCAGGCAGCAAAATACAGAATGTCTTTGATGTGGCTATAAACCATAATATAAGACGGGGATTAATTAGCGAAAGTGATAACTTTCTTTACTGTGAGGGAAAGGAGATAAAGCTGCGCTCCAGAATTGATTTACCAGCCATCAGCAAAAAGCTTGAGTATATTTCATTAGAGGAAATAGCTATTGCAATAAAAGCTTTATTAAAATCAACCTATGGTATGCAGCAGCATGAAATTCCATTAAGTGTTGCCAAGGTCTTTGGCTTTTCCAGAACTAATGACGATATGGCTGAACGTGTGAACGCAATATTAGCTGAACTGGAAAAAACTGATGAAATAAAAAAACAGGGGGACACATATATATCAGCGTAATTCATGTAAACGCTTAGGTAATTGCGAAACTAAAAAAGCGAAAACTTGGGTAACCTTTTTTGCTTAACGAAGAAAAGTCAAAACCGCTTTCAGCTAAGCAAGCAAGAACAAAGGTTGTGGACTTTAGCAATTAAGCAATGTAAACGTTTAATGAAAGGATTGTGAGACCATGTGTGGACGATTTTATGTTCCGGAGAAGGAAATGGATGAATTCGCTAAGCTTGTATCCGAGGTAGAGCAGCATTTGTTGAAAAAATACGGTGACATTTATCCCAGCGACACGGTACCCATAATAACTCAGGCTAAGGAGAAAAGAGAGGTTCACGCGGTTAAATGGGGTTTTCCATCATGGAAAGGAAAGACTCTTATAATTAATGCCCGAAGTGAAACAGCTCCAATCAAACCAATGTTTAAAGCACCTTTTCAGAAAAGAAGATGCTTAATCCCTGCAACCGGCTTTTACGAGTGGAAAAAAGAAGAACAAGGTGACAAAATAAAAAAAATTAAGCATTTTATAACCTTTGAGAATAAGCTATTTTATATTGCCGGTCTTTATTGGTTTTTTAAGGATAAAGAAAATGAAACCCTCCTGTATCCAGCGTTTACTATTTTAACAACCGAGGCAAACCAAAAAATGCAGAAAATACATGACCGCATGCCTGTTGTTATAAATGAAAGCAATGTAGAAAAATGGCTGACATCAGAAAATATCGATGATGTAATTCCTCTAATGCAGCCGGCGGCTAATGAGTTAATGGATGTTACAATAAGTGCTTAATTATAAATAAAGGAAGGGGTTTATATTTGAAAGTTATTATATTGTCAAAATCAGCGAGTAAATACCTTGCAAAACAAGACAAAAAGACCACTGACAGAATAATAGCATCAATAAATGGGTTATTAAAAAACCCCATGTAGGGCGACATTGAAAGTATTCAGGGAGAAAAGGCTAAAATGAGGTTGCGTGTTGGTAGTTATAGAGTTTTATTTAATGTTAAAAGTGATATAATTGAAGTAATGGACATTGGTCCGCGTGGAGATGTCTACAAGTAGACGGAGGTGAATTTTTATGTCTATAAAACAGGAATTGAAAAGATATATTGATACCATAAGTGAGGATGATGCAAAGATTGTTCTTGCCTTTTTCAAAAGGTTCATCTATCGTGAAGGTCCTCCATTAACGCAGGAAGAAACAGCAGCTTTTGATAGAGGTGAAAGAGAAATTAAAAATGGAGAATACTTAACTTTGAATGATTTTTTAGAAGGTAAACGGCTTTGATATAAAAATAGTTAATAAACATCTTGTGTTCCGCATTCATTATTTTAACAACTGAGGCAAACAAAAGCGAATGGCTCAGATTATAAAGGAAGTGGTGTCATCATAAGTATACCTATGAAATAGATATTTTAAATAATAACACTTCGATTTTGTATATACCTCATAGTCGGTAAAGTATAACGAATGAGTATATGATTGTTCAGGGTATTATAAAAGGGTTCTACTGATGAACGCTTCTGTTTTTTGTTGCGAAATATGATAGCGTGTGCATAACCTAAAATTAGATACTAAACTTTATCAGAAAGTCACTTCGCATCTTTCTGGTTGATATTCAAATTATGTCATTGAATAGTAAAGCAAATACTGCAAATGATAACAATATTGATTCACTGCATTAACTCAAAAATAGTTAATACAAAAACATATAAATGCGCAATATAACGAGGCAACAAGATGGGCGAGTGTTAGGTAAATTCCAATATTCAGGGAGAGATAAATGCATATTACAGGAATTGTTGATACTGAGAATTCGCAGGAAGTTTTAGAAACAATAAAATATTTTATGAGTACTGCTGGTGTTAAAATTAGTGTTACAGAATACGGTAGCCGGTTTAAAAACAAAGACATCTGGAACGATTATTGCTCTGCTCTTGTTCATATAGGAACGGAAATTTTGTTGATTAAAATTAAAGCAATATATCTGGATGAAGTAATTAGAATTCTGCCTATTGATACAATTATTGTTAATGACATTTCACAATGGAAAAAAATATCCACTCTGATCAAGCATGAAAATAACAGTAAACAAAGAGATATGATAATAATTTTGAACAGCGATATAATAAAACCTTCCAATTTTACCGATGAAGAAAAATATAGGGTATTATGTTATGGTTTTAATTCAGATTCAAATATTACTGCTTCCAGTACTGGAGAGCCATACAACAGCGGTCAGTTCCTTTGTTGTGTTAAAAACAGTATTGTTTCTACAAATGGGAGTTGTGTAGAACCACAAGAGTTTGCAATGAATCTTGATAATATAAAAAATGACCCCTATAATTTGCTGGCAGCAGCTTCATTTGCAGTTTTGCATGGTATAGATTTAAACAGAATAAACAAAATAAACAAAATAAACAAAATAAACGAAATAAACGAAAAGATAATGCCGAAACAACCGGAAATAACGGGTTTGAATGTTTTAGAAAATAATTAGCTGAAGTAGAAAACGGTTTATCCCCCACTAGGCATTTTTCAACCAGAATGGTTGAAAATATGCGAAGAGGTGAGGGGGTACCTATTTCACACAACAGGCGGCGCTCTGGGCTAGCTGGATTTTGCAAGCAAAATCCGTTATTTTAAAGATTTGACCCAATTAATACCTTTAAGCATTAACGAAAGTAATAAAAAAACATGTTTTAATGCTTATTGGCGAAAAAACCTTTAATACGACAAAAAGAGTAATAATCGTTGCAATATGTTTTGCCGATATAGTATTATAGAATTATATGGCAGGAAGATATTTCATTACTATTATGCGGATTTAATGAACGAACATATTAAGGTTTATGTTTATGAGCCATATTAATAATACCGGACAAGCAAAATATATGAATTAGAAGTGCTAACATGTATTTACATAAACTGATGCACATGCTTTTTGTTTTAGAATAATTAAAGATAGATTCTCAAATTTCGCCTTATTTGGCAACATATTGAAATGAAACATGATCAAATGTGCAATATAAAAAAAAGAGAGTGCAGGTAACATATATTGGGAATATACGTAAATATCCATTTGTAATTAATAATAAAATCGGATAAATAAAAAATAAACTTCTAAAAACACAATTATCCGAATAAGCATAACATTAGATGAATTCGCATTAGATACGAAAGACAGAGAGGAGTGGGGTTTATCCATGTCCGGAAATTTTTTGGGTAATAATTGCACTAGTTTGTCCGGGAGAATATCATCAAAACCTGAATTCAGCCATGAAGTATATGGTGAGGGGTTTTACCTTGTAATGGTCGAGGTATCAAGGCTTAGCGATACATATGATTGCATACCGGTTATGTTCTCTGAAAGGCTTCTTCCGCTTAATGAATTCCAAGAGGGAAACACAATAACTGTTGAGGGTCAATTCAGAAGCTATAACAATTATAATTCTGATTCCAGCCATAAGCTGTTATTAACTGTGTTTGCCCGCGATATTGTAATTACCGAAGCTACTGGTGATCTAAAAATTCCCAACAGTATTTTTTTAAACGGGTTTGTATGCAAAAAGCCTATATATCGTACAACACCCTTTGGAAGAGAAATTGCGGATTTACTCCTTGCTGTTAACCGTGCATATAACAAATCCGACTATATTCCATGTATAGCTTGGGGAAGAAATGCGCGTTTTGCGAGCCATTTCCAAGTTGGAGACAACATTAAGGTATGGGGTAGGATTCAAAGCCGCAAATATCAAAAGAAATTTCAAGATGGTACGGTCGAGGATCGCATAGCATATGAAGTTTCTATCTCCAAAATAGAATTGAATAAAGATGGTAGCAATACCAGTAGTGATGAAGAATAACACTACTCATGCAAACGCTATATATGTTTATGTTGAATTTTAATTTCAACATATATAGTATATGAATTGATTCATGTGCCATTTAATTTGCATAGCAAAAGAAAGAAGCCCCCACTTTTTCGCATATTTTCAACCAATATGGTTAAAAAAAGTCTAGCGGCGGGTAGTTCACTAAGTTGTAGCTTTTTCGATTTGTGAAATTAAATATATATTTGCGGAAAGGGTGTAACCTATGATAAAAGTAATATTTGGAACAAAAGGTGTTGGGAAAACAAGATACTTAATTGAGGATGTTCACCATATAATAAACGATTGCAAAGGTCATGTTGTGTTTATAGATACCGGCAATGAACTATTAACTGAACTTCGGCATGAAGTAAGGCTAATAAATATTAATGAATTTTCTATAAAAGGTCTTAATGTTTTTTATGGGTTTATTAGCGGCTTAATTGCTTCAAATTATGATATTGTTGCTTTGTACGTTGACAGGCTAGACCAAGTGGCGGGCAGCGAACCACAATATGAAGTGTTTTTTAATAAAATCAAAAATCTCAGTGATAAGTACAATATCAGGTTTGTTTTCTCAACCAGTGGCAACATTAAAGATATTCCTGATTATGTTAAGAAGGAATACGCTGTTTAAGTATTGGCACGAAATGAGTAAGGCAACCAATATCATATGCTGGCATATCAAGGGGTATTCGGCTCTCGGCTATGTTACTTTATTCAATCCGGTGTGAAGGAATTAGGCTGTATTCAGTTTTCAGCATCAGCGTGGGCGCTGGAGGAACGAGACAAATGGATAGGTTGGAATATAGAGGATAGAAAAGAACGCCTGCACTTGATTGTAAATAACAGCAGGTATTTAATATTTCCTTGGGTAAAGGTTAAGAATCTCGCCAGTAAATCATTATCCCTTTCAGCTACGTATACCCTTTACAGAAGGACTTCCGAGCATGCCTCAGAGGCGAGAAACCATACAAGGTGGTGAATCCGGATGAGTGTTAGGAAGAAACAATCGGAGCGTCAGAAAGCTCGTGAAGAAAAACGAAATGAAGATATCCGTACGGGGCGTGTAATTCGGGTTCATCATGAAGAGAGAAAAAAGAAAAAAGGCTTGCCCAACCGTGTGAATGTCAAGGGTAGTGCATCGGAACAGAAAGAGGATGATCAGGATACCGTAGAGAAGACTGCAGCAGTTTATCGGCAGATGCTTCCTTCTCTACTCAACAACTTCAGTAAGATAAAAGATCCTCGAGCACCCCATAAAGTTAAACATAAGATAACAACATTGTTCATCTATGGGGTTATCATGCTTGTATTTCAATTTTAAGCGTCTATAATAGTTCTTTTTAGTAGTCAGCAGTCTCCAGAGAGTAGAGGATGCTTAAAAATCTATTTTTTTTTCGTGCTTCACCCGTGTCGAAGCTGAAAAAGTATTGACAAATAGTAATATATTAGTTATATTAGTTATATGTTCTATATTAAACATCTATGTTACCATCAAGCACATCAAAAAAAAGGCATCAAAAAAACAACGCAAGTAATACTAATCTTAGTAAGCTATATCTTAATCTTACTATCAAGTAGGCACAATCTAATATTCTACATTGAAATTGCGGGATATAAAGAAAGTGAGGTGAGCATTGTGAAGAAAAAGAAAAAACTTAAGATCGTTAAATCATATTTATCTGCACATACGGAAAAATTGTAAATAAAACTTTAGTATAAAGTACAAAAAATAAAATAAATTATAGTATCCCGCAATTTCAAAAAATTAAACCAATATCTTCAAAATAAACATAAACTAAACCTATGTACAACAACTACATTATATATTGGAATAACAGAAAAGTAAATTAAACTTAAAAAACAGAATTTTACTAATTAATTATAAAATTATAAACAATGATTTAGTATTTTAGCAGCATTGATCATAGTGCTCACCAGATAATTACAGCCAGAAAAATCTGGACGAGTTTATTAAAGTCTTAGTCGCTACGCTCTTTCAACTTTAATAAATTCGATTTGCACTACATGAAGTGAGCGTAAATATTTAGAAAGGAATGTATGATTTAGCTACCTACTATATCATACAAGGTATTATTATGGTACCCAGATTTGTGATAAGAAAAGAGTCTTTTGGTGGAATCATATATGATCGTAGTTCTTTCCAATTTTACACAATAGATTGTGATGCTTATCAAATTTTATACGACATAAAATTATATGGGAGAAATTATGCGCAAGAAAAATATCAGAATCATTTTGAAATTGAGGAATATATAAATGATTTATGTGAAATAGGTTTAAATAACACCAATATTATAGAAGCAAAAATTATCGATGAAATAGCTCCAATCAATGCATTATCAATGCCAATTAAAGTATACCTAACTGTTACAGATAAATGTAATTTACGCTGTAAGCACTGTTTTGGTGCATTTGGAAAAGGCTATGAGATGTCTGTTCAACAAGTTGAACACATTTTGGATCAACTAGAAGTCTCGGGTGTTTGTCAAATCGGCTTGACAGGAGGAGAGCCATTTTGTCACCCCAACATTTTTGAAATCATCAAAATGATTGTTAATCGTGGATTTACTTTACAAACTACAACGAATGGAACTCTTATAAATCAAAATTTTATTGATGCTTTTAAGGAATATGGTAGTAGTTGTTTTCGGTTAAGTATTTCTTTTGATGGAATCCCAGCTATTCATGATTCAATACGGGGACGTGGAACTTTTGATCGTGCTATGGCCGGAGTTAAGATATTACAATCTAATAACATAAATTTTGCTTTTAATACTGTTATCACTAATCAAAACTATTCTTCTTTAGAAGATTTTTTAAATATTATGCTGGAAAATGGAATGGAAAATGGCTCGTTTAGCTTAATAGCTCCAACAGGAAGAGCTAAAAACAATGAGCAATTGCTATTTAACATTAGTAGCGAGGATTTTGATGACATTATACATCATGTTAAAAGCTGTATTAAAAATTTTGCAGCCAAAACTGGCAAACCACAATACATGACCGGTGCTTTTATCCAACCAGATGGGAGAGAGATATTTGATTCTTCTGTAGAAGTTGCACGCGAGCTTGGAATAAAGCGGTGTTCTGCTGGCGTTTATATTGCAACAATCTGTGCTGATGGAACGGTTATCCCATGTATATATCTTTTAGATATCCTGAAAGATTTAAATTTAAAACCATTATCTATGTTTAATTGTTCACTAAGTACAATTTGGAACACAAGTGAGCAATTCCTGTTTGCAAGATCATTAAAATTACACGAACATTGTTCATCCTGCTCTTATTATAATGCAAATGAGTGCACAGGTGGTTGCCCTGCAGTATCATACTATTACTTTAATGATATCAATATGTACTCACCATACTGTAAAGGTGCAAGAAAACAAATAAGCGGGGAAGCGTAAAGTGATTAATTTTAATAATGTATCAAAATCCTATACAATCAGAACATTAAAAAGAGGTCATCTTTTTAAATATAACATAATAAAAAAGGAAGCTGTAAAAAATCTTAATTTCCGCATTTACAAAAGCGATCTTGTTGGGTATGTGGGACTAAATGGCTCAGGCAAATCAACAACTATTAAATTGATATGTGGTCTTCTATACCCTGATTCAGGACAGATTAAGGTAAATGGCCAAAATCCTTTTCTAAATAAGGATACCTGCTATAATATCGGTGCAGTATTCGGTCAAAAACAGCAACTTTGGGTGGACTTACCAGTCAGGGATTCTTATGAACTGCTAAGAGGTATATATAAGGTTTCAAAGCATGATTATCATGAAAGGTTGGAAATTCTGGACTCTTTATTGGAAATTAGTACGCTGTTGGATATGCCTGCCAGAAAGCTAAGTTTGGGACAGCGTATGAAATGTGAATTTGCCGCTACCCTTATTCATTGGCCGCAAATTCTGCTTCTGGACGAACCTGCTATAGGAATTGATTTTATCTCACGCAAAAAAATAGTACAACTAATTTCGCTTCTGAATAAAAAATATGGGAAAACAATTGTCTTGACGACTCATAATTTGCAGGACATTGAAACGTTATGCAATCGTGTCATGGTAATTGATAAAGGAGAGATTATTTACGACGGCTCTCAGAATGAATTAAAGGCAAAAAGCTCTAAGCAATCGAAAGTAATTCTAACTCTTTCCAATGAGAATTCAATTGAAGATATTTACATTCATTTCCAGACAACAGATGTAAAAGCCAAGGCTATAAACGGGCTTGTTGAAATAATTGTTAATAATAACGATATCGCTCATGTTATGAACACAGTAAATAATTTAAGGTCACAGGAAATAATCACAAAAGTTGAAATAGCACCGTTTGCACTTGTAGATATTCTTGAAAAAATTTATTCTGAAAGAGGTTCCGAATTGCCATGAAAAAGCTATTAAGCTATTCTCAATGGATATATATACATTTTCGTACTCAATTTGCATACCGGGGTATTATTCTTGAAAGCGTATTTGATTTTTTGGTCAGAAATATACTCCTCTATTATATATGGAAAGTTGTATATGAGTGTACAACAATAGTCGCAAACAGAACCTATGAGCAAATGATCGCATATGCATTAACAAGTTCCATGATTATTTCATTGCTGTCATACCCTGACATTCATTTTCTTGCTTATGATATAAAACATGGGGGCATAGCTTATTCCTTATTAAAACCAATGGATTTTCAACTTCAGTTCTTACTTAAAGATACGGGAATAGCTCTTGCATACTTTATTGCTTTGTTTCCTGTTTGTGTAGCTGCAATGTTTGTCTTGAATACATCTGTGGACTTAACAAGTAATTGGCCCTGCTTCATTATTAGCTTAACCATTGGTATATTTTTAAGCTTCACCATAAACTTTATTTTTGGTTCTTTGTGTTTTTGGGTTGAAAACAGCTGGGGAATATCCAACTTTCGCCATGTTGTTGTGGGGTTCCTGTCAGGAGCCATACTCCCATTGGATTTAATTTCAATAAGGCTTAGCAGGCTGTCGCTTTATTTCCCTTTTGCCGGTATTGTCTATATTCCGGCAGGTATATTGACAGATCAATTTGAGAAACAAAATATTGGGGTTTTATTACTCATACAGATCTGTTGGGTATTAATTCTATGGGTAATAGGTAAGCTGATTTATCAAAAAGTAAAGCGTTTAGTGGTCATAAACGGCGGGTAATACAACCAAATACATCAAAATTTGATAAATGAATTTGGTGGTATTTTTCTCTTTATAACCTGAAGATAGCACTGGACAACTGTCTTAGTGGTAATTAAATACAGTTTACAGAAATGAGTGGATTTCATGATTGGGTATTTCTTTTTAGTTAATTTGAAAAAAATAACACAATATAAAACAGATTTTCTGATAGGGATAATACCTCATGTGGTTTTACAGGCTATAGATTTGCTGTTTATCAAGACAATATTCAGCTCAGTTGGGACGGTAAGAGGATGGCACGCAGATGAACTGTTTCTAATATATGGATTATTTACACTTAACTTTGGGTTCTTTTCATTGATATTTGGTAACTTGAATAACACCAAATACTATCTGTTTAGTGGGGAGTTTGATGTCATGCGGCTTCGCCCTATTTCATCCATTTTACATATTATGTTATCCTCTTTTAAAACTCAAGCATTGGAACAAATTCTAGCAGGATGCATTATCACCCGGTATGCTTTCTCATCTTTAGAAATTAATGTAGGATTATCTGAAATCATTGCATTTGTCATTTTTATAAGTTCAGGAGTTTTGATACTTGGAAGCCTGGCCATTATCTCAATTTCAACACTATTAATTACAAATGGCACATTCTCATTATTAACGATAATTTTAGGATTCAAAGAATTAGTCAAGTACCCAATAGATATATTTGCAAAACCAATTAGGCAGGCGCTAACATGGTTTATACCTCTGGCTTTGGTTAGTTATTACCCTGCGGTGTACTTTCTCGGTAAAAAATCATTTTCGATATTAATATGCATAATTATTGCCTTGGTTTTATTTGCAATCTCAGTTGCTATTTATAGAATATGTCTCAAGAAATATAATGGTTTGTCCTCATAATATAGGTTTGTCATTTATTCTCTTGCTATTTTCGTTTTTTAATTTTATAGCTAAAAAACTTTTCTAGAAATAAATTATTATGCACACTTTCAAGGGACTTGTTACAAGGCGGCAAACTGGACTTTGCTCGGTCAAACCAAAGGCCGTGGAAGAGACAATAGACACAATGCCTACAACCTTTCAAAAAAAGACATATACGTATACCCGTTACAGAAGGACTTCCGAGCATGCCTCAGAGGCGAGAAACCATACAAGGTGGTGAATCCGGATGAGTGTTAGGAAGAAACAATCGGAGCGTCAGAAAGCTCGTGAAGAAAAACGAAATGAAGATATCCGTACGGGGCGTGTAATTCGGGTTCATCATGAAGAGAGAAAAAAGAAAAAAGGCTTGCCCAACCGTGTGAATGTCAAGGGTAGTGCATCGGAACAGAAAGAGGATGATCAGGATACCGTAGAGAAGACTGCAGCAGTTTATCGGCAGATGCTTCCTTCTCTACTCAACAACTTCAGTAAGATAAAAGATCCTCGAGCACCCCATAAAGTTAAACATAAGATAACAACATTGTTCATCTATGGGGTTATCATGCTTGTATTTCAATTTTAAGCGTCTATAATAGTTCTTTTTAGTAGTCAGCAGTCTCCAGAGAGTAGAGGATGCTTAAAAATCTATTTTTTTTCGTGCTTCACCCGTGGTCCGCTCTTTCAATTCTTACCGTATTCATGTAAAATTAATAAAGAAAAGAAATAGGAGTGTCTTGCATTTGTTTATTTCAGTGGTTTTACATAATAGCACAAGAGGATATGACAGGTTCTATGACTACAAGGTTCCTAAAGACCTTGAGAGCTTTGTGATACCTGGGATTAGAGTATTAGTTCCTTTCGGAAAGGGCATACGGCTTCGTGAAGCTTTTGTTATGGAGGTTAAGGCGGAAAGCAGCATTAAGGGCATTAAAGAAATATGTCAGGTAATTGACGAGTCACCTGTTTTGATCCCGGAATTACTGCAATTGTGCATGTTTATGAAAAAAAGATATATATGCACATATGATCTCGCCATCAGATGTATGCTGCCAACAGGGTTGGATCTTTTGCACAGAAACGAAGTCCTGCTAAATGACGAAATATCATATAATGCGCCTGTAAATGAACAGGAAATTTTGACTATTCTAAAAGATAACAACGGCAAAATGTATGTTGATGAGCTGCAAAAAAAAATAAAAACGCCCATAATTAAACTATTAAAACAGCTTGAGGATAAGAATATAATTCAGATAAGCAATCGCTTTCAAATGAAAGCAAAGTCGAAAACCGTAAAAACAGTCTACGCTGCCCTTGATCCGGATGAATATCAGGAAATGGTTTTAAATAATCAAATCCGAAATCTTAACTATATACGTGTTATGGAAATTCTTTTTGATGAGGGAGAGAGCCCTGTTAATGAGTTAAACATGCTTGGTTTTTCAACAGCGATTCTTAAGAATATGCAGAAAAAAGGGCTATTGGATTTTAGTGAAGAGCTTGTTGACAGAAACCCATTGGATGATGTTGATGTTGCGGAAACAAAAGCTTTTGAACCCACTCCAAGTCAAAATGATGCGCTTGAAAAGATATATGAACAGATTGATTCAGGCACATACCAAGAGCTTTTGCTTCACGGTGTTACCGGCAGCGGAAAAACAGAGGTTTATCTGCAGGCGATCTCAAAGGTAATAGAAAAGGGTAAATCGGCAATAATGCTTGTCCCTGAAATAGGCTTAACACCTCAAACTGTTAGGCTATTTAAAGGAAGGTTTGGTAACTGCGTAGCTGTTATGCACAGTCGTCTTTCTATGGGAGAGCGTTTTGATCAATGGAACAAAATTAAAAATGGTGAGATAAAAGTAGTTATAGGTGCTCGTTCTGCTGTTTTTGTACCTCTTTTAGACATTGGAATAATTATTATTGACGAAGAGCATGAAAGCTCCTATAAATCTGACAGAACACCAAAATATGATGTCAGAACCATTGCAGCCGCACGTTGTCGATTTCATAATGCATTACTCATTTATGGTTCAGCAACGCCATCTGTTGAGAATTACTACAGGGCTGTCAGCGAAAAAATAACTCTGGTGGAAATGATGAAAAGAACCAACGACAATCCATTGCCTTTAGTTAAAACAATTGACATGCGTAATGAAATAAATAAAAGCAATGAATTTAGTAATGTTCTAATTCAAGAATTGCAAAAAAATAAAGATGCCGGTGAAAAATCTATGCTATTTATAAACAGAAGAGGGCATTCAAACTTTCTTTTATGCAGAGAATGCGGATATTTGGCATTATGCCCATATTGCAGTGTATCCTTGACATGGCATCAGACTGAAAGCAGGTTAGTCTGCCATTATTGCAGTTATGCAACGATAAAACCGGATATTTGCCCTAAATGTAAGAGTAAAGAGTTTCATCCATTCGGGCTGGGTACTCAAAAGGTTGAAGAAGTGATATCAAAAATAGAACCGGGTTTCTCCGTTATTCGTATGGATTTCGATACAACAATCGGCAAACGAGGACATCAAAAGATTCTGGATTCATTCAGAGAAAATAATATCGATGTTCTGGTAGGTACTCAAATGATTGCGAAAGGTCATGATTTCCCTGATGTAACGCTTGTTGGTATACTTAATGCGGACAGCCTTTTAGGAAGTGGAGATTACAGAGCATCCGAGAGAACCTTCCAGCTTATAACCCAGTCTGCAGGTCGGGCCGGAAGAGCCACAAAGCAAGGTAGAGTTGTGCTTCAGACATACAATGTAGATGACTTTAGCATACAAGCCGCAGTTCATCAGGATTATAAAGCTTTTTTTGATCAAGAAATTAAGCTTCGAAAAGAGCTTAAGCTTCCGCCATTTTTTCAGTTCGGCTGTATACAAATTACGGGCAAGAATAACAATCAAGTACGGTCGGTATCAAGGAAAATATACTCCGAGATAACAAGAAGGCTAGTAAATATCCCCGATGTTTTTTTATCGGATCCGGCACCGTCACCAATTATGAAAATCAAAAATCGTTACCGATGGAGAATTATATTGAAACACCAATCAATAAAAACATTGGGAAATATACTTGAATGGGTTTACGATACATATGGTACCAACGCAAAAGGTGAATGGTCGGTTTCTGTAGATATAAATCCCGGCAGTATGTTATAATATGATTATCTTACGGAAAGTTTGGGAATGACTTTTGGGTGAATTTAAGACATCTTAAATTTCATCAGCCTTCGAAGGAAGGTCGAATAACCATATTGTGATTGAACTAGAAGTTTGCTCGGAAACTCGATTTTGATGAATATTTATAAAAAGTACAGCCCTGAAACCCGCATAGATTCGTAGAAAAATTGAGTGTTTTTTGTATTTTTATTAGAAATAATGGCTTTCCGAGCTGGCTCCTAGGTTGCAGCTTGCAGCTTGCTGCAACCTCCTGCGGGTAAACCTACGGAAAAGTCGTTTCGCGACTTTCTGGGAAGCAATCATAATGTATTATACTACTTGTAATATGGAGGTTATGTTTTATGGCAATACGTGGAATTCGAAAAAAAGGGGACGATATATTACGTAAAACCTGCAAACCGGTTCAGGAATTGAACGATAGGGTGCGGGAGCTTATAGATGATATGCTTGAAACAATGTATGAAGCAGATGGAGTTGGCTTAGCTGCTCCTCAAGTTGGCGTCATGAAGCGTCTTTGTGTAATTGATGTCGGTGAAGGACCTATTGTTCTCATAAATCCTGAAAAAATAAAGGAAACCGGAGCTCAATATGAAGTTGAAGGATGTCTTAGCGTACCAGGGATTTATGGAGAAGTTAAAAGACCTGCAAAGGTTGTGGTAAAAGCTCTGAACGAAAAAGGAGAAGAAATAGCTGTTGAGGGCGAAGGCTTTCTTGCTAGAGCGATAAGCCACGAAATGGACCATCTGGATGGTGTTTTATTTGAGGATAAGGTTATTAGATATATTGACGTTAAGAAAGAAGACTAAGTTAATCAGATATATATACACGAATTGATGCACTTGCTATTTGTTTAGGCATAGCCAAAACTTGCACATGTGCAATATAAATTGAAAAAGAAACGATTGGCAAATGTCACTAAACATAATTAACTTCTTTTTCAATTTATATAATATGAAGATTCTGAGCGAAAGAAAGAATCTTTTTTGGTGCAAATCGTAAGGTCTTTCGATACGTTCAGGATGATAAGCTCATAATCTTTGTTAAGTTCAATTTGATGTATTTATTTTATTGTTAAGGTTAAGAAAGAAGGTTTAATATAAAATGCGGATTGTTTTTATGGGAACACCAGATTTTGCTGTTCCAAGTCTTGATATTCTAGTTAAAAACCAATACGATGTTATAATGGTTGTGACTCAGCCAGACAAGCCAAGAGGCAGGGGACATCATGTTACATTTTCACCTGTTAAAGAATATGCCGAAAAAATCGGGTTGCCTTTAATACAGCCAATAAAAATTGGGGAAGAAAGCTCAATAGAACAGCTAAAACAGTTAAATCCTGACCTATTTGTTACCTGTGCATTTGGGCAGTTTTTAACATCGGATGTTCTTGCTATACCAAAGCATGGTACAATAAATGTCCATGGATCGCTGTTGCCCCAATACAGAGGAGCTGCTCCAATTCAGTGGGCTATCATTAATGGTGAGAAAAAAACCGGAATTACTACTATGTTGACAGTGCTTAAACTAGATGCCGGAGACATGCTGCTAAAAGAAGAAATTGAAATCGATGATGAAATTACAGCAGGACAACTTCACGACAAGATGTCATTACTTGGTGCTGAATTGCTTTTAAAAACTATTAAAGGCGTTAAAGAGGGGACTATTACTCCAACACCGCAAATGGAGTGTGATACCTGCTACGCTCCGCGTATGACAAGAGAAGTGGGTGAAATAAACTGGAATGCTTCTGCAAGAGAAATACACAATCTTGTGCGTGGAACAAACCCATGGCCCGGAGCATGTTCTTATATAAAAAATGAGAGAATGCGTATCTGGAAAACCAGAATAATCGATGAAGAAAAGAAATCCGGAAACATACCCGGAACGGTTTTAGATATTTCAAAAGAAGGCTTTTTAGTACAGGCAGGAAAAGGAACAATTCTAATTATGGAAGTGCAGTGTGACAATGCTAAGCATATGACTGTAAACCAGTATATTTGCGGTCATTTGGTAACTGCAGGAGACAGCTTTGGAAAGGAATAAGAATTTTTACAGATTATCAATATTGATTGTTATTACAATACTTGTTTTAGCAGCTGCAATTCTTTTGGCAACCAATCATATTGGTGTCCGTTATTTCCGTCTGTTTTTTAATATTATATCAATTATTCTTTTCTTAAATGTAGCAATAATGCTGCTTGGTTTTTTAGAAGTTCGGAATATACTGAAGCAAAACGAAAAATCTGATGATGAAATGTTGCAGCACACTGCTAACGAAACAAGAAATAACAATCCAAAGGTTTCCGTTTTATCACGCATAGCTTTACGTTATTTTATGCCTGTAATATTAAGTATCAGCGATCTAACCAACTATTATAAAGACGAAATCAGACGGATTTATATAAAAGCGAACAACCAGTATGTTTTATCTGTTGTTAAAAAGTGTGCAAAAGATAAGATTCTAATTGTTCTGCCACACTGCCTGCAAAATTCAAAATGCAGCAACAGAATCAGAAATGCGTTAGATGAATGTGTCCAATGCCAGGCATGCAATTTAGGGGATATAAAGGAAAAGATTAGTAAACACGGCGTAGCAGTTGAGATAGCCACAGGAGGAACCTCAGCAAGAAAAGTTATACGCGATGTAAAACCTGAATTTGTAATTGCTGTGGCATGCGAAAGAGATTTAACCTCCGGTCTGACTGATGTTAAGGGCATCCCGGTGTATGGAATACTTAACAAAAGGCCAAACGGACCATGCAAGGATACCTTTGTTGATGTCGATGAATTGGAAAGAGTAATAGAACACTTTGCGCTGTGACATACTCCCGTCATTCAGCATACACCGAACAATAATGGTTTAGACGTTCCTCGTACACTTGTGTCAGTGGAGGCTACCAAAAGTTACTACTATGAAACCATATTGCCACCGGAACTTAAACCAGCCCGGTTTCGTTCACCGGGGTGTAGGTGGACTTCATGGAGGACTGTTCACACTCTTTATTTTGAGAGATATCCCTGTAATACCGGAACCTACGCTTCATTAGCAATGTTTCATCAATAACCTGTGAACAATAACTACTAAGAAAAAAGGTTGGTGACTTAGTGAAATTACTGCTTCATATATGCTGTGCACCATGTGCCACAGGAGTTATAAAAAAATTAAACATTGATGGTAATGTTAACTACACGGGGTTATACTATAACCCAAATATTCACCCTGCTGTCGAAAACCAAAACCGCTGCAATTCTGTCATTTCTCTTTCAAAGGATGAGGGATTTGAAGTGATATATAATAATACTCTTATGCTTGATTACTGGAAGGAAAAGCTTGACGGTGAAAAACTAAAGAGATGCGGTATTTGCTATGCTTACAGAATAGATAAAACAGCGCAGACAGCAAAAGAAAGAGGTTTTGAAGCTTTTACAACAACTCTATTGGTTAGCCCATGGCAGGACCATGACAGGATAATAAAAATAGCAGAGTCTGCTTCAAAAAAATATAATATTCCTTTCTTGTATCAGGATTTCAGACCATATTACCGTGAAGGAAAAAATGACGCATATAAACGGGGATATTATCTTCAAAAGTATTGCGGATGCATTTTCTCCTACAATGAATCTGATCATAAAAAGAAACCGTTTTACACATTTGAATAGTCTTTAGAACAAAACTATTGTCCTTTGGAATGCTCCTTAATCTCTCTTCAACTCATTTCCTTATGAACAGCATGCATTACATGAGTAATATACATTACAATTCAATTAAATTCTATGTTATCTCTTACTATTTGCTTCGAAAATGTCGAAATTTATATTAGATTGTTGTATAATGGTGAGGTATAGAGTTGTTAAATGATTCTTACTTTACTAAAGATTAAACCATTATGGAGGATTGTAAATGAAAAAGCTCTTATCAGCGCTTGTTCTCATTATTTTTGTTTCATTATTTTCAACAAACGTTGTTTTTTCGCAGGGAATTACAATTAAAACTTCAAATTCTTCATATACATATCAGGGAACAGTTTACAACCTTGAGCTGAATGGTTTATGGGTTCCAACGGATACTCCTTGTGTCGTCATATCCGGTTTCGCATATGTCCCATTGAGAGAAGTTTTTCAAGATTATCTTGGGCTTACTGTTGGCTATGATAATCAAAAAGAGTTGGCTTATGTTAAAAGCGGATCAAAAACAATGGAGTATAGCTTTTCAAAGCAATCAATATATCAGAATGGAAAAAAGCTTAATGCAGATCTGCCGGTTGCTTCAATAAACGGCAATACAATGGTTCCTTTGTCCAAAACCGCTGATTATTTTGGGTTTACTGCCGGAGTTAAGGCCGATAATAAAACCCTTACCATACAATGGAGTAAAAAAGAAGATTTAGGGACTGTAGTTAAAGAACAGGCGGTTTCAGATTCAGTTAAAAAAATCTCTTATTACACAGATGACGGAAAAGAATTCATTTTTCTCGATACCTCCGCTAAAAAAATTGAAAAACATTTTGTTTTGAAGCCGATGGAAGGCAACCCTTATTACAGGCTTTGTGTGCAGTTTTCAGACGCATACATCGGAATGCTCGGTAATTTAGATGTTTATGCCGGTTCTCTGCAGCAAATTCGCTACGCTCAAGCTGACAACACACAAAATATCGCAAGTATTGTTGCAGAGGTTGATCATAACCCTGCTTATACTGTAAAGGCTGTATCAAACGGCATTCAAATTGCGATTACATCTAATAAAAGCAGTGCAAATACGTCAACTCAAACAACAGAACCGGAACCGACAAAAGCTCCCACACCGACGCCTATACCTACTCAGGTACAGCCAGATATAACACCAACACCGGTGCCGACTCAGGCAACGCCAAAACCAACTCCTACGACAGCACCAAACCAACCAGAGGCAACACCTACACCTGTGCCTGTTGCTTCACCGACTCCAACTCCAACTGTCACACCTGAATCAAACATGACTGTTGGAACTGGTGCTATCCGTTATATCATGGAAGGGGAAAGCTGTGTTGTTTTATTAGACGGAGTTGATCTAAACGAAAAAGCTAAGGAAAATCCTGATCTATATAAAATTGAATATCGAGCAATTGAAAAGATGCTGCAAATTCGAATGCCTTTAAACCAGAATTATAAGACGGAGGTTATTCCCGGAAACAATCTTTTGCATGGCATTATTTCTTTTAAAAGCAATGCAAGGAATGAAGTCAATATAAGAATATCCGGAAAAAGTGAGCTTAGCTATGTTATAGCGTCCAATGGAACATCGGGCTCGAAGATAGTTTTCAACCCCGATGGTAATTTTGCATACAATCCAACACCCGCTCCGAAGCAGCCTAACATAACACCGACACCGGTACCGTCACAGACGACGCCAAAACCTACGCCAACAGTCGCACCGGCTGAGCCGAAGGTTACACCGACGCCCACTGCAGTACCGGCTGAACCAAAGGTTACACCGACGCCAATGCCGACAAATGCACCTTCCCAGCCAACTCCAACTCCAACACCAACACCGTTACCGGCATCCGGCAGTCTTGCAAACCGTGGTGAAGGTGATAGATCCGGAACTGTTTCTTTTGTTGCCGGAACAGAAAAAATAATAATGGATACTATAGCTTTAAGTGATTACAAAATATTCAGATTAAGTAATCCATCGCGTATTGTAATTGATTTGCCTGAGAACTTGATTGATGCAAATGAATATAATTACTCCAACAGGATTTACTCTAAAATAAGGACAGGGCAATTTCAAACCACAACTGCAAGGATGGTAATTGAGGTTAATGAAAACACGGAATGGGAAGCAAATAAGAACGGAAACAGTCTTACTGTCACGTTTAAGAATTCCGGAATTAAAAATCTTCTTTATACAAGCGTTGGCAGCAATGCTGCTTTAAAAATAACAAAGCCCGGTATACGCCAGTTGATACAAGAAAATATCGATAAAATAGAAATTGAAGATGATAAAAAATCCGGAACATTTTCATTTATATTCCCAAAAGGAATCATAGATCTTGGCAGCGGCAAAATGCAAACCGGTGAGAAAATTATGAAAAACGTACACACTCTTACAACCGACAGTAAAACCTACCTTGTGTTAAGCAGAGAAAACTTTGATGCTAAGTATCAAATAAGCTTTACAGACTCAGATGATGAGATTTTGGTTAGTCTGTCCGACGGTACAGATAGCGGGCAGCCTGTTATTACTCCAACCCCGAAACCATCAGAGGAAGGACAAGTAAAAAGCGGGAAGCTTGTTGTCCTTGACCCCGGCCACGGTGGTTCTGAATCGGGAGCAACCTATGGCAAGGAAGAAAAATGGTATAACCTTGATATAGCCTTAAAAACAGCTGCTATTTTGAAATCCAAGGGGGTTAATGTAAAACTTACCCGTGAGAAGGATGAGTTTGTTGGTTTATATGAAAGAGCTAAAATGGCCAACGATTGGGGAGCCGATGTTTTTGTTAGCATACATAACAATGCGTTCTTTGATAAGAAAGTAAACGGTTCGATGACCTTTTTCTATACAGGAAGCTATAAGGGAAAAGAATATGCTACCATTATCCAAAATGATATGCTAAGGAACTTAGGTTCAAAGGATATCGGAGTTAAAGCACAAAATTTCGTTGTTATACGAGAAACAAGAATGCCGGCGGTTTTAGTTGAAGTCGGATGTCTCTCAAATGATGTTGAAAGAGCAAAGCTTGACACGGAGGAATACAGGATGAAAACGGCACAATCATTAGCAGAGAGTATAATAAAAATTATTTCCAATTGATCCTGCATTTTTGTTATTCATAAAAGCATTATAGACATAGGTGTGCAACATTAGGAAACATAAGCGAATGCAGCTTAGAGATGGACACTAATATAGCGAATTTTTAATGCTTACCGAACTATTCAGTTCATGCAAATGAAGCGTAGTTTCCGTTATTGAACAGCTATATCTAAAAATGTTGGGTGTGTGAACACGAAACGTATGCCGTACTTTTACAGGGTATTAAACCTTGGAGGAGCTTTTGACGACTTAAATCGCAAAACGTATGCAATATCTTCGCAGGGTATTTAACTTTGGATTAAAGTTGCGAAAAAAGATATTTTGAAATATCAATATGATAAATTTTAAATTACATAAAAAAATCATAAGATTTCATGTAATCTTATGATTTTTTTATTTAGTGTAATGTGATAATATATAGTGAATATGAGGATTTATATATGAAAGGAATTTAATATCATGTCTCGTTTAGACGGAAGAAAAAACAATGAATTAAGGAAAATTAACATTACAAGGAATTATATTTGCCATGCTGAAGGCTCTGTTCTTATCGAATTTGGCAACACCAAGGTCATTTGCACAGCTTCTATTGATGATAAGGTTCCACCTTTTAAAAAAGGCAGTGGTGAAGGTTGGGTGACTGCAGAATATAGTATGCTGCCACGCTCAACGCAAACCCGTAATATCAGAGACATAAGCAAATTAAAGATAAGTGGCAGAACCAATGAAATACAACGTTTGATTGGTCGTGCTCTACGGTCGGTTGTTGATTTAAAACAGCTTGGTGAGCGCACCATAATAATAGATTGCGATGTTATACAGGCTGACGGAGGCACCCGAACTGCATCAATTACAGGTAGCTTTATTGCATTAATGGATGCATGCAGCTATCTTGTTGATAAAAAAATGATTAAGGGAATTCCAATAAGTGACTTTGTAGCTGCTGTTAGTGTCGGACTCGTAAACGGTCAGGAAATGCTTGATTTGTGTTATGAGGAAGACTCCAATGCAACTGTTGATATGAATGTTGTTATGACAGACACCGAAAAAATAATTGAGATCCAAGCCACAGGTGAACTAGCGCCTTTTTCACGCCAGGAAATGAATAACATGATTAATCTGGCTGAAAAAGGTATCAATGAGCTGATTACAATACAAAAAAACACACTACTTGAAGGGTATAAATAGAAAAATATATATGAAAAGACTGATAGTTGCAACAAAGAATACGGGAAAAATTGTTGAAATAAAAGACATTTTAAAAGAATTCCCTGTTGAGGTTATATCGATGGTGGATGCCGGATACGATTTAGAAATAGATGAAAATGGCACCTCTTTTTCTGAAAACGCATTTTTAAAAGCAAATGCCCTATATAAAATCTCGGGGGAAATGGTTCTTGCCGATGACAGCGGACTTGAAGTTGACTTTTTAAATGATGCGCCCGGTGTTTTTACTTCAAGATTTGCAGGTTTCAATGCAAGCCAAAAGGAAAAGAACAGTAAAATTATTAATCTTTTAAAAGGTGTTGATGAGCAATTCAGAACTGCAAGGTTTGTTTGTTCAATTTCGTTTATTTCAAAGGAAGCTAACTTTATTACAGAAGGCTTTGTAGAAGGGATGATAGCTGAAAAGCCAATGGGAAGCACTGGTTTTGGTTATGATCCTATTTTTTATTTACCTCAATATAAAAAAACATTTGCCCAATTACCCGAAAACATAAAAAACAAAGTTAGCCACAGGGCTTCTGCAATTAACAAATTCAAGGAAAAATTCGCAACTATACAGGGGAGTTGATAACAAAGAATGGTTAAGCTTTTAGTCATAAGTGACTCCCATGGAAATACAACTCTTGCTGAAAAAGTAATAAATAAGCACAGGGATGTGGACATGGTAATTCATTTAGGAGATTATTTTAGAGATGCAAACCGGCTGGAAGATTTATTTCCGAAGCTTCATTTTGAATATGTTTATGGCAACAGCGATTTTATGATAGGCGATGTTCCAATTGAAAAGATCTTAGAAATTGAGGGGCAACGTGTTTTGCTGACGCATGGCCATCGATATTCTGTAAAATGGGGAACGGATAGGTTGCAGAACAAAGCAGATAAAGAAAATATTCAATTGGTATTGTTCGGTCATACGCATATACCTCAGGTTGAGCATTTACCCGCTTGCATTATTTTGAATCCGGGTAGTATTTCTGATCCCAGAGGCGAAGATGATGAATCATACGCCATTGTAACTATTGACAGTTTTAAAATTGATGTAGAATTGATGAACGCGGTTTAAGAAAGGGTTACTGTTCGCATCCTCTATATTTTGAGATATAGGTGTACTATAACTAAAACTACGCTATTTCACACATATATCTTCAGTTACCTGTGAACCGTAACAGGAAAGGTGAATTGTTTTGCAGGAATTAATTTATTTTGATAATAGTGCAACCACAAAAATGTATTCTGAAGCCCTTGAGGAAATGAACAGGATTTATAAAAACTTTTATGGAAACCCTTCTTCTTTGCATAAAATTGGAAGTGACGCGGAAAAGGTTTTACAAAATGCCAGAGAAACAATCGCAAAAACATTGGGCGTTTCTGATAAAGAAATTTTTTTCACCTCAGGCGGTACAGAGTCTAACAACTGGGCGATTAAAGGAAGTGCCAGAGCCAACAAAAAAAGAGCACCCTATATCGTCACTTCAAAAACGGAGCATGCATCTGTAATTGAGTGTTTTTCTTACCTTGAAACTGAAGGCTTATTTCCGGAATTCCTTGAGGTATCCTCAGATGGATTGCTGGATCCCGGCTTGATAAGTGAAAAAATTCACGACCAAACAAGTCTTGTAAGCTTTATTATTGTAAATAGTGAGACAGGGGCTATACAGAATACAGAGCAATTGATACGCTCAATACGCTTGAAAAATCCGAAAACTATAATTCATATCGATGCGGTACAGGCTTATGGGAAAATTCCTTTGAACCTTTCAATGCTCGATGTTGATCTTGCTTCCGTTAGTGCCCATAAAATTCACGGGCCTAAAGGCTGCGGTGCATTGTATATTAAAAATAAAACCCGTATTAACCCTGTTTTACACGGAGGAGGGCAGGAAAGGAAATTCCGTTCAGGAACTGAGAATGTGCCTGCAATACATGGTTTTGCAACAGCCGCTGATATTATCCACGATAGAATGGACGATAATATAAAAAACAATAAGCTTCTGAAAAGTATTATTATAGACGGATTAATTAAGAATTTTGGGAGAGATGGTTTTTTCATTAATTCTCCCGACAATGCATATGAAGGAATCCTGAATATTTCTTTTCCAAGAGTAAAAGCTCAAGTGCTTATGCAGCATCTTGAGGCTTTGAATATATTTGTATCTATTGGGTCAGCTTGTTCATCCCATAAGAATGTTCAAAGTCATGTTTTGAAAGCCATGAATCTGCCAAAAGAAAATATAGACGGTGCGATACGTTTAAGCTTTTCAGGGGATAACACTGCTGATGAAGCAAAGCGATTTATTGAAGCTACTAAAGAAATTATTTCTGTGATAAAATACTAAATATGTGAATTAAAAATTTAGTATATTTAAAATATTTGATGTATGTGTTATTTGTTTTAGCATTACCCTGAACAGCCACATGTGCGATATAAATTGAAAAAGAAACGATTTATATATATCACCAAGCATAATAAACTATTTTTTCAATTTACGCAAATATAAAGACAACGGAGAATTATATGAAAACAGTTATACTAGTACGTTACGAAGAAATATTTTTAAAGGGACTAAATAGACCACTCTTTGAAAACAAACTTATAAAAAACATGAAGCAAGCTTTATATGGTTTGGGGCAGATAAAAATAATAAAGGCTCAAAGTCGGATTTATGTTGAACCCGATAATGAAAATTACCCATTGGATGAAGCAATAAACCGCTTAACAAAGGTTTTTGGAATATCTTCTGTAAGCCCTGTCTGGAAGCTTCAAACAAATAAAGATACTATTTATGAAAAATCCATAGAAATGGTTAAAGGCATCTTAAAAAAATGTAACTATAAAACATTTAAAGTTGCAACAAAACGTGGCGATAAGAAATTTCCCTTAAACTCTATGGAGGTTTCAAGAGAGCTGGGAGCAATTTTGCTTCAAAACATACCGGAGCTTAAGGTTGATGTTATTAATCCTGACTTTGTTCTGCATGTTGAAATAAGAGAATTCTCATATGTTTATTCTGAAATCGTGCCCGGTGTGAAAGGTCTTCCCGTTGGTTCAAACGGTCTTGCCACATTGCTCATATCCGGAGGAATTGACAGCCCTGTAGCAGGATGGATGATTGCTAAAAGGGGAGTTAAGCTTGAAGCTGTCCATTTTTACAGCTACCCATACACGAGTGAGCGCGCTAAAGATAAGGTAATAGAGCTTATTAAAATTATATCCGAATACAATCTTGGTATAAAGCTTCATATTATTCCGTTTACTGATATACAAATGGCTATAAATCAAAGCTGTCCTCATGATTATATTACTATAATTATGAGAAGGTTTATGATGAAAATTGCCGAAAGAATTGCTTTGAAAAGCGGTTCATTGGGACTTGTAACAGGTGAAGCCATTGGGCAGGTTGCAAGCCAGACAATGGAAAGCCTTTTGGTTACAAACAGTGCTGTTTCACTGCCGGTGTACAGACCATGTATTGGCATGGATAAAAGCGAGATCATTGATATTTCAAGGAGAATTGAAACCTTCGAGACATCGATTCTTCCATATGAGGATTGCTGCACGGTTTTTGTCGCTAAACACCCTGTTACAAAACCTCAATTGGAAAAAACAATAGAGCTTGAATCTGTATTAGATATCGAGGAGCTTATTCAAAAGGCAATAGATGGCTCAGAGGTTATGGAGTTTGAATAATATTTTCTAGCTGGAATATTATATAACGGTGGTGTTTATGATATTCCGGACGAAAAAAAACAATAAGCAGACAAATGACAAGCTGCCAAACAACAGCAGAAAAATAATAGGGATTAGTTTCAAAAAACCTGTTGTTATTTTGCTGATTATTTCTATAATTCTGCTTATTTCAATAGTTCTGTTTTTCTCAGTGTTTTTTTATGAACACTCTGTTTTGGATACCGTTACCATTTACCCTGGTATATATATTGATGAAGTGAATGTTGGAGGTTTAACGCGCAGGGAAGCTCTCGAACTGCTTAACGCAAACTATGCTGAAAGAAGATTAACCGACGGTATTATGCTTTTAACGCCTTCAAATAAATACAGGCTGCCTTTTGCTGATATCAAATACTCTCCTGACTATGGAAAAGCCATTGATAAAGCTTTTATGACCGCAAGATACGGAAACACAATTGAAAGGCTTTTAACCATTAGAAAATTACGGAAACATAGTCTACAAATATATTCTGAAATGTGTTATAATAAAGAAAAATTAGCGGAAATTATTAGAAGCATTAGCATTGATACCGATAAAAAGCCTAAAAATGCTGACATTAAAGTATCTGACGGTAAATTTAAAATTACGCCACACCAATCGGGTTTTTTATTAGATCAAAAACTAAACTTAAAGAGGATTGAGCGTTCTCTTGACAATCGCATAGCAGAGGATATTAAGCTTTTTGTTGTAGAGGTACTTCCCGATATCACCACCCAAATGGTTGATAAAATTTCATACAAAATGGGGAGGTTTTCTACATCTTTTAATGCCTATAACGAGGGCAGAGCTCATAATATAAAAGCTGCCAGCGATAAAATCAACCAAAATCTTCTGTTGCCGGGAGAAAGCTTTTCTATGGACAAAACCCTTGGCGAAAGAACTGAGAAAAATGGCTATAAACAAGCTAAGGTTATTGTTAACAATGAACTGGTGGATGGATTAGGTGGTGGGATCTGCCAGGTAACATCAACACTATATAACTCGGTTCTTTTATCGGGTCTTGAGGTTCTTGAGAGGAGGAACCATACTCTACCGCTTACCTACATAGACATAGGTCGTGATGCCACAATTACGCAAGGATACATTGATTTCAGGTTTACTAACAACAGTGGTTATGCAGTTATTATAGAATCAAAGGTTATCGGAAATCAGGTTAGCATTACAATTTGGGGCATAGAACCTATTGTGAAAACAAAAAGAATAATCAGAACAAAAATTATAGAGAAAATTGAGGCAGAAGGTGTACTGGAAGAAGTGGATAATACACTAAAACCCGGAGAAATAATTGTTGTACACGAAGCCAAACCGGGCTTTAAGGTTGAAGTATACCTTGATACAAAAGATATGACCGGTAATGTTATAAAGACAGAGAAAATTTCAATTGATTATTATGTCCCACAAAAGAAAAAAATAAGAATTTCTCCTTACTAATAACTTTCACCTGCCAAACAGCTATTTGCCATATCATTTATCGAAGTGCTCCCAAGGTTCCTGTCTGACCATTAGGTCGCCAATTAAGGAAGTTTATCAAATGCTTACGGCGCAATGTACGTAAAACACGCAAGCGCTCATTACTTTTGACCTTTGAGGTTAAAAGCATGAACAAGAAATAAACCGATAGGAGGGGGGTAAGCCTATTTATCGATAAGGCAAGGGACACCATTTTACCTATATTTGCACATAATTTGTTTAAACATACATTAACATGTAGTAACGGAATAATTTTATTAGACAGCGGGTGTAAAACATGCCGGAATTAAAACCAATATTTAACTCTACAATTAATTGCCCTGTTTGCGATAAGCAAATACAGGTTACAAAGGTTCGATCAAAATTTGTAAAACTTATTAAACAAGATGAGGACTTCTGTCCATACTATGAACAAACAAATCCTATTTTTTATGAAGCATGGATCTGTGGTAATTGCGGGTATGCAGCTCATAGCACAGTCTTTGGCGATGCCACCTTAAAAGACCAAAAAGCGATCAACGAGAAATTAAAAGGGAAATGGAAAAAGAGACTTTTTTCCGGTGAGCGTGATATTAACAGCGCACTTGAAGCTTTTAAAGTTGTATTGTATAATCTTCAAATTAGAGGCAGTAGTTTTAGCGAATTTGCTAAAATATGCCTAAGAATAGCTTGGTTATACAGGTATAAGGGAGAATGGGTAAACGAACATAAATTCTTAAAATATTCCTATGAATACTATAAAAAATCATATACCGGAGAGTATTTGACAAATGGGAAGCTCGATGAATATACATGCATGTATATAATCGGTGAGCTTGCCAGACGGCTTGGCGATTATGAAGAAGCATTAATATGGCTTGGGAAATTGGTAACCTCCTCCATTAGGTCTGATAGTAAAGGAAAAGCACAGCCTTTGCTTCTTGAAAATGCCCATAATCTTATTTATGATATAAAAGAAGCTATGAAAAAAGATAAAACAAGCGACGGTAAACTGAATCAGTAATACATAACTGTAGAGTTATTAACTCAACTTTCCCACAGTGTTTTGGACGTTTGCCTGCATAGCAAGCTACCGACGGCAGTGTGATATCACACCTCAGAGTGTCGGTATCAGCGTCTCAAACAATACTAACGAGTTAAAGAACAATTGCATATTGCAAGCAGGAGTACAACGTATCAGCGTCTCAAAACAATACTAACGAGTTTAGGTTGGTAAGTTGGATTATTAGCTGGAAATCATCAGAAATGTTTTAATAAAATTGTTATAAGAGGAGCGATTTTATGGAGATTGGTAAGCTACCCAATGAAGTATTGCAATCATTGGTTTTAAATAATATAAAGGGGCACAGGAGGGAAGTTATAGTCAGGCCTTCCATCGGTGAAGATTGTGCAGCAGTTGATTTTAATCAGGAATTATGTGTAATTTCATCCGATCCCATTACAGGTACCGATAACGAAATAGGCACAATAGCAGTTCATGTATCCTGTAATGATATTGCCGCCAGCGGTGCAGAGCCCATAGGAATTATGGTAACTTTACTGATTCCGCCGTTGGCTTCCGAGACAAGTCTTGAAAAAGTTATCAAACAACTCTCGATGACGGCAGCATCCTTAAATGTGGATATTATAGGCGGACATACCGAGGTAACCGATGCTGTCAACCGTTTTGTCATTTGCATTACTGCAGTTGGAAAAACAATTAATAAAAATATAGTTAAAACCTCAGGTGCCATGCCCGGAGATGATTTGATTCTAACAAAGCATGCAGCCCTTGAGGGAACTTCTATTTTGGCTCATGAGCATGATATTAAGCTTACCGTAAAATTTGGTAAAAGCTTTGTAAGTAAAGCACAAGAGTTTATTAATCATATCAGTGTTATAAAAGAAGGTATGATATCCGCAAAGCACGGCGCACACGCTATGCACGATGTAACCGAGGGCGGCGTTTTAGGTGCTATATGGGAGATGTGCGAGTCTTCCGGATGCGGAGCAGAGGTTTATGAGGAGCGTATACCTATTCAAAATGAAACACAAGAAATTTGTAAATATTTTGATATCGATCCGCTAAAGCTTATTTCCAGTGGCTCCATGTTAATATCAACACGGGATGGTGCATCATTGGTGGAGAAGCTTGAAAAAGAGGGAGTTAAGGCATCAATTATAGGAAAAACAACCGAAAATAAGAAATGTATATTGTTGACCGATAGTGGACCTGTTATTATCTTACCGCCTTCTTCCGATGAATTATATAGAGTAAAAGTAAAAGAAAAATGATAAATATATAACGAGGCTTAGATGTCCTCACCTCTTTGCGTATTTTCAACCATTCTGGTTGAAAAACGCTTGGTGGAGGGTTGAGATGGTGTGTTGAAACGTTCTTTTGCTTCGCAAAAAAGGGTCTAAGCTATTTCTTCCGTTATTTTAAGGATATGTGTTTAAAAACACTATCCCAATGGGGGAACAAAGTGGATATATTTTTATTGGGGGACAAAATGGATATATTTTTATTAATACTGTGTTTTATAATCGGTACAGTTATGGGTTCATTTTATAATGTGGTTATATACAGGGTACCTGAAAAGAAATCCATTGTTAAGCATCGCTCATCATGCGGTAGCTGTGGTACAGTTTTGAAACCTGTAGATTTAGTACCTATATTCAGTTATCTTTTCTTGAGAGGTAAATGCAGATACTGCAAGCAGAGGATTTCAATACAATATCCATTTGTTGAACTAATTACCGGTCTTCTCTTTGTACTTCTTTATTTTAAATTCTCATTAAGTATAGAGTTTTTATTTTCTGCCTATTTGGTTTCAATCCTTATTATTGTGTTTTTTATTGATCTAAAGCATCTGATTATTCCTAACGGGCTTGTTATTGCCGCATTAATCGGGGGTCTCGCGCTGTTTGTTGTTCGCTTTTTTTATACGGACTCCATTATCGGAAATGCTCCCTGGTACGGATCTTTACTTGGTGCGGTTATCCCATCCGGTTTTTTGCTTTTAGTTGCTATATTAGGTTATTTTGCTTACAAAGGAGAAGCAATGGGGCTGGGGGATGTTAAGATACTTATTCCTATTGGGCTATTTTTAGGTCTTGAGCTTTCCGTTCTTGCATTGTTTCTTTCAATGTTTGTTGGAGGTATAACCGGACTAATCTTGATTATAGCAGGTATTAAGGACAGAAAAAGCCAAATTCCGTTTGGTCCTTTTATTGTCATAGGTTCTTTGATATCCATTTTATATGGAAACGAAATTTTAGCAGCCTGGTATATGTTTGCTTTAAGGTAATGATAAGATATTAAACAAAGATGTCACATGCAGCAATATATGTCTAATTTTAATGTATCAAACTTTAAGTCACGGTATATTATGCATAAGTATTTTCACTCTGCATTTTTATACATAACTCAACAACTTTCCCCATCTCAGCTTGCGAGTAGTATTTTGAGACGCTGGTACCGACATGCTGAGGTGTGATATCACATCGCCGTCGGTTGTCTGCTGTGTAGGCAAGCGCCCAATACAGGTGCGTACCAACTGGAACGCACCCCCAAGAAGGATAGCACTAAAATACTATAGGAAAGTTGAGAACATAAGCTTAATTTATCATATTTGTTACAAGTCATTTTCAAATCCATGACACTTGTTTTTTTACCCCAAATTCTGAGAGTATCAATCCGAATATATATAAAATGAAAATGAAATTTGGATATGAATCAGCCTTTACTTCTCACATACTACATGAGAAGTAAAGGAATGAGATCAGACATTTGTATTCAAACGACCAATAGCCAGCGTATTCTATTGGATGCAATCTATGCGCTTGGCTACAACACTTAGAAAGTGGTTTATAAGCTCTAAAATATGAATTAAAAAAGTTATATTATATGAGCTTTACAAGCCGCAAGTACATAACGCAACTTAAATTGTTATGTAAACGTGTAATTTAGGAGGTTACCATGAAAAAATTAAGTTTTTTATCAGCATTATTAATAGCATGCCTGATAATCCCGTTATTTCCTACATCAATAGTTGCAGAGAGCACACATTCAACCATTAGCGGCACTATATCCCTACCTAATAATGAGCCGGCACCAACAGGTGGAGTAAAGATTATCCTTAATGTTGAAACCGATAATCTGACTTCAAAAACAGGCGATGATATTTCTATCAACCAGGAATTAACGATTGCAAAAGGTCAAGCAGGAATCACTTATAGCATAATGGTTCCGAAAAGCAGCAACAAAGAAGCAAAATACAATGTTTCTTATAAAACCGAAAGTAACTATGCACCTTTTGGCTGGTATTCTAAAGACGGAACAACTCCGATAAAAGAAAAATCAACTCAAGTTAATCTCAATGCAGGAGATGTTAAGAATGTAAATATTAAAATTTTAGAAGGCAAAAAAATATCCGGTAAAATGATATTGGGAAACATGGATGTAGCCCCCTCAAATGACTTGATTTATACGATCACAGCTATTCAAGAAGGAAGTAATAAGAATTCAAAGGATGATGATATCATTGTTTCTAATAAAATAACCGTTGAAAAGGGTAATAAAGAGAAGGCTTGGTCATTAATTGTTCCATTAAACCAGCCCGGTAAAGGTTATAAGCTTTTTTACCAATTTGAAAAAGGCGGTTATAAGGAGGAAGGTTACTATTATATAGATGGCACATCCCGCTCCTCCAACAAGGTTACTTTGATTGATGTAAGTAATACTGTAGCCGGGTTAAACCTGACCACTCTTCCGTTTACAAATATTGAAGGAAAAATATATTTACCCGAAAATGTGAAAGCTCCGAAAAATGGATTTGATGCGATAATAACAGCAAAGAATTATAGTTCTTCGGCTGCAGCAACCGATGATATTTATTTCATGAAAGAAGTCAAAATTGCTGAAGGTTCAAACTCTGCTGCATATAGCTTAACAGTTCCCGTGAAACCAACAGGCTACATTCTTTCATATGCCATATCAGATAGCAAAGGGTATATAACAGAAGGGTATTATAGCACAAAGAAAACCGAATCATCGGAAAAAGATGCTACATTGATTATAACAGGAAATAAAGCTGTCACAGGAATTGAGCTTGATATTATAAAAAAGGTGACAGCAACTCCAACACCTACTCTTACGCCCATACCCACAATCACACCGTCTCCGAAGCCCACACCATTACCGGGAGATATTGAAAAATATGACCTTAATAACGACGGTTTTGTTAATATCAAGGACTTAATTGAGCTTGCAAAGGTAATTGTTGATCAATACAAGGATGCAAAAAAGGAAGATTTCAAGGAGCAGTATAACGGCTGGCAAATGAGCAATGATGATATAAAAATACTCCGTGAAGCATTCAAACCATACTATAATAACCGCTATGATGTAAAATGGTTTAACGGTTCATCAAAATGGTTTAAAATATTTGATCTAGATTTAGAAGATTTTGAATCTATGTTCAATTCAGATAATTTTGAATATAAGCTTGATTATGACGAAGACGATTATGACGATGACGATGATGATTATGACTTTGATGATTTCAAATTTGACGATTGCGATGATAAGAATTACAACTGGTTTATGAATATGTTTAAGAACAAAAGCAATGGTAATGGTAATGACCGTGATCGCAATGACAGCAACGGTAACAACAAAAGCAGTAAAAATAATAACAAGAATAACAATAGCAAGAGTAATAAAGACAAAAATAAATCCGGGAACTAATTTAATCCTTGATTTTAAAGCAATCCCTAAACTACATTATTCACGATGTATATAAGTTGAGCTAAATTTTTCTTATGCTGTGACGAGCAATAAAGGATTCTGCTCGCATAATCCAGCAATTCAGGTGCGTAACACAGGTGGCGTACCACAGGTGCGTACCACTAGCTGTTATGGCTCCCTAACGAACCTTGAGGCGTAACACAGGTGCGTACCCACTGGAACGCACCTAAACTGGAACGCACCCCATGAGCGCCCCTAGCTTTAACAGATGGGGCAGGTGTTTTTGCGAAGTCACAGCCTTAGGAAAATGTTCAACTTATGTAGTTCATTTAAAAATATTTAAGAAGAAGCACCCTCTAAAGTGGTGTTTTTTCTGTTTTTTTCGGAAATATACGGGTAATAAATAACAAGTAATTAATCCGGAAAAGTCGGTGATATATTTTTTCATTCCTATGTATAGCAATAAGAAAACCTTGGTTATATATGGGATAAAAAAGTCGAAAATACTTGCAAAGTGAAAAAAATATGTTAGTATTAATATACATAGTTATTTTTTGTTTTCCTTTTATTCAAATCACTTGATAATGAATGGATAGAAGGTTATATACAACAGTGATGGGGATATATTTTATGCGCTAAGTTTCAATTAATACTAATCTACGGTTTATGTATGTATCATCATTGTTTCTTTTAAGGTTTTTATAATAATTAAAAAGTGACATCAATTAGTTACATAAAAGCTAAAAAAAATTTTGTAATATAAAGAGAGAGTAAAAAAGACACAAAAAAATATTATTTTATGTTAAAACAGGTAGAAATCTACTTCTTCTGTAGGGATGCTGGAGGTAAATTGAATAATGATGCCAGAGAAAAAGAATAAAACTGAGTTCATGCCGAAACTTACCTTTTTAACGTTAGGTCGCTTTGAAATACGTAAAGATAATACAGACGCCTATGCCCCATCTTCCAGATCTACGAAACTCTGGGATCTTTTTAAGTTTTTGCTGGCTAATAAAAAAATAGGCATGCCGCCTGAAATTATCCTAGAGAACCTGTATCCAAACGAATCCTATGAAAACCCAAAGAATACCTTACAGAATCTTGTGTATCGCCTGCGTAAATTGCTAAGCGATGAAAATATATTCAGTGACTATAACTGTAATATATTGTTTACAAACGGTTGTTATTCTTTGGATTTTTCAGATGATATTTGTCTTGATACCGACATCTTTGAGCAATACCTTAAAAAGGCAGAATTATATAAACATGAAAGTATTCAAAAAGTAATTGATTGCTACGAAGAAGCAATAGCACTATATCGTGGGGATTATTTCCCTGAACTTGTATACGAGGATTGGGTAATTCCTAAGCGTAACTATTACCGTAGATTATACACTCAAGCAGTAAATGAGTTATCGGAAATATATAAGCAAAAAAAAGCATTTGATGATAGCATCCGGATTTGTGAAAAAGCTATTCAAATTGAGCCTTATGAGGAAGATTTCAACATAAGCTTTATGGAAAGCTTAATTGGAAAGGGTAAAATTAACGAAGCAAGGAAGCACTACGGATATATCACGGGTTTATTATATAAGCAATTTGGGATAAAACCCACTCCGGAAATGCAAAACATATATCATATGCTTAAAAATGATACAAATAAAGGCAAAGAAAACTCTATTAATATTGATTTTGAAGAAAATGATAACCGGAATGGTGCTTTCTACTGCAATCCCAATACTTTCCGCTCCTTGTTTATAATTGAGAAAAGGCGAAATGAAAGAACAAATGACTCTGTTCTTCCCGTATCCTTCAGTATAGATGAATGTGATAATAATAAAACAGTTATTTTTGATGATTTTCGCAGATTTCTTGTTAAATCCCTGCGCAAGGGGGATGTAGTTACCACATGGAAGAATTCGCAGTTGCTTGTTCTGTTACCGAAGATTGATAATAAAGGTATAAGGGTTATTTCAGACAGAATAATAAAGCAATTTCAATGTAATGAAAATCATTCAGACATAGAAATTAAAGTATCTGTTCATCCTTTTCTGCCATAAGCGACAATACACAAATTATCTCACCTTTCCTGCAGTATTTTAGGGCTATCCTTCTTGGGGGTGCGTTCCGGTTGGTACGCTCCTTAGGTACGCACCTGTATTGGATGCTTTCCTGCACAGCATTCGCCGATGACGATGTAATATCACACACCAGCATACCCGCATCAGAGGTTAAACATTTTATCGAATAGAAGCTAACACTAGACCGTACACATGTGCGGTTTTTTATTGCACAGAAAAATATCATTGAGAAGTGCCCCTTCCAACTTTTCTGATTATCTTCAAGATAAGTCGCTTCAATAGTTTTACTGTGAGCTCCCTTTCCTCAAACATTAATACTAATTATTTTTGGTAAGTTATCATATTGCGATTGCACTGTGTTGCAGTTTGCTGCAACTTCTTGCAGACAAACCTACAAGCATAAATCATTTCAAGACTTCCTGGTAATAAAAATATGTGACTGAAATGTGAGTAGAAAAAGAGTGACCTATGACTGGAATCACTATAATAAAAATTAGATCATAACTTTATGTTGGGAGAAAAAAGAACAAATGAAGATTTTGGATGGCTCGATGGAAGACGAAGTCAATACTTACGAAACAAGAATAAAGAATAGTTCTTTTCTTCTAAAAATTAAATACAACCAAAACCATAGTTTACAAGGTACCATACAATGGTTGGAAAAGAAAAAAATTATTTATTTTCGTAGCTTGATGGAGTTGGTTCTATTATTGCAGGAAGCAGCATCTAATAATATGGAATTCCGAAGTTGGAAAGGTGAAAAAGGCATTATTAAAGAGCTTCTGTCACCGGAACAACCAACAGGCTCCGAATAAGGGAGAAAGAAACAATGAGGATCAAGGAAAATCTTGAACAAAGAAGAAAAAAATATTCTTCAAGAAAACGTGCAAAGCTGATAACAGCTATCATTGCTATGCTCGTATCACTTGGTTTCATTCATAAAGCAACGGTTCCAAATACTGACGCTTATTTCAGGTTTATTGCAGATAGTGAGGTAGTAACACTTACTGTAACAGAGGATGTTTATAAATTGGATACAACAGTTGATTTAACAAGCCAAGTTAATTTAACAGTTTCTGACGATGTTTACAAAACTATAGATTAATTCACGATAGGAGAGACATTATGGAATTACAGCATACTGAACAAAAAACTGAAAAAAAAGTTGAAAAAAAATCATTTATAAAGTCATTTTTGAATATTATAAGTAATATTTTGCTTGTTGCTTTAAGTGTATTCATTATATATATGCTTGTATTTATGTTCAAAGGCATGAAAGGTAACGAAACACCAACTATATTAAACCATCAGATATATGTAGTGCGAAGCAACAGCATGAATCCGACATTCAAAACAGGAAGTCTTCTTGTTGTGAAGTTAGTTAATACAGGTGATATACAGATTAACGACATTATTACATACAGAAGACCCAATGATTCGATTGCTACAACCCATAGGGTTGTTGATATTATAGAAGACGATGGTCGTGCATTTGTTACCAGAGGAGACGCAAATAACGTAGACGACCCGGTGCCGGTATCAGAAAATCATGTTGTCGGTACAGTTTCAACAGCGATACCGTTATTGGGCTATTTGATTGGCTTTGTTCGTACAAAGCAAGGTTTGCTGGTTGTTATTATTATTCCTGCACTGCTTATAATTCTTTCCCAGATTATTCATTTAATTAAACAGGAAAATAAAAAAGAAAAAAAGCCTACTATTGAAGAACTGCAGGATAAAGTAAACAAATTATTAAACCAAGATCAGAATCAGGAACAGGAGCAGGGGGATAGGTAAATGAAAAATACATTCTCCTTAATAATTATATTTGTTGCTTGTATCGTAATGGCTGCCGGTTTTACGCTTTCCTATTTTTATGGTCAAACGGTTGATAGCCAGGTGCAATTTACAACCGGCAAACTTGAAGTTGATTTAACAAAAACAATTGATGGAGGCAGTAGCAATTGGGAACCTGGTGTTAATAACAAAAAAACTGTTACTTGGACTTTTGAAAACATAGGAACCCATAATGCAAATTTGAAATTTAAATTAAATAACATATGGACAAAATCTGAGACTGTAGCTAAATTAGCTTATTTAAATGAATTTTCATTAAGCGAGGATGATCCTGAACCTAAGGTTTCTTGGGTATTACGTACAGAATGTTTAGACAGTTGGGAAGAGAAAGATGATGGTTATTATTATAAAGGTGTGATTAAGCCTAACGAGATAATTAATGTTAGCTTTGACTTAACCTTGGAAGATCTGCATGCTTCATACTTAGGTGCAAACTACAATGTTACACTGACCATAGAAGCAGATCAGGAAAGATAATTAAATCCAATTCCCGCAAGGAATTTTGAGATTTAAATTAAGAAGAAAGGAGGAAATGCGATGAAAAAGAAATTGCTAATGAATGTTCTGGTATTGGTTATGGCGGTTGCAATGATAGCCGCAGGAACCATGGCGTGGTTCTCAGATAGCGATGATGCGGGGGAAGCAACTTTCACAGCAGGTATATTATCTATAGAAGCAGGCAACTCAGCAATCTTAAGCCATTACTTTGACCCAAGCGAAGCCGAATATCTATATGGTGCATCACAAGAAGCGAACGGGAAATCTGGCTTATACGAAATTAACATGAAAACCGGAATAGCCCATATGTTTCATGAAATAGATATGGGCAATGATACCTCTTATTCGCCAAATGGTTTAGCTTTTGACAAAGAAAACAAACGCTTATATTATGCAATAATAAAAGGCAAAAGCACACTATGGTTTTATGATTTTAGTAGCAAAGAAATAGTAAAGGCCAATGAGGGAATAAGTTTACCCGGAACAATATATGGTGCTTCTTTCTGGGATAACCGGTTTTGGTATATCGATAACGGTACAGACAATCTTCATGGTATAGGCTTTAATCATGATGGAACAGTTAATGAAAATGATATTGTACATTATATGGACATTAGTAAAGATTATAAGTTAAATTTCGGTGATATTGTATTCGACATTAAAGACGGTATACTTTATGGTAGCACTAGTAAAAGTAGCAATAAAAAAGCTTTCTTTACCTATGAAATTGGTAAAGACGATAGTTTTGCTGTTATTACTGAAACCGGAAATGCCATTGATCTTCAGCTTGCATTTGGCTCAAACGGAGTTCTTTACGGACATAATACAGGAGAAGCTAAATGGTACGAAGTTACTCTTAATAATGACAGTGTAAGTGCCCAAGAAATCTCAATTGATGATAAAAATATTAAATTCAACGACCTCGCATCAGGATTTGTAAGTGTTTGGAACCCCGGTAATACAGATAAAATGAAGTATTTTACCAAAAATACCGGTAACAAAAAAATACGCCTAAGGGCAGAACTAGACGGCAGCTGGAATGAAAACGGCCTTTCTGATGATGTTGTTGAGTATTCCGTTTGTAGTAATCCTGATTGCCCCGGTTCTAATTGGTATGATGGCAACGACGGATATTTTTACTACAATGGGATCATCGAACCGGGTGAGTCTGTTGAATTATGCGTAGACATTCATTTGAACGGACCTAATACCGGAAATGATTATCAGGGCAAGACTTTCACACTCAACTGCACCATGTATGCAATACAGTCAACAAACGGTGCACCTGAAGCAAGTGGATGGGTAATAAACTTATCGGATTAAAATTACATATGTTTTTCAAAAATAAAATGCAAAATGATTTATTCAAATTCAAGCTTTCATGAAAAAGGCAAACCTGCCGAAAGACAGGGACGCAAAGCTAAAGGGCCTTCCAATGGATGGCAGCCTAGCCGCCAAAAATATTAAAAAAATATTTTTAAAGGAGTATGTTTATATGAAAAAGAAAATGTTATTGATCTTATTGGCGGTAGCTGTCAGCGTATCGATGATTGCAGCAGCAACCATGGCTTGGTTCACAGCCGATGATGATGCCGGTGAAGCTACATTTACAGCAGGGATACTGAGTGTGGATGTAAGTAAAGGAGTAGAACAGTTTTTAGAGTGTGATACAATTGACCATATGAATCCAGGTGATGAATTCGGTCCAATTACAATTGAAATTGTAAACGATGGAACTAAAAAACTTGCATGGTTTGGTAACTGGCAATTTTCTTTTGTTGATCAACTAAATCATGTTGATGGAGACAAATTACTGGATGCCCTTTATATTAAATCAATGAAGATGGAAATGCTTGATGAAGATGGTCAACCTTGGAGCAGTGATGAATGGTATGATGGTCATTATTTCATACTTAATGGTATTGGAAATGATATCGGTTATAATTCTGGTGAAGCTGTTTCATTTAATAATTTGATAACTAATATTACTAATTTTAATAGACCAGTTATAACGTTAAGAGATTTTAATGACAATACTACAATGGGATCACAGCCGTTTGAGCATATGGGTGCGCTTAAACCTGGAAACAAATATAGATTGACTGTTGAAATAGCGTTCCACGAAGAGGCTGGTAATGAATATCAAGGCGACAGAGATAATGTTTCTCCAATAAGAGTTGGATTTGAAGTAAAAGCAACACAAATTAATGCAGATGCGATTAATGCTGAAATAGCTCCTGGTTTTGGGACTCATGTTAACTGGCTTAATGACCAAA
>ENA-UOOK01000710-UOOK01000710.1-fermentation-metagenome-genome-assembly--contig:-NODE-710-length-44289-cov-14.627187_pt1 | contig 44289 bp, 48 predicted proteins | sample MGYA00245777_ERZ724023 | MGnify/ENA primary metagenome ERZ724023 (study PRJEB28704, sample SAMN03018312) | fermentation metagenome | biome: anthropogenic terrestrial biome; feature: soil; material...
ACCGTACTTTGCATTGGAGTCGTATCCAAGATAACTTGTGGTTTACTTGCTTGATGGGGCTTCGCAAGTTATTAATTATTTCTCATTTTCAGAGAAAATCCTAACTTTGCAATTCCAAAAAAAAGAACAAAGACGATGCAGAAACCTTCCATTCCGAAAGGAACACGCGATTTTTCACCTGAAGAGATGGCGAAACGCAATTATATATTCGAGACGATCAAAGAGGTGTATCATTTGTACGGCTTCCGTCAAATAGAAACGCCGGCGATGGAAAATTTATCGACTTTAATGGGTAAATACGGCGAAGAAGGGGATAAGTTATTATTTAAAATCCTCAATTCCGGCGACTTCCTTTCCAACCTCGAGCCGTCCGATTTATCGGAGGACGTCAGCGCGGCGAAAGCGGCGGCCAAAATTGCCGAAAAAGGCCTTCGCTACGACCTTACCGTTCCCTTTGCCCGCTATGTGGTGATGCATCGCAATGAGATCACCTTCCCGTTCAGGCGTTTTCAGATACAACCGGTATGGCGCGCCGATAAGCCGCAGAAAGGCCGCTATCGCGAGTTTTTCCAATGCGATGCGGATATCGTCGGATCCGATTCGTTACTCAACGAAGTGGAACTGCTTCAAATTATCGACGAGGTCTTTTCGCGTTTCCGGATTCGGGTATTAATCAAGTTAAACAACCGGAAGATCCTTTCGGGTATCGCCGAAATTATGGGCGAAGGCGATAAGATCACCGACATTACCGTAGCAATCGATAAACTCGATAAGATCGGTATCGAAAAAGTGAATGAAGAGTTGCTGGCCAAAGGAATTTCACAAGAAGCGGTCGATACGTTGCAACCGATCATCGGCTTGCATGGAACGAATGACGAAAAAATCGCCACGTTGAAAAATGTTTTGGCTTCATCTGCTACCGGACTGAAAGGCGTGGAGGAACTCGAAACAATCCTTGCCGACATGCAACGGCTGTCGTTGAGAAATGAGCTTGAACTGGATCTGACGCTCGCCCGAGGCTTGAATTATTACACGGGGGCCATTATCGAAGTAAAAGCGCTCGATGTGCAAATCGGGAGCATTACCGGTGGCGGCCGATATGACAATCTAACCGGTATTTTCGGCCTTCCGGGTGTTTCGGGGGTCGGCATTTCCTTCGGCGCCGACCGGATTTTCGATGTCTTGAATCAACTCGATCTTTTTCCCGAAGATTATACGCGTGGAACCGATATTCTTTTCGTGAACTTCGGCGAACGCGAACAGGCTTACATCCTGCCTATCCTTTCCGAATTAAGAAAGAACGGCATCCGTACCGAAATTTATCCGGATGCGGCGAAAATGAAGAAACAAATGACTTATGCCGATAACAATCGTATCCCGTATGTGGCGATTGTCGGCGAAGATGAAATGGCCGCAGACAAAATTGCTTTAAAGGATATGAAATCGGGCGAACAAGCTCTTTTTACCATACGGCAACTAATAGACAAATTGATTACAAAAAACTGACGAACAGACAATGGTCTCCGTAGAAAATCTCTCCGTCGAATTCGGCGGTTTTACGTTGCTCGACGAAATATCGTTCGTATTGAATAAAAACGAACGGGTGGCGCTCGTGGGCAAGAACGGAGCCGGAAAATCGACGCTGCTTAAACTGATTGCCGGTTACCAACAACCGACCAAAGGCTGTGTTTCGCGCCCAAAAGAAGTCTCCATCGGATATTTGCCCCAGCAAATGAAACTCGAAAATACGCGTACGGTGGTAGACGAAGTGTCGCTCGCGTTCGACCATTTTATGAAAATGGAAAAAGAACTGGAGCAACTTCATCGCGAACTTGAGTTGCGCACGGATTATGAGTCGGAGAGTTATCGGTTACTGATTCAACGAACGGCTGATTTGCAGGAGTTACTCTTGATGTCCGACACGCATAGCTTTCAGGCGGAAGTGGAAAAGACCCTCATCGGCCTCGGATTCAAAAGAAGTGACTTTACGCGTCCTACCGGCGAATTTAGCGGCGGTTGGCGAATGCGCATCGAACTGGCGAAGATCTTGTTGGGCTCACCGGATGTCTTGCTTTTGGATGAGCCGACGAACCATCTCGATATCGAATCCATTCAATGGCTCGAAAACTTTCTTTCGAGCCGTGGCAATTCCCTTATATTGGTGTCGCACGACCGTGCCTTCCTCGATGCCGTCACCAACCGCACCATCGAAATCATGCTCGGGCATATTCATGATTATAAAGTGAGTTACTCGAAATATGTCGAACTGCGAAAAGAACGCCGCGAACAGCAGCAACGCGCCTACGAAAACCAGCAGAAGCAGATACAGGAAACCGAAGCCTTTATCGAACGGTTTCGTTATAAAGCCACTAAATCCAATCAGGTACAGTCGCGTATCAAGCAGTTGGAGAAGATCGAGCGTATAGAAGTCGACGAAATTGATACGGCGCGGCTCAACCTCAAGTTCCCGCCCGCTCCCCGTTCCGGCTCCTTTCCCGTTACCGTTGAGAAGTTGGAAAAGAAATACGGTGACCATACCGTTTTCTCGCATGTGAACCTGATGATCCGGCGGGGAGAGAAAGTCGCTTTTGTCGGGAAGAACGGCGAAGGGAAATCAACGTTGGTGAAATGTATAATGGGCGAGATCGATTTTACGGGCAAGTTGGAGCTGGGGCATAATGTACGAATCGGATATTTTGCGCAAAATCAAGCCCAACTACTGGATGAAACCCGCACCGTCTTCGAAACGATCGATGATGTCGCGACGGGAGATGTCCGTACCAAGATTCGCGATATTCTCGGGGCGTTCATGTTTGGGGGAGAAGCTTCGGAGAAGAAAGTAAAAGTCTTGTCGGGCGGCGAGCGCAGCCGTTTGGCCATGATACGCTTGTTGCTCGAACCGGTGAATCTGCTTATCCTCGACGAGCCGACCAATCACTTGGATATGGCCTCGAAGGAAGTCTTGAAGAAAGCCATATCGGAGTTCGACGGCACTGCCATCATTGTTTCCCACGACCGCGATTTCCTCAATGGGCTGGTCAGCAAAGTATATGAGTTCGGAGGCGGTAAAGTGACGGAGCATTTAGGCGGTATTTATGATTTCCTTTCGAAAAAGAAACTTGAAAACCTTCAGGAGCTCGAAATCGCCTCTTCCATGCCGGCCTCCGAGAGTGAGCCGGCGTCGTTGGAGTCGGATAATAAACGCTCGTATCAGGAACAAAAGGATTTAAACCGGAAAATACGCAAACTCGAAAAAGAAATAGGGGAGGCGGAGAATGACATCAGCCGGATGGAAAACCAACTTTCGTCGATGGAACAACAATTGGCTACGCCCGAAGGCGCTTCGGACACGGCGCTTCTGCAATCGTATCTCGATTTAAAACAGAAAATAGAACGGAAAATGAACTCTTGGGAGCAATTGACGTTAGATATAGAAAAATATAGGAAGGAATGAGTGCATGAAAATCAGCCGTTTTTTATTGAATCTTTGGGGTTGGAAAATCGAAAACATTTTGCCGGATGTGTCGAAATGTGTGATTGCCCTGGCGCCTCATACGAGCAACTGGGATTTTGTGATCGGTAAGCTTGCGTATAGTTCCATCGGGCGTAATGCTCGCTTCCTGATAAAAAAAGAATGGTTTGTTTTCCCCTTTAACCTCCTTTTTAAAAGTATGGGAGGAATACCTATCGAACGAAATAAAAAACAGTCGATGACCGATACGTTGGCCGAAGAGTTTGACAAGCACGAAGACTTTCAGCTCGCGATTACTCCGGAGGGAACAAGGAAACGTGTTCCCGAATGGCGCAGGGGATTTTACTATATTGCCTTAAAAGCCCGTGTCCCTATCTTGTTGATTGCGTTGGACTATAAAAAAAAAGCGGTTGTTTTTTTGGATCTTTTCTATCCGACGGGCGATTACGAGGCCGATCTTGTAAAGATAAAGTCGTATTATAAGGGTGTTCATGCGAAGAATCCTAAAAACTTTAATCCTATCTAACCGCTTTCTTATCCGTCAAGCGGAACGGATTCGTTAGACGGATAGATCAGTCTTTGAAATCGAAAGAAAGTTGAAGAGGAACAAACGAAGAATGAGGGGATTCCGTTTCGGCATTCTTCAGCGTTAAGCCCATCAAGCGTATCTTACGCTCTTCAATATCCTCGACCGTCGACAGTAACTCCTGTCCCAATTCAAACAACTGCTCGAAGGTTTTTATATACTGATCCACCGTTTTACTACGGGTGATAATGGTAAAGTCAGCATATTTTATTTTCAGTGTAAGCGTTTTTGCGAAAAAACGGCGTTTCTCGGCACGGCGTTGTACCTCATGGGCGATCTCATCGAGAGCCCCCAATAAATCCACAACTTCATACAGATCTTCCGAAAACGTGTTTTCCGCTCCTAACGATTTGCGTATTCTGTCGGGCTGCACTTCCCGTTCGTCGATTCCCCGAGCGAAGTGGTAATAACTGCTGCCCGCCTTTCCGAAAAGCCGCGTCAGGTCCGGTTCACTCCATTGTTTAAGGTCGTATCCGGTTTTGATTCCGTGATCTTTCATTCGTGTGGCCGTAACTTTCCCCACACCGAAAAACCGTTCGACCGGTAGTTTTTCAACAAACGCTTCGGCCGCTTTCGGCGGTATTATATAAATTCCGTCGGGTTTATGATAGTCCGAAGCGATTTTAGCCAGGAATTTGTTAAAAGACACGCCGGCGGAAGAGGTGAGATGAGTCTGAGCATAAATCTTTCGCTTTATTTCTTTTGCAATCAGTGTGGCGGATGCCGCCCCCTTTTTGTTGACCGTTACATCGAGGAACGCTTCATCGAGTGACAAGGGCTCTACTTTATCGGTGTATTCGTGGAAAATATGCATAATTTGTTGTGACACCTCGCGATATACGTTAAAACGGGGCGCAACAAAAATCAGTTGCGGACACTTGCGCAATGCCGTAACCGATGCCATTGCCGAACGCACCCCATAGCGTCGCGCCTCGTAACTCGCGGCCGCGACGACACCGCGTTTCCCGCTATAGCCAACGGCGATGGGCTGGTGACGCCATTCGGGATGGTCGCGTTGTTCAATGGAGGCATAAAAGGCATCCATGTCGATATGGATTATTTTACGAATCACTCTTGCAAATGTAAACGAAATTTGTTTAAACACAAAACTTTAGAAGTTTATTGTGCAAATCGCAATCCGCTCCGCCCAACCCGTTTAACGGCTTTCCGCCGTTTGACGGATAAAAAACGAATCTGTCGCAAGTGTGGCTTCCGGAGCGGATATATTGCGCCAAGGGGCGATTTAGAAACGATAAAAGCAAATTCTATAAGAAACAATTTTATTTTTAGCGCATAATTCATATTATTATAGTACTTTTGTGGTCAATAATTAAAAAAGAAAAGAGATTTACTACATGGAGCAGTTAAGCTACGCGTTGGGGATGAGCATGGCATCCAATTTAATTCATTCGGGACTGCATACGATAGACGTACCGTCGTTCGTAAAAGCGTTTACCGAAATAATGGAAAATCAGCCCGCCTCCATGAGCGCAGAACAGGCAAATCAAATCATTGAAAGTTATTTTCGTAAAAAACAAGATGAAATGCAGACGGAAAATCTACAAACCGGACGTGCTTTCCTGGAAGAAAACAAAAAGAAAGAGCAGGTAGTCACATTACCGAGTGGATTGCAATATGAAGTGCTGGCCGAAGGAAATGGCGAAAAGCCCAAAGCAACCGACAGGGTACGTTGTCATTACCACGGAACGTTGATCGACGGAACGGTTTTCGATAGTTCGGTACAACGTGGAGAACCCGCTGTCTTTGGGGTCAACCAAGTCATCAAAGGATGGGTGGAAGCGCTGCAACTAATGTCGGTTGGCTCGAAATGGCGCTTATATATTCCGTCGGATCTGGCTTATGGAAACCAAGGCGCCGGTTCGGTTATCCAACCGAATTCCACTCTTATTTTCGATGTGGAATTATTGGGTATAGAATAACAGACTTCACACATTCAACCAATAAACATAGATATTAATATTAATAAGAAACAAAATGAAAAGAAAAAATTTAGTAGCACTTAGCGCATTCGCTGTTTGCGGAATACTGATGGTTTCTTGTGGAGGCGGTTCTACGCCAAAGACTTCGTTGAAAAATGCAACAGATAGTTTGTCGTATGCCACAGGAATCAATTTAGCCGATCAAGGGGGCTTGGCCCGCTTCTTGGAACAACAAGGTATTCTTCAGAGCTCATCTAACATCGAGTATGATTATCAGATGAGAATATCCGCTGCAACCGACTCGGTACAAAAACAAGCGTTACAAAAAGAACTCAACGCCAAGATCGACTCGGTTAATAAGGTGAATGCTCCGAAATTGAACGATTTTATCCGTGGATTGAAAGAAGCTCTTAAAGGCGGAAAAGAAAAATCGGCTTACATCCAAGGGCTAAGCATCGGAACGCAAATTGCGGAAAGCATGCTGCCGCAATTTAATGAACAACTTTTCCCCGGCGATTCGACGAAGAAAGTAAACGAAGACCAACTCTTAGCCGGCTTGCTCGGAACGTTGAAAAATGAAAAGTTGGCTATCGATAAAGCCGAAGCAGGTCCTTTCGTAGAAAATAAAATCAAAGAAGCGCAGGAAAGCCACTTAAGAGAACAATATAAAGACAGTATTGCCGCCGGTGACGCTTTCATGGCCGATAATGCCAAAAGAGAAGGGGTCGTCACATTGCCCAGCGGATTGCAATATGAGATTGTGAAAGAAGGTTCGGGTGCCGTTCCAACGGATACCGACCAAGTGAAAGTGCACTATCATGGTACGTTGATCAACGGTACCGTATTCGATAGCAGCGTCGATCGCGGCGAACCCGCCGTATTTGGCGTAACGCAAGTGATCCCGGGATGGACTGAAGCGTTGAAGTTAATGCCGGTCGGATCGAAATGGAAATTGTATATTCCCTATAACCTGGCGTATGGCGCGCAAGAAAGACAGGCGATTAAACCGTTTTCTAACTTGATCTTCGACGTTGAATTGATCGATATCGAAAAGAAATAAACGATACATTATTATACACGTGTTGATAAAGAGGCTTTCCTGCAAAGGAAGGCCTCTTTCCGTGAAAGCGCTTTTTATTTTATTTTTCACGCTTTCGGTGGTCGTATCTTCTCCGGAAAAACAAAAAAGGCAGGAGCCCCTCAACCGGCGCTCCTGCCTTATACCTAAAAAGAACGATTATTTCTTCGCCTCTTCGGCAAAATAGTTATAGAATAATGGGATAGTACGTATCCCGTTGTAGAATTGTTCCAGGGGATAGTTCTCGTTGGGGGAATGAATGGCATCCGACCCCAACCCGAAGCCCATTAATACTGATTTCACGCCGAGTATTTCCTCGAAGGCGGCGATGATGGGGATGCTTCCCCCTGAACGCACCGGCACGGGTTGTTTGCCGTATACATCGGTATACGCTTTTTCCGCGGCCTTATAGGCGGGGAGATCGATGGGACACACATAGGAAGGCCCTCCATGCAGATAGGCTACTTTCACGTCCACCGATTTCGGGGCAATCGATTCGAAATATTCCGCAAACAGTTTCTCAATTTTCGTGTAATCCTGATTGGGTACCAGCCGGGTGCTTATTTTCGCATACGCTTTGGAGGGGAGAATCGTTTTGGCGCCCTCGCCGGTATAGCCGCCCCATATGCCGCATACATCGAAAGAGGGGCGGATACCTGCCCGTTCATTGGTCGTATAACCTTTTTCACCGGCGAGCTCTTTCACGCCGATCGATTTTTTATACTCTTGCAACGAGAAAGGTGCCTTAGCCATCAGCGAACGCTCTTCCTTCGACACCTCCACGACATCGTCGTAAAAACCGGGAATAAGAATGCGTCCCTCATCGTCGAGGGTTTGCGCAATCATCTTCGCCAACACATTGATCGGATTGGCGACGGCGCCTCCGTAAATTCCGGAATGCAGATCGACGTTAGGCCCCGTTATTTCCACTTGCCAGTAAGCGAGTCCGCGAAGCCCTGTGGTGATCGACGGCACATCGGGGGCAATCATCGACGTGTCGGATACGAGGATGACGTCTGTTTTCAGTAACTTCTTATTTTTTTTGCAGAACTTAGGGAGATTGGGCGAGCCGATTTCTTCTTCCCCTTCAATCAGGAACTTCACATTGCACCGGAGTTTCCCCGATTGCACGAGATATTCAAACGCTTTGGCATGCATAAAACTCTGGCCTTTGTCGTCGTCAGCCCCGCGAGCCCATATCTTTTTGTCTTTTACCACAGGTTCGAACGGGTCGGTATTCCATAGTTCCAGCGGATCTACCGGCATCACGTCCATGTGTCCGTATACCAAAACCGTCGGCGCCTTCGGGTCGATGATCTTCTCTCCATACGTCACCGGGTTGCCGTCGGTCTTCATGACTTCAGCTTTATCGGCCCCCGCAGCTAAAAGGAATTCTTTCCATTTTTCGGCGGCTTTGTACATATCGTCTTTGTGTTCGGGCAAAGAAGAGATAGAAGGAATGCGGATCAATTCGAACAATTCGTCGAGGAAGCGTTGTTTATGAGCTTCTACATACTCGTTAATTTCTTTCATTGTGATGTTGTTTTAGGATTTAATGACGTAAAACTACAAAATATTTTTGTTTATGCCTGAGAAATCTTCATAAATGTTATACCTTTGCAAGACGAAAAGGAAAGCTGCCGGAGTGGTCGATCGGGCTTGACTCGAAATCAAGTGTACGGGTAACTGTACCGGGGGTTCGAATCCCTCGCTCTCCGCTGAAACCGGCAGACCACGCCGGACAGTAACTGGACAAAAGCCTACAAGTCAATGATTTGTAGGCTTTTTTGTTTGTATTTTGTCCAGCATAAAAGACACCAAAAAGACCTCAAAAGACACAAATCTGTGCCTAAATCGTTACCGATTCCATACCGGACAAAAACGGTAACGATTTGTCCAAAAATGACCTCTCGCTGTCCTAATTTGTACAGTCTGTATATATCTCACAATTAATACATTAAAAGTAATTTTGTAACATTAAAAAGTGAGATTATGAAGAGTACATTCAAAGTCCTTTTCTACCTAAAAAAAGGGTCAGAAAAACGTAATGGAGAGGTAACAATTATGGCAAGAATTACCGTTGATGGAAAAATTTGCCAGTTTAGTACCAAACAAAGCATCCATCCCGATAATTGGAGTGTGAAAGCTGGTAAAGCGACCGGGAAGTCCTGCGCACAACTCAATAATTTGCTGGAAGATATAAAAGCATCATTACATCAAATCTACCATGAACAGCAACGGCGTGAAAACTACGTTACTGCCGAACAAATCAAGAATGAATTTTTAGGGCATACGGAGAACCACGAAACGTTACTGAATTTATTTCAGAAGCATAATGATGATGTAAAGCAGCTTATAGGTCTATCTAAATCTGCATCTACCTATCAAAAGTATGAAGTAACCCGCAAGCATCTTGCGAATTTCATCCAAGCTAAGTACAACCTTTCCGATATAGCTTTGAAGTCTATTAACAATATGTTTATCAATGACTTTGAAGTATATCTTATGACAGTTGGCAGATGTAACCATAACACGACTGCCAAGTTTATGCAATTCTTCAAGCGCATTGTTTTGATTGCCCGTAATAATGGGTTAATTGTCGGCGACCCTTTTGCTAACTATAAAATACGCCTACAAAGGGTTGATAGAGGTTATCTTACAGAAGAAGAAATCAAGAAAATCCTTGAACTAAACCTTGTTTCCGAAAGGCTGGAACACGTTCGGGATTTATTTCTCTTTTCCTGTTTTTGTGGTTTGGCTTACATAGATGTAGCAGGGCTTAGAAAAGAACATATCCGCAAATCGTTTGACGGTAACCTTTGGATTATGACTAAGCGTGTAAAGACCGGAATAGATGTAAATGTACCGTTACTGGACATTCCCAAAATGATTTTGGATAAGTATAAGGATAAGTTACCTAACGGAAAAATCCTTCCTGTAATCAGCAATCAAAAACTTAATTCCTATTTGAAAGAGATTGCCGACCTTGCCGGAATCAAGAAAAACCTTACGTTTCACCTTGCCCGCCATACCTTCGCCACCACAACGACACTGGGTAAAGGAGTTCCCATTGAAACCGTTTCTAAAATGCTGGGGCATACCAATATTGAAACGACCCAAATCTACGCCCGCATTACTAATAGCAAGATTAGTAGCGATATGAAAGGACTTTCCGAACAGTTTACTGGTATTGAGAAAATCTATAAAAAAGTGGCTCAATAGTTACCTATTTCCAGTAGGTAACCAATGGGTAACGAATTAGGTAACGATTTTCAATGTAAAACACTAAAATATAAATAGATATGGAATTACAAGTTATTCAAAACAAAATCTTTGAAGTCCGGGGATACAGGGTGATGCTGGACTTCCATTTAGCAGAGTTATATAATGTAAAGACAAAAGTTCTCAAACAGGCTGTCAAACGTAATATTCAGCGATTTCCTTCTGACTTTATGTTTGAACTGGATAAAGAGGAGTTTCACCAACTGGTCACAATTTGTGACCAGTTCCCCGAAACCCTAAAACATAGTTCTGTCAGCCCAATGGTTTTCACGGAACAGGGTGTAGCAATGCTTTCTACGGTATTGAGAAGCCAAACAGCAATAGATGTAAATATATCTATTATGCGGGCATTTGTCCTGATGCGACAAATGGTTATCGGATATGATGAACTTCTTAAACGTATCGAGGAACTGGAAGAAAGTACAGATGCACAGTTCAGTGAAATATACCAAGCTTTAACCCAGTTATTAAGTAAACCTGACCCCAAACCAAGAAAACCCATAGGATACAGAATACCTGATGAAGAAAAATAACTTATCACAAATTGTGATAACCTAATGATGGCGAGCCGACAAAGCCCGCCATTTTTTATTCCACTTACTTGAACTAATGCTTTTTTGCCAGCTTCTTTAACCGTAAACCACTCCCATAGGCAGTCATTCCATCGGGCGGTTATTCCTTTCCATTTCTATATGCAAAAGTATTTACGGCTTCTTAACGCCTTTGAAAGTTCAAGCCCTAAAGGGTTTGATGCAAAAATCTTCCTGCTGCGCTTCGCTTGAGAGTATTTTTCCACAAAAACTTGCAAAGACTAAAGCCTACACTTTCCGGCATATATGAAACGAAAACGACCGACACGACGGAAAGACGCATATAAAAAAAGTCGGATTTACGAGAAGCAGGAAAAAAAGGTTATGAAACTCAACTCCCTCACCTCAAGAATCCGCATATATCTAAAAAATCAGAAATTATGGAAGCAACAAGTTTAAGCGAAGCAAGGATTTATGTGGGTACATACGCAAAGTACAACGATGGCTCAATCGAGGGCAAGTGGTTTGACCTTTCCGACTTTTCGGACAAAGACGAGTTTTACGAAGCTTGTAAGGAGTTACACGCAGACGAAGAAGACCCGGAATATATGTTTCAGGACTGGGAAAATATACCGGAAAATTTAATCGGTGAAAGTTGGTTATCTGATAACTTTTTCGACATCCGGGATGCAATGGACGATTTAAGCGAAGCGCAGCAGGAAGCATTTTTAGTGTGGTGTAATCACGGTTCACACGACCTATCGACCGAAGATGCAAACGACCTTATTTCTTCTTTCAGGGACGATTTTCAGGGCAAATATAACGATGAAGAAGATTATGCCTATGAAGTTGTAGAACAGTGCTACGAACTGCCGGAGTTCGCAAAAACATACTTCGATTATGAAAAGTTTGCCCGCGACCTATTTATGGGTGATTACTGGTTTGAAGATAGTTTTGTTTTTCGGGCTTCCTGATTATTCACTGGGCGGGGAAACCCGCCCACAAATCAAATTATAATGAAAACAAACGGTTTATTCAGGTTATTGTTCCGGGTGGGGTTACTGGCTTCAGTAGTTTATTTTCTGTCCACTTCGGCGGGTATATGGGCAGTATTGATAATAGCGTTTTTCGTTATCCGCTTTATCCTGCGGTTATTCGTATCCGTACTGTATAGCCTTTTGATAGCTGCGGTTTTCATCGCCTTATTACTCACTTTATTAATGTAAATATATGGAATCACTAAACAAAAACGGAGTGTCCACGACCCAAGAGCCGGGACAGGAAAAATATGTAACGTTCATTGCGGGTGCGTTCAGGGGAACAGAATATTTTCAGTATGATTATCGCCATACGGATGGAGAACTTTTCTCTACGGTAGCCAAAACGCTGGAAGAGTGCCGGAAACGGCGGGATGAATGGTTAAACAAAAAACAGTAAATAATGAAGGCATATATTTTATTTCAAACGGACGTACACAAAACAAAGTTGAGCCGTGTTTGCTTTGGCGTTTTTTCTACGGAAGAAAAAGCCATCACAGCAGCAAAAGAAAACGACTTGTACCGTTACCAGTCGGAAGTCGTAATCATCGAATGTGATATAGATAAATTTGAAGAATTATAAACCAACGGGCGGAAACCCCGCCCGCTACTTTCTTTCGTGAAGTGTTCTGAAAAAGAAAGTAGCAAAGAAACCGCTTTCCAAACTTTTGATTTTTATTGATGAAAGGATCCACCGATAACCCGGTGGATTTTTTCATATTGAAATGTTTCGATTCAACTAAAAAGAAGCTGGGTCAAATACTAAAATAGCAGAATCTCTTTTTAACAACCAACCTCTTGCATCAATTTCATCAATCATATCGTAAATTGGACGAGAATCTAATTCAGGGAATTTCTTTTCAAAATGTTTTAGAAGAGAATTGATATTTATTTTATATTCTCCATTTACATCTTTCTGTTGTTGCATTTCTGCATACGAAAGAATTTCATCTATAATTTGGTCGTAACTCATAATTTTGTTTTAAGTTTTTTGTATCATAATCACAAAAATACATATAATAAAAAGTCGAATAAAATAATTACTCGACTTTTTATTAACACATTTAATTTCAACTTATTTCTTCACCCCACAACTCTATATCTGTGGGTGCAGTTTTAATACTTATCATTATCCAGCACCATGATAGGAACTGATAAATAGCTATACATATATATATTGCATTCATTCTTTTTGCTCTTCTTTCTCATTCTCATTATTAAAAGCAAACGTTAGTTGTACCACCTGTCCGAAGCTATCTTCAATATATACGTCAATTTGTTGCTGGTCGGTGGAAGCGGAAGTATAGTATAGGCGGAACGTTTCGCCCGGAAGCGGGTACAAATCATTCGGAAGAAAAACTGTTCCGTCCGCCATCCGAAGCGTACCTTTACCATCCGGCTGGAAATACCTGATGAAATACTTCGTTTCTTCATAATAGCCTTCCCGTTGAAGCTGAAAACGGATTTCAGCCGTTTCACCCATCTTAATCCGTTTTTGCACGGGCATCGTTGTTACTGTGAACGGGTAAACCTGCTGAACATCCAGCTTATCATCACAAGAAAACACCAGCAGCATTGCTCCCAGCAAGTACACCCCCATTAATATGTTTCTGATTATCTTTTTCATATCGTATTAATTTATTATGAATTTAAAACCGACCCCGAACTGTGTGTGAAACTTTCCGATGGAAGAACCGAACAGCGCACGTTCACGGGCATTGATAAGGAAAACCACCCTGTCCGTGAGGTAAGTTTCCAATTCCAACGTAGCAGCCCCGCCATAAATAAAGGCATCCTTATTGGTAAGAGTAGAACCATCGTATAGTTCCTTATCTCCCCAGTTACTTGTTTCGTATCCGGCAAGAGCCGACAACCCGAAGGACAAAAAGAATGTTTTCCGGCGGTCGGAAAGGATTTTGATATAATACCCGCCTTCGCCTGTAAACTGGCTTACCGGAACGGTTACATCCTTATATTCATACTCCTTATTGAAGTATTCCGCACCGACCACCCAACGGTTTCCGTTTTTGGTATAAGTGGAAAGCGCAGCACCGAAATAATATGCTGATTCCGGTTTACCGGGCTTCTTAAAGCCATCCGCCATTCCGCCCGTAAGCTGGATTCCCTTTTGTCCGGGCAGGTAACGTTGTGCGTGTGCCAGGTTAAAAGTCTGGCACAAACACAACACTGCTATAACACAGATTAACTTCTTCATCTTACTTGATTTTTAGTTCGTTAATCACTCTGGCGTTCACAATATCCGAACTTTCGATACGGATATTTTGGTGACGGCCACCGTTCTTTTCGACCAGCTCTACCACCAGTATCTTATCATCCGGAATCGTGAACTTCGGTAAGGTATAGACTGTGCGGACTGTGGACTTCCCGCCTATGGTAATCACTTCGTTAAAACTGCGGACAGGATACAAAACTGATTCCTGAATGGCGGTACGCTTTGCCACCTTCTTATCAACAACCTTAAATTTGATAAAGTCCGTGTCAAACGGAACATTGGAAGAGTTCTTCGCCTGTGTATGGAAATAAAACATCCCATTATGCACATAAATACCTTTGATTAAGAACTGTATTCCAAAACGCTTGCATCCCAAGTGGCGTATCTCCCGGTCATTGTTTTTATAGATGGACTGCATTATCAGTTTCACCAGCAACGGCGATTCGTTCCCCAGTTCACGGAAGTAAATGTTCATCCGGGTATGGGAATAATCGGTTATGCTTTCATTCTCAAGGAAATCTTTCATTTCGATGTTCAGCATTTCCGGTTCATTGGCGTATTTGGCGTTGAAGGAATAAAAACTGCCGTCCTCACAGATAACCGAAAAGTTAGTTTCTCCCGGAAATCCTTCGGTAGAAGCTTTGACACGGATAACATTTTCTGCCCCATCCGCTTTTCCTGCGATAAGATGGGTTGAACCCAAATCCACGTATTTGACTGTGGAAGGGAAAATAATGTGTACCGTTTTGGCAAACGTTACCTGAACACCGTAAGGCGTAACCATCTGCCCGTAAGGAAATTTTTGGGTAATACCCTGAAACAAATCGTTGCTTTGCGCTTTGACCGTTACCGCACCGATAACCAGTGCGAACATGATAAATAACTTTTTCATTACAAATTGATTTTTAGTTGCCATTGGCGGGTGGATAGCCCGCTTCCCGGCGGATTAATAATTGAGAAATTTTTGTGGTTGTTATTACTGTTTTGTTATTACTGTTTTGTGAATAGCATTACTTTGTAATCGGCTTTCAGGTTCACTTTTACTGTCCTGAACTTCTTTGACAGGTATTGCGACCCGCCTTGCAGAACACCCCTTGTCAAATCCGAAACGATGGCAGCCCCCGCATTTTGATTGACGGTAAAGCTTGAGCCAAGCCCAGCACCGATATTTGCCATACCTTCGTTCAGGGCTTGCATTTCCAGCGAGGACGGAACGGATAAACCTTTCTGCCCGTCCGAATCATAGACTACCAATTCAACCGGAATGATATTACCTTCATATTCCAATGAAGAGATATTAATATCCATGCGCTCACCCTGAACCCGTGCCGTTCCTGATAACAAGCTGTTTTTCGGCATCCTGATATGACCCGCCTGTAACGGCTCTAACAGGCGAAGGCGGACATTCTGCCCGTCCATCACCGACTGGTCTTCATGGATACAGGCAAGAATCGTATTCTTTCCCATTAACGACCCAGTTCCGACCGCCGTATTAAATCCATAATTCCGGGGCTGGCTGTATGCTGCAATAAACTCCGCATCACTCATAGGTACTTGAAGTCCCGAAACGGTTTGTTCTGTTACGGCTTGCACAGGCAACGCCTGAACCTTTCCCTGTATGGATGCAGTTGGCGTTACCTGCTTTACTGCCTGTTCCTGCCCGCCGTTCATGTATTTGGCTGCCAGTTCATAGGATTTTTCAAGTAGTGCCAGTTGTTCATCCGCCGTACTTTGGGTATTTTCCCGTTCATACAGCCGGGATTCCAGTTCTTCAATCTTCCGTGCCAGTTCTTCTTTTTCCGGGTCTTCTTTGGGCGTTTCGTAAAAACTTCCCAACTGTCGGTTTATATCCTGATAGGCATAAGCCGAAGATTGGACATAAGAACCATTGCGGGAAGAACCGCCGTAATAACTCCGGCTGTTACTTGATGGTTGTTCTTCCGGCAGGTCGGCGGTCAGGCTCAAGTTATCCGTAACCTTATTTTCTTCACCCAATGTAAAGCCGAAGTCCTGCAAAGAACGCATCCGGTCTTCCTGTTTCGACTTCATGGATTCCTGTTCGTAAGCCGTCTTTTTATCGCCATATATCCCGTCTTCTTTGGGTAATGGTATATCGGCATTAAAACCGCCGATTTCGTCCGGCTTTACTTCGTCTTTTGAGGACGGGGCAAATATCAGCCACATACATCCGGCAAAAGCAAGGAACATCAACGGGAAGATGATAAGTTTCTTCCGTTTCTGTAATTCCTGCGGGGAAAGTTGCTTTTTCTCTTTCCCTTCTTTGTTGTTACTCGTTTCCTGATTCAAATTCTGATTCTGTTCCATATTTTTGTAATTGATAATGGTTTATACTGTCTTTCCGTTCCAGTTCCAAGCGTTCAATATGCCTTATCTCCAAAAATTCTTTTTCCGCACTTTTCTTTCCTATATTATATATGGAAGAAACCGTCCAGTAAATAGATAGGATACTACCGCCGAGAATAAAGGTTATGATAATGATTATCCGGGCATCTTTCGACAGGCTTCCGCAAGCGTAACGCAGCTTATCATCTACCCAGTCCCGCAGGTTTGTTAATGATTTCTTTACCATAGCCCTACCGTTTTAATACCTGTAAATCCTTATTTTCCGTAATCTCAAAAGCTTCAATAGTAAATCCATGCGGGTTGTTATCACTCCTTACGGAGTTCAGCAACCGGCATCGGGTGATAAGGCTTCTTTCGGTAACACTGCTTTCCCTGATAATCATTTGCCGGGCATAGGTCGCCACCTGATAGGGATAGTGGTCGAAGTTGCATATTACACTGTCCACCTGTACCGACTGGTTGATGTTCCCGGAAATGATACGGTTATAATATCCCTTTTCGGATAAGTCCTTATAGTAGTTGAAAGCACTTTTATCCGTCAGGTACAACGAACGCTGTATGTTCGATTCAATGGCGTTCTTATCCGGCGAAAGGGTGAAAAAGAGTTCGTGGAAACGCTTAACGTGTTCCCTTGCTTCTACCGGGCGATTTTGCGACAAGTCCTGCGAAAGAGCCAGCATAAGAGATTTCCCCCCATCGAGGACATAAATCTTTTCACGCTGTTTTTCTGCAAAACTGTACGAGTTCCAAAGGGCATAACCCACAATCCCGGCACACAGGCATACAAATACAATCCCGAACAGGCGTATTTGTTTGAAACTGGTTTCTATATTCTTTAATGACTTAAATTCCATTTTTACTGTTTTATTTTTTAATTAATTTTCCTGAAATATTTCCGGTCGCTGCCCCGGCTGCTGCACCCGCAAGGTTTCCGCCAGCACCCGCAGTTTTGGTAAGATTCCGGTTCATACCACTTAATCCGCCAGCCTGAATAATCCAGTTGGACACGGTTGGAATGGTGAAGTATCCCACAATCCCGATAATCATAAAGATGATGTAAACCGTATTGGAACTGTCGGGTATAAAACTGGGGTCGTCCAATAACTGCAAATCACGCTCAAGCATTAAAACTTGAATCCGGGCAAGGATGGAACTGAATAAATCCGATACGGGTAACCACAGGTACACACTTACATAGCGTGTTATCCATTGTGTTAAGGTTGATTGGAAGCCATCATAGACCGATATTGCAAAAGCAATCGGGCCAAGTATGGCTAATACAATCAAATAGAAAGTCCGTATCGTATCAATGACAAGGGCAGCAGCCTGAAAGAGTATTTCCAGCAATTCCCTGAACCAGTCCCGGACGGCTTTCTTTATATTGTACGAAGCCCGTTCCATATACATCCCCATTGTTGTAATCAAATCCGAAGGCGACCAACCCAGTTCATCCAGTTGCTTGTCGAACTCTTCATCGGAAACGAGGAAGGCAGTTTCAGGATTCCGAAGCATAGCTTCATACTCCTTCTTATCTTTTAATTCCCGGTACTTATTCATATCGAAAGTTTGACCTTCCAGTATGTTATGCGTACCTTTCACTACTGGGGACATTACGCTATTAATCGTTCCCAGTACGATAGTCGGAAAGAACATAATGCACAGACCAATGGCGAAAGGTCGCAGAAGCGGGTACACGTCTATCGGCTCTGCTCTTGATAAAGCTTGCCATACCTTTGCTGCTACATAGAACAATGCACCCAGCCCCGCCACACCTTTGGCTACCCCTGTCATGTTACTGCACAGGGGCATCATATCCACATAAAGATTTTTCAGAATCTCATGCAGGTTTCCCCAATCAACGGCTAACAACATCATAATTACCAGTATCTATCGTTAGCAGTTCCATACAGAGCCATTACACGGTCGGTATCGCTGATTTTCTTTGCCCGCAGGTAAGACACAGATATATTTTTGCGGGTATAATAAGAAACTAAGTTCCGGTAATTCAATACGGAATTATATGCTTTGTCTATCCGTTCCATACGTTCGGCATCGGTCATGGACAGCCCGTTGATATTCACCACATTTTTAAGTTCGGTCAATACATCCGAACTTTCTTCCAGCAGTTTGGAATACCCGAAAGCAATGGCGTTGAGTTCTTCCGGTCGGAAGTTCTTATCCGATAACATTAGCTGAAAGTTGGTAACATATATATCCGTAATCTCTCCGAGCAGAAGCACGGTTTTTTGTACTTTCCGGGCATCTTTCACCAAATTGTTTACCGATTTCAAGGCATCATAATATTGCTTGCCTTGGTCGTACAATTTTTTAGTTTCCTTGAAAGTATCCAGTGTATTACTGACAGTCTTTGAAGTCTGTGCAATTTCTTTGGTAGTATTGACAATACCTTGAGCCAAATTTGTCGGGTCGATTACCGCCCATTGTGCGCTGGCATTACCCATGAACAGGCAAAGTGCCACAGCTAACATCATTATTTTTGTTTTCATCGCTTTAATTTTTTGATTGTTTCTTACTTCTTACATACTCACCGCCGGAGGATAGCAGTATCCGGTCGGTTTCGCTATCATAGCTTATCAGTATCGAAAATCCCGTTTCGATAAACAGGTATCCGTCTTTTTCTATGATTTGGTAGGTTTCCGCACGGGTTTCGCCCCTGCGGGTTCTTCGTTGCATGGTTACTTTATAGCCATCCGCACTTTCAAAGACCGTGAACGATGGTCGGTTCGTAACGCTTTCCCAATGTCCGCACATGGCTTTCAGGCGGTCGGCGTTGGTTTCCTTACAGGAAGACAAAGCCAGCAGGACAACACACAGAAGCATCGGGAAGATGAATCTTATTTGTTTCATATTGATTTGATTTTAATTGGGATTACGCTTGCTTTCGGCAAGCTGTTTAATAGCCAGTTCAAGGTCGCCATCCAGTCTTTCGGCGAGCTTGAACAGTTCGAGTTTTTCGGTTTCTTCCGTTGTAAATGCGTAATATTCTTCTAAACTCACTTCTGTGGCATACACAGCCGATTGTACGCCACCCAGTCCTATCCATACTTCTTTGTATTTCCGTCCCGGATGGTTCGCCATGTTGATGGAAAGTATTTGCGCCTTTTCTTTGTCGGTCAAACCCAGCATCGCTTGTATGCTATCGAACTTGTTCATGTATTTGCGCTGGTCGAGCAGGATTTTACAGTCGGAGTTCGTAATGATGGATTCTTTCACAATGGGAGAATGGACAATATCGTCCACTTCCTGTGTTACTACCACCGCTTCGCCGAAGTATTTACGCACTGTTTTGAACAGATATTTCAGGTAATGTGCCATGCTGTCTTTGGCGATAGCCTTCCACGCTTCTTCCAAAAGCAACATCTTACGGATACCCTTTAACCGCCTCATTTTGTTGATGAAAACTTCCATCAAAATGATTGTAACCACAGGGAAAAGAACGGGGTTATCTTTGATGGCATCCACCTCAAAAACAATGAAGCGTTTGTTCAACAAGTCCAGTTCCTTATCCGAGTTCAGCAGATAATCGTATTCACCACCTTTATAGAAAGGTTGCAACACGAACAGGAAATTATCAATATCGAAATCCTTTTCCCGAACGTTCTGTTCGTTCAGGTTATTCCGGTATTCATTTTTGATAAATTCGTAAAAGGAATTGAAGCTGGGTACAATGGATTTATCCTGTGTAATCAGGCTGATAAAGTCGCTTACAGCATTGGACAAGGCAACGCTTTCCGCCCCGGTGGGCTTTTCATGTTCCTGTTTCCACAAGGTCAGGATAAGCGTTTTGATAGATTCCCGCTTCTCAATATCGAAGATGTTATCTTCGGTATAGAATGGATTAAATGAAATCGGGTTATCTTCGGTATATGTAAAATACACGCCATCTTTCCCCCCAGTCTTCCGGTGGATTAATTCGCATAATCCCTGATAGGAATTTCCGGTATCCACTAACAGGACGTGTGTACCCTGTTCGTAATACTGGCGTACCATGTGGTTGGTGAAGAAGGATTTTCCACTTCCGCTTGGCCCAAGAATGAATTTATTACGATTCGTAATAATTCCTTTTTTCATGGGCAAATCGGAAATATCAATGTGAAGCGGTTTTCCGGTGAGCCTGTCCACCATCTTAATTCCGAACGGCGAAGGTGAAGATTTATAGTTCGTTTCTTCCGTGAAGAAGCACAAAGCCTGTTCGATGAAAGTAAAGAAGGATTCTTCCGCCGGAAAATCGGCTTCATTGCCGGGGATACCCGCCCAGTAAAGGGTTGGGGTATCCGTTGTATTGTGGCGGGGCTTGCACTCCATCAAGGCAAGCTGGCTTCCCACATCATTCTTGATATGCTTTAACTCTTCCTTATCATCCGCCCATGCCATTACGTTGCAATGGCAGCGAACAGAGGTCAAACCCTGACTGTGCACTTCGTTCAGGTACTCTTCGATCCATTCTTTGTTCACCTGATTGGAACGGCTGTATTTAGACAGCGAGTGCATATTACGGGCTTGCTTCTCAAAGCGTTTCAGGTTTTCCGCATGGTCGTCAATAAAGATATACTGGTTATAGATATGGTTACAGGAAAGCAATACGCCCACAGGCGAAGCGAACGACAAACGGCAGTCGCTACGGTCGGTGGACAGCTTTTCGTAACGTGAATCAGTAGTAACCGCACCCGGCAGGTCTTCCACATCCGAAAGTGTATGCAAACACAAGGTATTGTCGCCGATACGCATATCTTCGGGATTCAGTTGCATATCCAGCAAGGTAGTCGTATCGCTTTGCGACAGGGAAAAGTATTTTTCGATAATCCCAGCCTTTTCCGGCGTTCCGGTAATCTCGTCCGAAGTCAAACGGGTAAGGGTAATAAATCCCGAATCGTTCATAATCCGTTCAAACTGCCCGACCGATTCCAAAAACTTCGTTACCGTTTCCTTATCCTGAATTTCCTTCGGAATGATAAAGCCCCGGCAAAGCGTATTAAAATTACTTTGGGTACGGCTTCTTTCCTTTGTGGTTTTTGTCAGGAACAGGTAACAAGTATGATTCAGGAACGGTCTTTCATTGAAATGCCGTTCAAAACTGCGGGACAGGAAACTCAACCCATCCTTTTGGATTTCAGGGGTATAGTTTTCTTTGATAAACCAGTCCTGTTTATGTACAATACTGTAATCGGGTAATACCTTGATTGCCTTATGCCAAGCAGAATGTATCGCTTCGTATTCGACCCCGGTAACAGTGAATAGTTCGGGTAGTTCCACCCGAAACGCCACCGTAACATCGGCATCCTTACTGATGATACAATCGTGTTCGGCTGCCAACAGAGGAAATTTGCTTTCCAACGTGGCTGCTTTTAATATATTCCTCATGCGTTCTTCTGTCTTTTATAGGTGAATAATCGGGGGATAGCCCGGCGGTTGATGATATACCGGGGATGGCTTCTGCGGGCGGTTACTTTCATAAGACCGTGTGTGCCGTATTTGTCATTCAGCATAAAAGTGAAGTACACAAGAGCCGAAGCCGCTACGACCCCAAACCCAATGCAAACCCACTGGTTTATACCTATCATATACAGAATGATGAACAATACGAAGACGGCAAGTAGCCCGCCAGCAAAAATGAACAAGTATTGGCTGCGAAGCCCTTTGAACTCCGCAGGTTTTCCAATCCCCCTGTTAATTGAATAGCTAATCATAACACCTATGATTACAGGAAGAATGAACGAAGGATGGTAGCAGCCACAATCAGGAAGATACAAGCCCCGAACCAGCTTGCAGCAGTTTTGCTTGTATCCGGGTCGCCTGAACTGAACTTATTATATACTTTAACGCCCCCAATCAAACCAACAACAGCACCGATGGCATACACCAATTTTGTCGCCGGGTCGAAATAGCTGGTAACCATGTTGGTAGCTTCTGTAATACCACCTACGCCGTTGCCCTGTGCAAATGCGGAAGTTGCAGCCAAGACGATGGCTGCGGAAAGAAATATTTTCTTTTTCATTATAAATTTGATTTTATGATGCCGGAAAGCGGGTGGATAGTCCGCTATTCCGGCGGGATTAATAATTGAGAATTTTTGTGGTTGGTCTTTCGACCTTTTGGAATGGTTAAGCCCAGCTAACCGTAATCTTTTTCTTTCATACCTGATTCGTTTTTAAAGGTTCTACATATAGTCGTTCATATCGAACGCCTGTAAATCTTCGGGGCTGGTTTCGTTTGGCGGAGCGATAAATACTGCATCGTATCTACCCAGTATTTCCGCCACCCGTACCATGCCCCCGTTTATCTGTTCCATCATTGTATTATACAGGCTGGTTTGTTGCATAACCGACAGTGTTTGCAATGCTTTCCGTTCCTCTTCTTCCGGGGCTTCCTGCTGCCTGACGACCTGTACCGCCTGTGCCATTTCTTCAAAGGAGATACCCCGTGCCGACTGACCTTCACCGCCTGTGATAAGTGCGATTTCTTCCGATTCCAGTTCATCTTCCGGTACTTCATCTTCATACTTCATTTCAAATTCAACATCCATCGGCTGCGGGGTATCTTCCGTGTCAGCCGGGGCAAATATAGAAGCATTATCAACCTCTTTAGAAAACTGGCTTTCAGTGTCTTCGGATGGCGTTACTTGTCTTAACCGGAAGGTTGTTTTTCCGACGACAGCCCTTTCGGTCTTATGATTGCCGGGGCTTTCGGAAGACGGACTGTTCGTTTTTTTTCTGAACCGACACAACAGGACGAGGTAATAAAAGACAACCCCTGCTATCATTAATTTTAGTATCATATCGGGCTTTCAAAAGTTTTCTTATACAGTTCGTTGATTTCATCCTGATACTGGTCGAAGTGATTCAGGATAATTGTTTCCACATAGCTGCTTACAGTCGCTTTACGTTCACCGATAACCATTACTATTTTCATTAATTTTTCATGGGTGGAACGGCTTACATATATAGGCTGACGGTCGGGAAGTTCCATTTTCTGAAAATAGGTTTCCCGGTAATCGGCAGGGGTACTTTTCTTCCGGCGGGTAGTTTCCCTGATGGGTTTTGCTTCCGGTTGCCGGACAGGTTCTTCCACAGTTTCCTGTATTACTTCCGGTTCTGCGGGGACTTCCGGTGTATCCGGTTCTTTACTTACTGTTTTAGCTGGGATTTCCTGTTTGACGGGTAAACCCTGTGAAATGATTTCCTTCATAAAATCTTCATCCACCTGTACTTTTTCCTGTTTTGCCATATTAGTATAGTTTTATAATGTATCCGATTTCAGCCGCCAGTTCTTCAAGGTTGCTGCCTTTTATCATTCGCTTATCCGCAGGGAACAGTGTGGAACGGAAGACAGAAGTCTTATCACCGGACAGTTCTTTTTTGTAGCGTTTGGTATCCGGGATAAAAGTTTTCATAAGGGGTAATTTCAGTTCACCGATAGTATTTTCATAAATTCCATACAGGTCTGTTTTCTCCCTGCCATCGACCTGATTCCAAAACAGGTGCAAGCCTTGTATCCGGTAAGCTTCATTCTGTACCAGCAGGTTGTTTACCGTCATGGCGAATGAAAGGCTGCTTTCCAATACCACCCGGTCGGCGGTAATCGGTGTAAAGATGTAGTCCATAGAAGCCAGCGAACTAATAATACCTTCGCTGTTCACCGTTCCCGGCAAATCAAAAAAGACCACATCCATTTCCATCGGCTCTGTTTTCAGGAACTCTTCGGCTGTACTGATGGCAGCTTCGGGAGTGCTGCACAAGACCGGATAGGCTTTCTTTCCCAATGCTTTGAATTGGTTAAAAGCAAGTACCTTATAATTGGCATCGTTGTTTACTTGTTCACCGTCCCGTTTACGCATGGCACTGATACTGTGCTGCGGGTAATCGCAATCGACAACCGCCACATTGTAGCCTTTCAGGTAATAGAGATAGCTTGCCACCAATACCGTGAAAGTGGTTTTGCCGACCCCGCCTTTTTGGGTGGAGAAGGCAACGAATAATGTTTCTTTCTTCATTTCTTTAATTCTTTATTGTTTTACTTCATTATTGATTGACTGCTTTATTCCATGCAGTATTGATTTTCATATTGTTATCTATAATTCAATCTGTCTTTATTGATTGCTTGAAATATTGATTCCAGTATTTCTTGATTTCCTGAAATCAGTAAACCAGTCTTTCCATATTGTCCGATTCATTCCAATATTTCTATCGGTATTTACCGCTTTACTTATCTATTTCAATCCCGGTTTCGAGAACAAATAAATGGAGAAAAACCGTCCGTTTTTGAAAGTGGCTTCGTATGGCTTTAGATGGCTTTGCTTGTCCTATAATGTGCTATGGTACAACATAATTAATCCCTGTTACTTTGCACCGGAATCTTATCTGAACAGATAAAAAGGCATCCGTTTAGGTAGCTTCCCGGAGTTCATTTATCTTATGGCTAACTGCTAATCCGTCCCATGACGGATTTTATTTGCGCCGTGCAAATAGCAAGGTGTGTTCTGCGCAGCTTGAAATTCTTTCAGCAGCTTAGAACCCCTTGCCCGGACAAGCCGGGATGGGTTGTACTCCGAAGTCGTAAACCCTTTAAAGAATAATGGTATGGGAAAAGAAAAAACGAATGTGCCACAATCCGGTGGCAAAGGACGAAAGCCAAAGGCAGACCCGGCAGTTTTCCGGTATTCGGTCAGCTTCAACGCTACCGACCATGCACGTTTTTTGGCTCTCTTTGAACAGTCCGGTATGCGGACGAAAGCACATTTTATCACAGAAAGAATCTTTGGCGGTTCATTCAAAGTGATAAAAATTGATAAGGCAGCAGTCGATTATTACACACGCCTGACAACTTTTTATGCTCAATTCCGGGCAATCGGCGTAAACTATAATCAGATTGTAAAGGCTCTAAATAGCAATTTCACCGAAAAGAAAGCCCTTTCTTTTCTCTATAAATTGGAAAAAGTAACCGAAGAACTGGTAGGGATAAGTCGGAAAATTATTGAACTCACACAGGAATTTGAACAGAAATGGTTGCAAAGATAAATGTTGGTAGTTCGCTTTTCGGTGCGCTGGCGTACAATCAGAATAAGGTTGATGAAGAACAAGGCAAGGTACTTTTCAGCAACCGGATGTTTGAAAGTGAAGATGGTAATTTCAACATCCATCGTTGTATGGAAAGTTTTGAAATGCACCTGCCCCAAGACATCAAAACCGAAAAGCCCATAATCCATATATCCCTGAATCCGCACCCGGACGATAAACTTTCGGATGAACAGCTATCGGAGATTGCACAGGAATATATGGAGAAACTGGGTTATGGCAATCAACCTTACATGGTTTATAAGCATGAAGACATCGACCGCCACCACCTGCATATCGTATCCCTACGAGTGGACGAGAACGGCAAAAAACTGAATGATAAGTTTGAACACCGCCGGAGCAAGGATATTACACGGGAACTGGAAGCAAAATACGGTCTGCATCCTGCTGAAAAGAAACAACAGCAGGAAAACTACCAGTTTCAAAAGGTCGATTATGCTGCGGGTGATGTAAAACGCCAGCTTTCCAATACGATTAAAAGCGTGGTAAATACTTACCAGTTCCAAAGCATCGGGGAACTTAATACCCTGTTATCATTATATAATGTACGGGCGGAAGAAGTCAAAGGTGAAGTTCGGGGCAAGGCTTATAATGGTATTGTCTATTCCGCAACCGATGATAAAGGCGAAAAGCTGGGTAATCCCATCAAGTCTTCCCGGCTGGGTAAGTCGGTTGGTTATGAAGCATTGGAACGCAGGATAGGACAATCAGCAACCAAATGGAAAGACGGTAAACTGAAAGCTAATATCAAAGGTCGGGTAAGCGAAGCGTTGAAAGCTTCCGGCTCAAAGGAACAATTTGAAAAGAATCTGAAAGAAAAAGGTATTGAAGTCGTATTCCGGCAGAACCCGGAAGGACGAATATACGGTGCAACCTTTATCGACCATGAAAACAAAGCCGTCCTGAATGGCTCTCGTTTAGGGAAAGAATTTTCAGCCAATGTATTTAACGACCTGTTTAGAGAATCCCATGTAAACGAGGGACACACAAAACAGGATGTTGCGAAAGAACCGTTCACACCTTCGGCAGAACCGTTCGTGCCGTCAGCACGGCAATCCGAAAATGGGGAATCTACAATCGGAAGCCTTTTCAGTATCCTGCCCGGTGGTAGCGATTCATCGGCAGGGAATGATAAAACCCCGCCAACTCCCAAGAAAAAGAAAAAACGCCGTTACGGACGGCAGATGTAATAACAATCTAAAAAATAATCAATTATGCAGAATGAAGATGATTTAAGAGGACTTGCCAAAGTCATGGACTTTATGCGGGCAATCAGTATTTTATTTGTGGTAATCAACATTTACTGGTTTTGTTATCAGTCGATAGTAAACTGGGGTATCAATATCGGCGTACTCGATAAGATACTGCTAAACTTCCAGAGAACCGCAGGACTATTCAGTCATATTCTAATAACGAAGGTATTTGCAGTGGTATTCCTTGCCTTGAGTTGTTTGGGGACAAAAGGAGTGAAAGAAGAAAAGGTAACATGGACAAAGATTTACATTTTTCTGGTTATTGGTTTTATCCTGTTTTTCCTGAACTGGTGGATGCTGTATTTACCACTACCACTTTCAGCAAACGCTACCTTTTATATCCTGTCAATGGCTGGCGGATACTTATGTTTATTGGTTGCAGGGGTATGGATGTCCCGGTTACTTAAAAACAACATGATGGACGATGTTTTCAATTTGGAGAACGAAAGCTTTATGCAGGAAACCCGCTTGATGGAGAATGAATATTCGGTGAATCTTCCATCCCGTTTTTGGTACAAGAAGAAACAACACAAAGGATGGATAAATGTGGTAAACCCGTTTCGGGCTACCATTGTGCTGGGAACTCCCGGTAGCGGTAAATCCTATGCAGTGGTAAATAACTACATTAAACAGCAGATAGAGAAGGGTTTTGCTCTTTATTGTTATGATTACAAGTTCCCGGATTTATCAGAAATCGCATACAATCACCTGATGAACCATTCTGATTCTTATAAGATAAAGCCTACGTTCTATGTTATCAATTTTGACGACCCACGCCGAAGCCACAGATGTAACCCTATTAATCCGGCATTTATGACTGACATATCGGATGCCTACGAATCAGCATACACCATTATGCTGAACCTGAACCGAAGCTGGATTCAGAAGCAGGGTGACTTCTTTGTGGAATCTCCAATTATTTTACTGGCGGCAATTATTTGGTTTCTCAAGATATATAAGGACGGAAAGTATTGTACATTTCCACACGCCATTGAGTTCCTGAACCGGAAGTATGCAGATACATTTGTTATCCTGACTTCCTACCCGGAACTTGAGAACTATTTAAGTCCTTTCATGGATGCGTGGGAATCGCAAGCCCAAGACCAGTTACAAGGACAGATAGCTTCGGCAAAAATCCCATTATCGAGAATGATAAGCCCGGCATTGTACTGGGTAATGACGGGTGATGATTTTACGCTGGATATTAATAACCCGCAAGAACCCAAAGTGCTGGTAGTAGGTAATAATCCCGACCGTCAGAATATTTATTCGGCAGCATTGGGACTGTACAACAGTCGTATAGTGAAGCTAATTAACAAGAAGGGGCAGCTTAAAAGTTCGGTTATTATTGACGAGCTACCGACCATCTATTTCCGGGGATTGGATAACCTGATAGCTACCGCCCGTTCAAATAAGGTGGCTGTCTGTTTGGGTTTTCAAGATTATAGCCAGCTAACAAGGGATTATGGCGACAAGGAAAGTAAAGTAATCCAAAATACGGTTGGAAACATCTTTTCTGGTCAGGTGGTAGGTGAAACGGCGAAAACATTGTCAGACCGTTTCGGGAAGGTATTACAGAAACGCCAGTCTATGACAATAAACCGTCAGGATAAATCAACCTCAATCAGTACGCAGATGGATAGCCTGATACCAGCCAGTAAAATATCTAATCTTACGCAAGGGATGTTTGTGGGTGCGGTCAGTGATAATTTCGATGAACGGATAGACCAAAAGATTTTCCATGCTGAAATCGTAGTAGATAACGAGAAGGTAAAACGTGAAACCGCCCGATATGAAAAGATACCGGAGATTATCGACTTTCGGGATGCAGATGGCAACGACCTGATGAAAGAACAAATCCAACACAATTACGACCGGATAAAGCAGGATGTTAAACAGATTGTCATTGATGAAATGGAACGCATCAAAAACGACCCGGAGTTAAAGCATTTGGTGAAGGGAGAGGAATAAAAAAGAATCCCTGTAATTAGATTTACAGGGATTTATTAGTTATTGAGGTTTCACTATTTTACCATCTATCTTGTTTAGACTAAATTGTAACCCACGAGTAGAATTTGTATAATCTTCATCAGAATTATTAAATGAAGCAAAAACAAGAACTTGACAATTTTTATATCCTGACAATTCCGTTAATAGTGTTCTAAAATCATTTATTGATGCCGATTGTTGTTGTGGCTCATCAAGCATTAATAATCTTGGATGATTTGTATCATGTGTATCGGAAACTCTTTTTAAAGCGCATGTATAAGCCCAGATAGCTCTTACGAAATCGCTCCCGGAAGAGTCATATTTAATATCGTATTGCTTTATTTTATCATCCCCAATTTTAGTTTCAACGACTGGTAAGTATTTATCCATTGATATTCTTATGCGTTCTCCACTTTGACTGGAATAATTGAATTTTCCCAATAAGTATAAAAAGGATGATTCTAAATCTGATATTTTCTTCCTGTCTTCTGTGGAATAAAAATCAGAAGGCAAATTCTTTTCTCTACCAATTAAAATTGTCCATTCTTTTGATAGGTCTATAATATCACTCTTTAAATTATTAAAATCGTCAATTAATTTAATGTAAAAATTTATTTTATTTCGCAAGCTCAATCTTCTTTCTATTTCAACTTCTGATGGAAGGCGTTCATCAGAAATTAACTCTCGTTTTAAAGCTCTGATATTTTGCCTTATTTCTAAGGATTTATCCTGCATCAATCTAACTTGATTTTCCTTTTCTTGAATATATTTCTTTTGCCCCTCTATGTAAACTTCAATCATTTTATGCTGCGCTTCCAAATAATTGATATTTTCTTCTAACTGCATTGGGGTTTCTTCTATTCCATCAGGAAGTAAAGAATTATCAATGGTATTTTTACATAAAGGACAAGTGCTATTGGCAATTGGCATTTCTATATCTGCGCCTAACTTATTTAATTTTAATAAGTCTTTATTTTTGCGTAAGTCCTCTGAAATACTAATTAATTGTTGGTTATAGCTTTTAAGTTGACCTTTATCCAATGCTATTTCAGGAGATAAAATATCTAATTGCAGTGAAAGCTGGTTATATTGTTGGGTAAGAGCTTCCAATTTTTTTTCATTAAAATCATTGTTTTGCCCAACATTTGGAAGGGAATAGCTCTCTAATTCATTATAAGATTCTTTTAGAATTTCTATAAAATCAATTATCGAAATATTTTCATCATCATTAATTACGGATAAAGAAATATTCTTATTATCATTTATAATGAATGGAGTTGGTTCAAGTCCATTTAAAATAGCAGCACCCTTATGTGCCAAACTTTTTGATTGCTCAAATAATATCTGCCATTTTTGATTGATAATTTGTTTTTGAATATTCAGATACCTTTTGGCTTTTTCATTTTCAGCAACATTTAAGTTTAATAAAAACTCAATAGATTTACCTTCTGCATTTCTTATATTATAATAGGGAATAGTTGCCAAGAAATGAGACCATCCTGTTTTTTGTTCGAGAATAAAAGAAGGTGCGATTTGTTGTATATACAATCGTGATTCTTCACCTTTACTATTAGTTACTTCTGGTAGTTGCCACCCTAATAGTTCTTGTAAAAATAAATGAAAGCCATATAACTCATTACTTGCACCACCTGCATCGTGCACCCACATAGGATGTATATTATAATCTCCTTTTTGTGTTAAGTAAGCCCCTTCAATAACATCAATCAGTTGCGGTAATCTCCCCTGACAAACAACACTTCTTTTTGTTGTTATAGTAGTTTCACCATTTGTGAATTCTAAAAAAACGAAGGACTGAAGTACATCAAACTCATTGCCGTCATAATTAACATGGTCGCGGAGAACATATTGCATGGTACTCGCATTCTTACTTCCAAGCAATTCTTCTAATCCTAATCCATATAAGATTGCTTGAAACATACTACTTTTTCCAGTAGAATTGTCTCCTCGAATAATATTTAATCCATCATTAAACTCCAAATCTGCTCCAAACAATCCATTGGTAGTATTAATTTCGAGTTTTATTGCGTTAATCTTTAACATAAAACAATGTCCATTTTTTTGAAAGATTTGTTATCCTGTCATCTGTTATTTTTTTACCAATGACATTTAAGAAATCCTTTTCAGTTTTCAATAAATCGTTGTCTCTCTTTATGGAGTTTAAAAGTAAAACACCTTTATCGGCAAGTTCGTATTTATTAGAAACTCTCCTAATAATTTTTTCAGCAATAGCATATTGAATTCCTCTATTCAATGTTGGTTCAATGCCCCATACAGAAAAATCGGTTTGAAAATTATTTTGTACCCAGTGAGTTACCTTTTGACCATTTAAATCGGATTTTAAAGCCCATGAAAATAAATGTAATTTCAATAAACTTGAACGATTACTTCTGCAACAATAACTTAGTATTAACACTATTTGAGCCACTTTAAACATCGGGCGATAATCCGGTGGTAAAGATATAGGTCTTTTTACAAAAGATATGCGTGATATTTTATTAGAATCATCCATTGTTATTCAAAATTTATAGGGCAATTCAAAATCCAATCTGCAATCACTTTATCTCTTAAACTTAATAACATTGGTTCAGCAAGGTTTGTAAATGTTGCTTTCAATTTAGAATAAACCAAGTCTTTAAATTCTTGATAACGCTTCATATTATCCGCTGTCGGATTCATACAGGTAATTATAACTTCCCTTTCAATGACATCAACAACTCTTAAAAATCTCTCATAATCTTCTGGATAAGAGTTTTGCCAACGATTAACTATTGAATCTCCATCTAACTTATTCTTAATTGTTAATGTAGTTAATAAATCAATTTTTTGTTCTGGATTTATGGCATTGGTATTTAATAACATTTTGTTTTTCCTGTTTGCATTATCAACTAATGAAATAGATGTATTTTTCCACAATAAATGTTGATTGTCATCTATTTCATCAGGAGAAATATCTATTCCTCTATTCAAATAATTCAGAACAACAGGTACTTCTTTTGTGAAATTATCCAAGTCATGAATTAAAACATCAAAATCAGGGTCAAGAATACTTAAATTCAACTTCTTATGTTCATCAGCTTTAGTTCTACAATGTTTTACTAACTCTTTTTTACGATATTCAGGCGTAACAAAAATCCATGTCTTTATTGCACAACCAGCAAGATATACACTAAGAGGTTTCTCGTATAATTCTAATTTGCTTAAATCTTTCGTGATTTTATCACGTTGAGCTTCATATAAAGTATTAGCATCTGTATTATTATCCGGGCAATAACACTGAAAGACTAATCCTGTGCGGGTGAATCCTTCAATTCCGTAGTCTCCATTTATAGCAGGCATATACTGATAGCCTTCCGTCTCATACTTTAGACGGAAACACTGCTGGCAAAATGCTTCCCATGAATTACCATCAAATTCTCCTATCTTAGTTTTAAACATAGCTATAATGAGTTATTAAACCTACGCACATATATAATTGCTAAATATCATATAAATGAATGTTAAATGCAAAAATACAAAAAAGTTGATAAGTATAGTTTAAAATCTTAACTATTTCGTTTTCAAGACAAATGAAGCCATGCAAAGACACCTAACGCCACGTCCTAATATATACACTATTTCATCCGTACTTTTAATTCGATAAGTTTTTTATTCACCATTAAAATTAAAGTTATGGATGTAAATTCAAACAACAAGTCCGGCTCTGACGAACAGATGATGGACATTCTTCTTGTCTTTGACAAGGAGAAGAAGATAATTAATGCCGTAAAGGGTATTGATGAAAACGGAGAACTGCAAACTGTTCCGCCAAAGCAGGAACACAACAATGATTTCCTGAAAGTGGATAAGCAGGGTAATGCACTTGAAAATTTCTTAAAGAACTTTTTCAACCAGCTAAAAGACCCGACCCGTTTCAGTTTCTTCAAAGTAGCACCCGAAGACACCGAACGGACAGTAAAAATCATTCAGGAGAATATCAAGAACCCGACACCTGCTGCGGATGAAATGCTTGATAAAATCCGTATCGAGCCTAAAGACCTGAAAGTGGAAAATCCGAAAGAATCCACAGCACAGGAACAAAAGCCCGATACAAATAAGTATTTCATAGACCCTAACAAAATCAACTGGGACGACCTGAAAAATCTGGGTATCACCAAAGAACAGCTTGAGAAGTCAAAGGCTTTAGAACCGATGCTGCGGGGATATAAATCGCCTTCGACCTTCCCGATAGAAGCCAACTTCGGGTCAATGGTAATGAAAACAGATGCCCGGCTTTCGTTCCGTCCGGACAGTGAAGGAAATGTGGTACTGGCTATTCATGGTATCCGTAAAGAACCAGAACTTGACCGCCCTTTCTTTGGACACCAGTTTACCGATGAAGACAAAAAGAATCTTCGGGAAACCGGAAACATGGGTAGGGTTGTTGATGTAAAGAACTACCATACAGGCGAACTTGTACCTTCTTTTATCAGTATCGACAAACAGACCAATGAACTGATATCCATGAAGGCTTCGTCCCTTAAAATTCCAGATGAAATAAAAGGGGTAAAGCTGGATGATAAAGAGAAAGCTGCCCTGATGGAAGGTAAAGCGGTATTCCTTGAGAATATGACTTCAGCCAAAAATAAGCCCTTTTCCGCCTACGTTCAGGTCAATGCAGAGAAACGCAGCCTTGAATTTATCTTTCCCGAAAAAGAACAAAAGCAAACTCAGCAACAGGGGCAACAGCAAAGAAACGACCAACCCGAAGGGATTCGTATTCCCAAATCCCTTGCAGGAGTGGAATTATCCGACAAACAGCAGGCTGATTTGCGGGCGGATAAAACTATTTATGTAAAAGGGTTGAAAGATAAGGAAGGTCAGGAATATAACGCCTATGTTAAGGTAAACCATGAAAAAGGGAAGTTGGATTTCTACAAATTCAATCCAAATAAGGCGAAAGAGAAAGCCAAAGAAATAACCCCAACCAACGAACATAAAACACAGGTAGCGGTAAATTCCGAAGGCAAAACCAATGAAGCGACCAAGCATACGAAAGAACCTTTGAAGCCCGGACAGGCTACACCTACCGGGGAACAGACGAAAAAGCGGGAAGAGAAAAAAGAAGAGCAAAAAACCGACAAACCTAAAAAGTCGCAAGGTCGAAAAATGAAATAATTATTAACCACAAAAATCCAATTATATAATGATAGCAGTAATAGCAGAAAAACCCAGTGTGGCAAGGGATATAGCCACCGTACTGGGAGCAACACAAAAGAATGATGGGAACATTTCAGGTAACGGATACATCATTACCTGGGCGTTCGGTCATTTGGTAGGACTTGCCATGCCTGATGCCTACGGAATCGAAAACTTCAGGCGGGAAAATTTACCCATACTACCGCAGTTGTTCCAGCTTATTCCCCGTCAGGTAAAAACCGATAAAGGATATAAGCCCGATAGCGGAACGGTTAAGCAACTCAAGGTTATCAAAGAAGTATTCGACCAGTGCGATAAGATTATCGTTGCCACCGATGCCGGAAGAGAAGGTGAACTGATATTCAGGTACATTTACCAATATCTTGAGTGCCGGAAACCTTTCGTCCGCTTATGGATAAGCAGCTTGACGGACAAAGCTATCCGGGACGGATTACAGAATCTCAAGGACGGGACAATGTACGATAACCTTTTCCGGTCGGCAAAGGCACGAAGCGAAGCAGACTGGCTTATCGGTATTAATGCTTCCCAAGCGTTAAGTATTGCTGCCGGGAGGGGTACATATTCTTTGGGACGGGTACAGACACCCACGCTGGCGATGATATGTTCCCGTTATCTTGAAAACAAGAACTTCATTCCGCAAAAGTATTGGCAACTAAAATTACAGACTGGGAAAGAAGACATCGAGTTTTCAGCCCTTTCAGAAGAAAAATTCGATAGCCAGCAACCTGCCATCGACAAGCTACAAACAGTAAAAGATAGTGGTCAGGTGCAGGTTAAATCGGTGGAATGTAAGGAAGTGAACCAAGAACCACCGCTTTTGTATGACCTTACCACATTGCAGAAGGAAGCCAATACAAAACTTAATTTCTCCGCAGATAAAACGCTGTCTATTGCACAAAAACTGTATGAAGGCAAGCTGATTTCATATCCACGAACCGGAAGCCGTTATATATCGCAGGACGTTTTCGATGAAATACCTGAACGTATTTTCCTGCTGGAAACTTACGACCGGTTTGCTGGCTATGCAAAATCAATGAAAGGCAGTAGTCTGAACCGCCGAACAGTGGATGATAAAAAAGTTACAGACCACCACGCATTAATTATAACCGAGAATAAGCCCGGCAAATTACAGGCGGATGAACAGGCTATATACGAATTGGTTGCAGGAAGGATGCTGGAAGCTTTTTCGGAAAAGTGTGTCAAGGAAGTTACTTCAATTTCTCTCACCAGTGGCGAGAGTATTTTTGCAGTGAAAGGAACAGTAATAAAGTCTGCCGGATGGCGGGCTGTTTTCAACGCCCAAGAAGAAGGCGAAGAAAATACCGTTTTACCTGCATTAAAAGAAGGTGAAAATTTACCCCTTTCCGGTATTGAGTTATTAGAAAAACAGACCAAGCCCAAGCCGTTACATACGGAAAGTTCGTTGTTGTCAGCTATGGAGAACGCAGGGAAAGAACTGGAAGATGCCGAACTAAAAGCCAGTATGAAGGATTCCGGTATCGGTACGCCAGCGACACGGGCTGCGATTATTGAAACTCTCTTTACCCGCCAGTATATTGTCCGGGAGAAGAAAGCCCTTGTGCCGACCGAAAAGGGACTGGCAGTTTACAACATAGTTCGGGACAAGAAAATCGCAGATGTGGAGATGACTGGTATGTGGGAAAACACACTATCCAAGATTGAAAGCGGGGAAATGAATCCCGATACCTTCCATAAAAGTACAGAAGTTCATGCTTCACAAATAACCAGCGAACTTTTAGGGGTACAGTTCACCTTATCAACGCAGCAGGATTTAACTTGCCCGAAATGCGGGACAGGTCGGATCCTGCTGTATCCGAAAGTAGCAAAGTGTGATAATACTGATTGCGGGCTGGTTATCTTCCGAAATAAAAGTGATAAACAATTAACGGATAAGCAGGTTACGGAACTGATAACAGCGAAGAAAACAGGAGTGATAAAAGGCTTCAAGAGTAAAGCCGGAAAGCCCTTCGATGCTTCACTGGCTTTTGACGACCAGTTCAATGTGGTATTCGTTTTTCCTGAAAAGCAAGGGAAATCAAGGAAATAATCTGAAATTCCGTATATTTACCACAGAAAATTCCATTATGAATAGATTTTATGCTATCCGTAATTGAGGATTTTTGTGGTTAGCACCCGGTGGGGACACTGGGTGCTTTTTTTGTGCCTTGTTGATAATTATAAGAATATAATTCTCTGAAGGCTAATATTATGTATATTTGTATAACCTACAAATTAAAAACTTTGCACAGATGGCAGAATATCAATTGACTCAAAAAATAATAGAACTAAGTGAATCTGATTATTGGGAAACAGCAAGAAGAGAGTGGGTTTTTGAGATGATATATGTGAGTGAAGAGCCGCAAACTTGCTTATGTGGTCATTTTCCTATTATTAATATCTGTGTAATTCGGAATACTAAAAATGAAAACAATACCGAAGTGGGAAATTGTTGTATAAATAAATTTCTGGGAATAAATGATGGAAATAAAATTCTACCATCAATTAATCGGCTGAAAGAGGATTTATCTAAAAGTATGAGCTTAGAATCTTTGGATTATCTATATGACAAAAATGTTATTTCACAGAAAGAATACGATTTTTATTCTGATATTCAAAGAAAAAGAAACCTATCATTAAAACAGAGTTCTTTTAAAGAAAGCATTAACGAGAAATTATTGAATTTTACAAGCTATGAAGCCAATTCCATTTTTGCTAAAATAAATAAAATACTAAAATGGGCGGAAAATAGAGATGATTTTGATACTGATTTTGTTGAATCATTGAAACATAATTGTCAGAGAAAAGGCACTTTGACAAACAATCAAAAGCTTGCGTTGGACAAAATTATTAAGAAATTTAAAATCGAGTAATGAAGAAATTTATAGACGATAAAGGAATATTTGAAGTACAGTTTCAACTATATGAAAATATTTTTTTTAATTAATAATATGACATGACAATCACTTATATAGACCATAAAGTTAGGAGATACTTAATAGAACTATCTCGACAACGAATTAATCAAACGGTTACATATCAACAATTATCTGATGATTGTGATTTGGGGTTAAATATGAGAGAAAATCCACATGACAGAAAGATTATTGGACGAATATTAGGGGACATTTCTGCTTTTGAATTTGAGAATGGCAGACCGTTATTAAGTTCTTTAGTTCTTAGAGCAGGAGATAATTATGAAGGAGATGGTTTTTACAAACTTGCGGAAGAATTGGGATTTGGGAGCTGGAAAAGGTTAAAGAAAGAGGGTACTTTTGAAATAGAACAGATGAAAAAGTGTATTGAGTTTTGGACAAATAATTCAAATTATCACAAGTATAAAGAGGTATGACTTATGGAAATACACCTTGAACAAATAAATCGCAATCTCTCGAAAATAAGAAGATGTTTATTCGCAGATGATGTTTTAAATAAAGATATTGATTTTACCCATAAGTTTATTCCCCCATACACTAAAGCAAATAATATTTCAGATATTAAGCTTATAATTATTGGACAAGACCCAACCATTAGAGAGTTAGAAAGTAGAAAAGATATAAATACAACATTAAACCTAAATAAAAAGGGCAGTTTAAGGTCTTTTGTAAACCATATATGTACTGAATTAAGCTTTGATATTGAGAAGGATATTTATGCTACCAATCTATATAAATGTTTTTTTAATTTTCCACCTGCTGATGATGAAAGGATTCTTTACAGACATTTTAAGTATTGGGCTGATTTCTTAATTGATGAATTGAATGTTTTCGGTGATTCGACAGTCATATCATTAGGTGAACCTTTAATTAAACAGTTGCTTCATTGTAAAAACAAAGAAGTTAAATATTATTGGGATTATATTGGCAATTCTCAATCAGGTAAAAATTTTAAGTTTATAAATCCTAAAGACAATTATCTTAATAGACAGTTATTCCCGATTGCCCATCAACCAACCTGCAATCGAAACAAATTTTATAATGAATACTTATCATATTATTTAGATTTCATAAAACAGAATATTCAGCGGAAATAAACCTATTATTTGCTATAAACTACGTGTAATACTCCATTTTCATAACCCATATTTCTTTGTAAATTCCATTTTGATTCTTTAGGGTTATTCGGGAATAAAGATATTCCATTTCCAATAATAACAGGAATATAAGTGATTATCATTTCATCTACTAAATCCTGATTAAGTAGCATTGTTATAAGTTCTCCGCCACCAACCAACCAAATATCTTTTCCATTCTCTTCCCGGAGTTCATGGATAGTTTCAATAATATTTTCAGTAATGAAATTGATATTATCCTTTGGTATTACTGGATTGCGTGTAACAACATAAGTCGTTTTATCCTTGTACGGCCAAACGACATCCATATAAAGAATTTCACGATAAGTACGACCACCCATGATAATAGTATCAATAGATTCAAAAAAATCATTATACCCATAATTAAAATCGGGAGTAATTGGGTAATCCTTTATTAGCCAATCAAGGTCGCCATCATGCCGGGCGATGTAACCATCAAGGGATGCTGCAATATAAAGCTTAATTTTTTTCATGCCTGTTACTTTATCTATTTATACTCTTCCAGACATTCGCCAGCTCATCAAAAAGAAGCGTGGAACTCACACTGCTCCGATACGAGGTACTGGCATACCTAAGAATAGAAGACAGGCAAGCCCACGCTATATTAAAATAGCATAGGCATTGCACATCAGTCCCTATTCTTTCGATTTGAAAATTGCCAGTTTTCGTATCAGGACGTCCTGCGAACGCTATGTTATATATCAAATGCAGAATTTTGATTTTCTGCATTATACTTCAATTATTTCTTTTGCAAAGATATTGAAAAGAGGTGATTTTAACTATTATTTTTTACAGTTTCTCACGTATCAATTTATGAACATCGGTAGCTTTATAATAGCATCGACCATCATCCAGTTTGATATAGGGTAGGATACCTTTTGCCCGGTAACGTTGAAGTGTACGAAGGCTGACTTTTAGCAAAAACATCAAATCCTGATTGTCCAAAAGCTGTTCCCCGTCTAAGCAATTACGTTGGGTGATTAATCGGTCGATTTTTTTATCCTGCATATCGAACCTATCCATAATGCGTTCCATCCAAGCGATGAATGTTTCTCTATCTATATTCATACTAATAACCGATTAAAAATGACCTTTGATAAAATAACTCTGATTAGAAGGGTCTTTGATGATAATTTCCTTCTCCCGCATAAAACGGATATAGCTTTTTGCTGTGCGTTCTTTCACATCCATAATTTGCTGTATCTGTTCGCACAAGTCTATATAAGTGATAAATGTTTGCTGGTCGAAAACTTCACGGGCTACGCTTACCAGTTCCTTTTCTTTCCGTTTCTCTTTTTCTTCACGGGGCTTTTCACCACAATACAAGTGCATCCCAGCTTCCTTGTTCCAAGAGAAGAGCATTAACGGAACATCCAACGGGCTGCCTTCACGGACTTTCAAAGCTTTTACTACTGATGTAGTTGGTTCATTATCCAATTCGATGGAAAGGATGGCAGCCGCTTTTCGTTGCAGTTCTGACCCCAAGTGTCCACGAAGCTTTAAACCGTTCGGGACGTAATGTAACACACAGATAATACAGGTTTGATATATACCAGCCAATCGGTAAAGTTCATCAACTACTCTTAAACTTTCGGCTTCATCATTAGCTGAATGTACCAAATCCGCAATACCATCTATCACAACCAACTGGATACCGCCATATTGATAATGAAATTTATCCATACTCTGAACGATAGCCTGTAAACGTTCTTTCCGGGACATTCCAGTTAAGCAGAAGGCTTTCAGTTCTTCAGGTTTTTCCGGTTGCTTTGCCCGCTTGAGAAGATTGGAAACATTCTTAAATAATTGTACTTCGGATTGTTCAGTATCATAGAGCAAGACAGCTTTATGTTTTGTATTCTCATACACATTGATACCCAGTGTGTCAATATGAATGTTATCCGGTCTGATAGACCCGGCAACCAGCGCAGCCACATAATTACTTTTTCCAGTACCTTCACCACCTGTGATACAAAGGATATTTCCCTGTGTACCCAACGGTACATCCCCGGCAGATATAATTTCCTGCGCTTTTGCCGGAGGGTTATCAAAATCTATTTCGCATGATTTCAGCATAGTCATAGTATCGCTGTAAATTGTATCTAAAAAATCAAGGAATATTTTCAGGAACGATTCACGGTTGTTTCCGAGCCTGAAATAATCGGATATATCTTTCTCTTCCTTTGTCCCTGAAAGTGGGAGCAGAAGGCGTTTTACGCCATATTCCGCCAATTCTTTTTCATGTTTGGCAGAACTATCAAGCCCGGTTTTATCAGCATCGTAAAGCAGGATGATATGTTTAAAGCGAAAAGTTAGATTGTGGATGATATTTGCCGGGATATTTACTGTTTCACTATTAAAGCATATTGCATGGAAACCCTTTGCTGTGAGAGAAAGGACATCTTTTTCCCCGCCAGTGATAAAAACCGTATCGCCTTTGGCGGGTAACTGTTCCAATCCGAAGCTATAATTTTCCCCCATATCACCCCCATACAGAAACCGCATTTTGGAGTAAGGGCGGTATAATTTGATATACCGTTTGTTTTTGTATCCAAATATCGGTTCTTCCAACGATGAATTAATGGTATAAGGTTTACCTTCGGAGTTTTCGCTTTTAAACTCACGGATGGAACAAACCTTGTATTGTGCCAGTAGGTCAGGAGTAATATCATACTGCCCCCAGTATTCCAATTCATTCCGGGTAAATCTTTGTTCCTGAAAACTGTGTGGTTTAGACTTCTTTTCCGGGATAACAGGTGCAGACACTATAGGTGTTGTATGGATGGGCTTTTCTATATCTTCCGATAAGCCCAGCGATAAGTCCCGGTTTATTATTTTTAGGATTTCTACAAAATCGTTGGCATTGTTACAGTTCAGACCTTTAAGTTTACCAACGAAAGAAAAACAATCCCCGCTATATTCGTCATTACCGAAGTCTTTTAGTCTATATGCACCTGTTTTGCGGTCAAAATAAATATTACAGGATGCTTTTCGGTCTTCGTATAGCGGATTGAAGAAATTACGTCCAACACGCCACTGACAAGTGATATAATGCCTGAAAACATCTAAGCCATTACTTGTCTTTTCTAATATTTCCTCTTTCCTTAACATACAGTTTGTGATTTGTTACTAAGTCATTCAGGCATTCCGAGTTGCTTTTTATTAATCGTTCTTCCAGCATCCGTTTAATTTCTCCTACTTTATAAAAATACCGTCCTCTGATTTGTGAAAAAGCGATTGAGCCTGACACCCGTAACCGTTGTAATGTTTTTGAACTGATTTTAAGGAAAGTGCATACTTCGTAGCTATCCACCCATATTTCATCTTCGTTTATATCTTCCGATTCCTGCTTATTGAGAACATAATCAGCAATAGCAGTAATCTTTGATTCCAGTTCTTTAAATGCTTTCGATTCTATCGTTATAACATCCATATTTGTAACTTATTGATTTACTGCAAAGATGAAGGGATAAAAACGAATAAAAACCACAGGTTTACCCACCTGTGGGAAAATATTTATTCCAAAAATAAAGGCGAAACATTAATTGTTTCGCCTTTGGTAACTTGCCAGTACCTCGTATCGGATTAATAATAATCAGTCTTCTTCTTCCATCCGCCGAAGAAGATTCTTTTGAAGAATATCTAAATATCTTGTTCTGTTAATCTTTCGTCCCTTTATTTCCATGTATATGTGATAAAAGTCTCCTAAGTCAATATTGAACATCTTTTCAAAATTCACAGCTATTGTCTTTATATCAACAGTTCCCTTATCGAAAGCACCGCAAGTATCAAAGGCGTAAATCAGTTCTACAAGTCCACGTTTTGAGCCTGTCCAGACCATTTGACAACAAGAGCCATTATTCTTTTTCCGAAGCCCTTCATTTGTTAGCTCTTTTACTCTATTTGTAAGGTGAATTTTAAGCAACTCATTGGCTAAAATCTTTGCCACCTTGAAATCGTAACTGGTGGAAAACTGTGGGTCTGAATCGAAAAAAGCATTATCTATAATTAAATGAATATCAGGCTTTCCACGAAGAAAGTATTTATCGTCAAGATAACAGGCGTTTGTTCGGTAGTATTGATAGAAAGTAAGATTCTGATTAAAAAAAGTAGTAAGAAAATCTAATTCCGAAACATAATACTGTGTCTGTACATCATCACTACCAGTCGGACGTTTTAACTCAATATTGTAAATGCTGTTATAATAGATTAATTTACTAATGATTTGCGGTTTTAACTGTTTGAAAAAAAATATTTCCTCTGAATTATCTGTAAAGTTATAGTTCAATATGAAAGACTTTAGTTCAGACATTATATCTTGTAAGTAGGCAATTACCTTCTTACAAACATGGAGAAAATCAGATTCGTTTAATTCTATTGTTTGAATTTCCGAATCGACTTCCTGTAACAGATTACTGAAATAGTTTTTTATTGTTACCTCTTCCATGCGATTTTCTTTTTGATTTCTAATGGTGTTTTCTATCTTCTCTTTTCCATATTATTTTTATGTAGAATAAAACAATAAGAACCTGAATCTGTACATAAAACATTTTCAGGTTCTTTAATCTAAAATTTAGATGTGTTCACAGAAGAAACAACTTATATTTCAACATCCACAACCCCCACGTCTTACCTGATTGTTTTGCTGTAAAGATTTGTTTTTATCTTCTTCGTTTTTCTTTTCAGATGTTTGTTTATCTGAATTTGTATTCTCTGATGCTTCTACTATTTCCATTCCACAGTTACACCCTTTTGAAGTAAACAGAGAACTGAAAAATCCTTTTTTTTCTTTCTTTTCCATGACTTGAAATTTATTGATTAATAAAACAAATTGAAAACATATCCTGCAATAACCGCCGTAAGGAATATGACAGTTACTATCATAGTAACCATTTTTCTTTTGAATATACCTGCCAGCATAGACATTTCAGGTATTGCCATTCCTGCACCCCCAATGATTAATGCAACCACAGCACCGATACTCATTCCTTTGCCTAATAAAGCCAACCCGATAGGTATAGCTGTTTCAGCACGGATATACAGAGGTACACCAACGATTGCAGCGATAGGAATAGCCAAAGGATTATCAGGCCCAGCTATTTCGACAACAAAATCTTCGGGCAGATAACCATAAATAGCAGCACCGATTCCCACACCGATAAAAAGGTATCCAAGAATAGGTTTCATGCTTCCCCATGCAGCAATGAAGGATAGTTTTATCTTTTCTTTGAATGGCAGCTTACGTTTGTTCACAGCTTCTTCAGCATTTTCTGATGCACTCTTTATTCGTACATTCTTCATATACTTGATACCACCCGTTTTTTCCAAAGCATAACCGAAGGCAACTGCACTGACAAAAGCTACGATAAAGTATAATACAGCAGCTTTCACACCTACCATAACCCCAAGCATACCGATGATTATAGGATTAAGCAATGGTGATGCAATAAGGAATGACATGGTAGAACCAAAAGGTACTCCTGCATTAAGTGGTCTTATTGCTCAGGGACATGTCATTTCTCTGGATGATTATATCAAAAATGATTCAGATTTCAACAAAGATAATTATCTGGGCTTAATTGATCAGCTGACAATGGATGACAAAGTATATGGTGTGCCTTTCCGAAAAGACAATAATTTGCTTTTCTATAACAAAGACCTTTTTGATAAAGCGGATGTTCCGTATCCTGAAGATGGTATGAACATGAAAGAGTATCATGAATTGGCGGAGAAAATGACGAGTGGTACTGGCAATGACAAAGTGTATGGTGCACATTTTCATACATGGGCCAGCAATGTTTACGATTTGGCAAGACGTCCGGAGGCTTTTGATCAACTTGACACGGATACTTATGATAATTTGAAACCTTACTATGATGAGGTACTTGCTATGCAAGATGAGGGGGCTATACAAGATTATGGTGCACTTAAGTCATCGAATATTCATTATTCAGGTGTCTTTTATAATCAACAGACATCAATGATAACGATTGGTACCTGGTTTATCAATAACCTGTTGGAAAATGTTACCGACTTTAATTGGGGAGTTTGCAGTACTCCAAATAATGAAGGCATGGGAAAGGATAACGCTGTAGGAGGTGTAAC
>ENA-UOOK01000711-UOOK01000711.1-fermentation-metagenome-genome-assembly--contig:-NODE-711-length-44286-cov-10.938799_pt1 | contig 44286 bp, 55 predicted proteins | sample MGYA00245777_ERZ724023 | MGnify/ENA primary metagenome ERZ724023 (study PRJEB28704, sample SAMN03018312) | fermentation metagenome | biome: anthropogenic terrestrial biome; feature: soil; material...
TGGCAATGATAAGATTATAGCTGTAAAACAAACTATTAAGGATAATATTATAAGGATTGAGGTTATAGACCATGGAGAAGGTATCTTGGATAGTGATTTGCCATATATATGGGATCGATACTACAAGGTCGATAAAAAGCATAAAAGACCTCTCATGGGTACAGGCCTAGGGCTTTCCATCGTAAAAAAGGTAATAGAAATGCATGGTGGGGAATATGGTGTCAAATCAGAACTGGGGAAAGGCAGCATTTTCTGGTTTCAGTTAGGCAGGGATTAAGCATACCCCTATTTAACAGAGACATATTAAAAGCAATGGACAAAACAAAACCCTTGTATATTTGCGAGGGGGAGTTTGACACAATGATAACAGCACAAAACGGATTTAATGCAGTTGGAGTAGTAGGGGTTAATGGATTAAAGCAAGAGATTATTAGAGAGTTAGTAGGGTTCAATGTTTATTTAGCATTTGATAATGACAGGGCGGGACAGGAAGCAATTAAAGATGTAGCAAACAGGTTGTTATTAGGAGGAGTAAATGTATTAGGACAGATAGATTTACCAGAGGGAGTTAAAGATTTAACAGATTACTTTATTAAGCAATGAACAAATACGAGGTAACAATAAAAGGGACAAAGATAAAACAGATTATTAAAGCACAAACAAGTTTAGAAGCGAGGGTTACATTTTGTAACAACCGCAAAGTAAACTATATTATTTATGCTAACAAACTAGCAGTTAAGTTATTAGATTAAAACAATGGACAAACAAATACCCGTTAAGGAGATAGAGGGAGTTATAAAACACCCTAAACCTATTACAGATTATTTAGGAGATTATATAAGTATGTTAGGTAATGGAGAGAGAGAGTTGGTAGGTATTAAAACAGGAGAGGTTAAGTTGGACAGGGCGTTATTAGGATTAAACGGAGTAATGGTATTAGGAGGTAAAGCGGGAGGGGGTAAAACTACATTAGCATTGCATTTAGCAAAAAAGGTAGCAGAGAACAAAACACCCGTTTTATTTTACAGTTTAGAAATGCCGAGATTATCAATTTTAACCAAGTTGTTAAGTAGTTTATCAAGGGTAGGATATGGGGACATATTGTTAAAAGGTAAAACAGCATTTGAGGAGGGAGGTAAAAGAGAGTTAAGCGAGGAGAATAAAGAAGCATTAAGAGAGGGGTTTGTTAAGTTACAAGGTATAGCAGATTACATAACAATTAAGACCAGAGATTACCAAGACGGAGAGATTACATTTGATAGTTTATTAGCAGATATAGATTACCTAAAAAAGAAGCATAACACAGAGGAGGTATTAGTTGTAGTAGATCATTTGCAATTGTTTACTCCTAGTAGAAGCACCCGAGACCAGATAGATAAAGAGCAAGATTTGATTAACAAGTTTAAAGAGATAAACACAAACACCAAAGCAAGTATATTGTTAATATCACAGCAAAACAAAGCAAGTTATGACAATGCAAAGGTTACAAGCATTAAGGGTAGTGTAGATATTATTTACCTAGCAGATACAGTTATGTTTGTTACAAGGGATAAAGAGGAGAGAGAGGAGTTAGCAGAGGTATTTAATGAGTTTGAGATGCTTTATGATGATTTTAAAGAAAATGGACTAAAAAATATAATGGATGAGTTTAAATCTTTCTCCGTAACCCTTGGCAAAAAGGTTAGAGTAATATCAATAAATGAAGAATTCGAAGGAGAAGCAATAGATATTACAGATGATGGACTTTTGGTTGTAAAGCTTGAAGATGGCAGTACTAGGAATGTAATATCTGGTGATGTATCAGTTAGAGGAATAAGCGGGTATGCAGAGTAAGTTATAAATATCAGTAGCTTGCAATAGGAATTTGGCTTTTATGCAGGGGTATTGTATGTAGAGTAGGTTATAAGTATTAGTAGGGTTATAATACAGGGGAAGCAATTAAGCCCTATTTTAATGTAGATTATAAATAATTATCGGTAGGGGTAGGGTATGTTGATTTACTGTAGCAGCGACTTAAATGCCCATTTTTATCCTCTTTACCTACTTTGAAAAAAATGGGCATTTTGGAGCAGCGGAAGTCAATCAACATACCCGGTTTAATAACGCAGAGTAGATTGCAAAAATTTGTTGACCTTGATAAATGTATGTGATATTATAATAAAAATGCCTTTAATGCGGTACGAGATGCCGAGAAGGAAGTAAGTTTTTATAGTGCAGATTACTGTGCCTTCTCGACGAGTGTGAGAAGGCATTTTTTATGGGAACCTTTAAATTAGTCCAGAGAGTCTAAAAAGGAGGAATTTATAATGTTAAAAGGAAGAAATTTAATTGATCCAATGGATTTTACTATTGAAGAGCTTGTAGAAATATTTGATTATGCTGAGGAAATTATAGAAAACCCTAAGAAGTTTAGTCATGTATGTGATGGAAAGCTTCTTGCAACACTTTTTTATGAACCTAGCACAAGAACAAGGCTAAGTTTTGAGGCTGCAATGCTTAGGCTAGGAGGAGAGGTGCTTGGGTTTTCAGAAGCAAATTCAAGCTCTGTTGCAAAGGGAGAGAGCATTGCAGATACTATAAGAACTGTAGGCTGTTATGCAGATATTGCAGTCATGAGGCACCCAAAGGAAGGGGCACCAAGGGTTGCAGCAATGAATTCTAATATACCAGTTATAAATGCAGGGGACGGAGGGCATCAGCACCCAACCCAAACATTAACAGATTTGCTTACCATAAGATCTGTTAAAAAAGAATTATCAAATCTTACTATAGGTCTTTGCGGAGATCTAAAATTCGGGCGCACCGTCCACTCACTAATAAAAGCCTTATCAAGGTATGAAAATAATAAGTTCGTGTTAATTTCACCAAATGAATTGAAAATTCCAGATTATATAAGAAAAGTGGTACTTGAGAAAAACAATATTGAGTATGTAGAGGTTCAGAGGCTAGATGAAGTTATGGAAAGCCTTGATATACTTTATATGACAAGAGTACAAAGAGAGAGATTTTTCAATGAAGAAGACTATATAAGGCTTAAGGATAGTTATATATTAAATGCTGAAAAGATGAAAAAGGCTAAAAAAGATATGATCGTGCTTCACCCTCTGCCAAGGGTAAATGAGATAGACTACGAGGTGGACAAAGATGAGAGGGCATACTACTTTAAACAGGCTAAATATGGAATGTATGTAAGGATGGCTCTTATGGCAAAACTATTGGGGGTGGATGAAGAATGTTAACAATAACTAGCATAACTAAAGGAATAGTGATAGATCATATAAAAGCTGGTATGGGAATTAAAATATTTAATTACCTAGGGCTTGATAAGGCAGACTACAGGGTGGCTCTTATTATGAATACGGATAGCAAAAAACTAGGGAAAAAGGACATTATAAAAATTGAAAATGTAATAGACATCGATTATACAATGCTTGGGATTATAGACCCTAACATGACCATAGACATAATAGAGAATGAGGTTATAAAGGAAAAAATAAAACCTAGCCTCCCTGAGATGGTTGAAAATATAATAAAATGTAAGAACCCAAGATGTGTAACCTCTATTGATAAATATACTCCCCATATTTTCTATCTTGTAGATGAAGAAAAAGGAGAATATAGGTGCAAATACTGTGATGAGGCATACACCCTTGGAGATAAATAATATGGAACTACTATTAAAGGATGTTAGAATAGTAGATTTTAATAAGGATTTTAATGGGGATATTTATATAAAGAACGGGATAATAGAGGAAGTTGAAAGGGAAATTAAAAGGGACTGCAGGACAATTGCTTGTAAGGGCTTTGTAGCCCTTCCAAGCTTTGTCGATATGCATTGCCATTTTAGGGATCCTGGGTTTACCTATAAAGAGGATATAGAAACTGGAAGTCATGCAGCAGTAAAAGGAGGATATACGGGGGTAAATTTAATGGCAAATACAAATCCTCCTTGCAGCACCATGGATACGGTAAACTATGTTTTAAATAAGGCAAAGGCCATAGGAATTGTTGATTTTCACCAGACAGTATCAATAACTAAAGATTTAAAAGGAAAATCTATTGACCATCTTGATGATATAACCTACCCTGTAAGGTTTATATCTGATGATGGAAAAGGTGTGTATGATGATAGGCTTATGTATGAAGCCATGGAGAAGGCAAAAAAGCTTAACTTAACAGTAATTTCTCATGCAGAAAATGAGGATATAACCCCAATAGATACAAGGCTTTCAGAAAATATAGAAACTGTAAGGAATATATGCCTTGCAGAAAATACAAAAGCAAGGCTTCATATGGCTCATGTAAGCACAAAAGAGGCCATGGATGCAATAATAGAGGCAAAAATAAGAGGGGTGGATGTAACTTGTGAAGTTACCCCCCATCATATATATCTAGATAATAGTTTTGATTACAGGGTTAATCCCCCACTTAGGGATAGAGAAGATATAGAATTTTTAATAGATGCAATAAAAAATAACTATGTAGATGTAATATCTACGGATCATGCTCCACATAGCTTAGAGGATAAGAAAAATGGAGCCCCTGGAATATCTGGAATAGAAACAGCATTTTCAGTATGCTTTACTGCTCTTGTACAAGAAAATAATATAACATTAAATAAGCTATCAGAGATTATGTCCAAAAACCCATCACAGATTATGGGGCTTAACAAAGGAAAGATAGAAAAAGGATATGACGGAGATATAACCATAGTTGATATAAACAAAAAGGTTAAGGTAGACTCAAAAGAGTTTGCTTCAAAGGGGAAAAATACACCTTTTGATGGAATGGAGCTTTTCGGAGAGGTTGTTATGACTATAAAGGGCGGAAAAATAGTTTATTCAAAAGGAGATAACATAGATGATAATTGATAGATTATACGAAAGTGTAAATAAAAAAGGCCATGTATGTGTTGGGCTAGATACAGCTGCAAGTTATATACCTGAGGAGTTTTTTAATAAATGGGCTTCTGCAGGTGAGGCTGTGTTTGAGTTTAATAAATTAATAATAGATGCAACTTATGACATTACTGCCTGCTACAAGGTGCAGATTGCATACTATGAAGCTCTAGGGCTTGAAGGGCTTAAGGCGTACAAAGATACATTAAAGTATTTAAGGCAAAAGAAATTAATTGCAATAGCAGATATAAAGCGCTCTGATATAGCAGATACCGCAAAGATGTATGCTAAGGCTCATTTTACTGGAGATTTTGAAAGTGATATTGTAACACTTAACCCATATATGGGGCTTGACAGTATAGAGCCATATCTTGAGTATGTTGAAAATAAAGAAAAAGGACTATTTATACTAATTAGAACATCAAATAAAGGGGCCTCTGATATACAGTATATAGAAACTAAAGATGGAAAAAAGGTTTATACAGAGGTTGGAGACAAGATATATGAGCTGTCTAAAAAATACAAGGGAGACTGTGGCTATAGCTCAATTGGAGGAGTAATAGGCTGTACCCATATAGACGAGGCAGAAAAGATTAGAAAGGATTTGAAGGATATGTTCTTCCTGATACCAGGGTATGGTGCTCAGGGGGGCAAAGATAAGGATGTTGCAGCATACTTAAATAAAGGAAATGGCGGAGTGGTTAACTCATCAAGAGGGATACTTTTAGCATATAAAAAGCATGAAGACGGAAATATGCGATTTGCTGAGTATGCAAGAGAGGCAGTAGCTGATATGAAAAGGGGTATTGAAAATGCAGCCCGTATATACTAAAGGAGAGGTACTTAAAAATATTAAAGTATCTAAGGGAATTTATAAGCTTTCTATAAAGGGAGACTATAACGCCAACATGGGGCAGTTTTATATGATTAAGGCATGGGATGAAGAGCCAATACTTCCAAGACCTTTAAGTGTTCATGATGTAGATAAAGATTCAATACATTTTCTATATGAAGTAAAAGGAAAAGGCACAGAAAGGTTAAGGGACTTAAATAAAGGGGATATAATTGAACTTACAGGGCCTTTAGGAAATGGATTTGACAGGCTTAAAATAAAAGGAAGGGTTGCAGTTGTAAGCGGGGGAATAGGAATAGCTCCAATGCTTTATGCAGCCAAAACATTAAAAGATTTAGAAGTTGATTTTTATGCAGGGTTTAGAGATGAGATATATGTAACTTGTGATATAAAACAATATGTGAAAAATGTTTATATATCAACAGACAGCGGAACATATGGACATAAAGGATATGTTACCGATTGCTTAAGCGAAAGCTTAAGGGTTGGTGGCAAAAAGTATGATACCGTTTTATGCTGTGGCCCTGAGATTATGATGAAAAAAGTTGTAGATATATGTGAAACTAATGAGATACCTGTGTATGTATCTTTAGAAAGTTCAATGGCATGTGGACTTGGGGCATGCCTTGTGTGTACATGTACAACTAATAAAGGTAAAAAAAGAGTGTGCAAGGATGGGCCTGTATTTCTAGGTGAGGATGTGGTATTTAATGCTTGATGTGGATGTTTGCGGTGTAAGGTTAAAAAACCCTGTAATTGCAGCTTCAGGAACCTTCGGATTCGGAGAGGAATACAATCAAATATTTGATGTATCAAGGCTTGGGGGTATTGCAACAAAGGGACTTACTCTAAACGTCAAAGAGGGAAATGATGGGCAGAGAATATATGAGACAAGAGGCGGCATATTAAATAGTGTAGGACTTCAAAACCCTGGAATAGAAAAGTTTATAGGCGAAGAACTTCCTAAAATAAGAAAATTAAATACAGTTATCATTGCTAACCTTGGTGGAGAAACCGTAGATGAGTACATAAAAGGTGCGGAAAGGTTAAATGATACTGATGTTGATATTATAGAGCTAAATATATCCTGCCCAAATGTAAAATCAGGGGGAATGGCATTTGGAATTAAATCAAAGGATGCCTATTTTGTGGTATCAAGGGTTAGGAAGGTATGTAAAAAGCCGCTTATAGTTAAGCTTTCTCCTAATGCAGAGGATATAGTTGACATGGCAATTAAATGTGCTGAAGCAGGAGCTGACGGGATATCCCTTGTAAATACTTTTAAGGCAATGGCAGTTGATATAAAAAAAAGAAGACCCATATTTGATAATATAACAGCAGGGCTTTCAGGCCCATGTATAAAACCTATTGCACTTAGAATGGTATACGAAGTAGCGGGGGCGGTAGACATTCCCGTAATAGGGATTGGAGGAATAACCTGTGCAGAAGATGCTATAGAGTTTATTATGGCTGGGGCATCTTGTATAGAGGTTGGCACAGCAAACTTTACAAAACCAAATATATGTTTGAACATAATAGATGGTATGGAAGACTTTATGAATAAAGAAAATATAAAAAGTATAGAAGAAATTAAAGGGATTATAAGGAGGAAATAATTTATGGTTATTGATATATTAAAGGAATCTAATGCACTTTTGGAGGGACATTTTCTTTTATCTAGCGGAAGGCATAGCAACAGATATGTTCAGTGTGCTAAACTTTTGCAGTACCCAGACAAGGCTGAAAAAGTTTTAAAGGTTGTAGCGGATAAGGTGCGTGATATTGATTTTGACATTGTAGTAGGTCCTGCAATGGGAGGAATAATTGTAGCCTATGAGCTTGGACGCCAATTAGGCAAGCCTGCCATGTTTACTGAAAGGGAAGATGGAGCCATGGCTCTAAGGAGAGGATTTGAGATTAAAAAAGGACAAAAGGTACTTATAACTGAAGATGTTGTTACAACCGGCAAATCATCAAAAGAGACGATAAAGGTTGTTGAGTCTTTAGGCGGAGAAGTTGTGGGGATTGCCTGCATAGCTGATAGAAGAACCTGCGAGATTGGGTATCCCGTATTCTCAGCAGTAGAATTAAATATTGAAAGCTATGAAGAGGGTGAGTGCCCTCTTTGCAAAGCAGGCATACCATATATTAAACCTGGAAGCAGAAAAATTAAATAGTATAAAAAATATCCCTCATCGTGTTTGATGGGGGATATTTCTTTTATATAACATATTTTAAAAGAGGAGGTTTTGTGCTAAAATATAGGTGCTCAAAAAGTAAGAGTTAAGAAGTAAGAAGTATGGAGTAAAAGCTGCTATCATTTTTGAGGCAGACTTGGGAAGAAAAGTAAGTTAAATTAAATTTGTCCGGTATCCTAGGATTTTTTGTGTACTAAAAACTATGTACACGGCAAATACTAAAAGGAACTGGAACAGGAGGTAATGTAAAAATGAAAATGGGATGTGAAGCAACATCAAAGCAGCCTTATCTAACTACAAGGCGAATTACTACAATTGCTCTTTTAGGAGCTATTTCGGCGGTGCTTGGACTTACACCTTTAGGCTTTTTACAGGTTGGCATAATAAGTGTTACGTTTATGCATATACCTGTAATAATTGCAGCAATCTTAGAAGGACCAATAGCGGGAGGGATAGTGGGTCTGATATTTGGTATATCAAGCATCATAAGTAATATGCCAAAGGTTACAGGACCAATATTTTTAAACCCTATGGTATCCATTGTTCCAAGGGTATTAATTGGGATTATTTCAGCTTATGTTTACAAATGGACAAAAAATACTGCCATAACTGCTGCTGCAGGAACCGCAACAAATACAATAGGAGTTCTAAGCGCTATATATTTTATGGCGGCACAGCAGTTTGCTAATATAAAGGGTGTTACACCAGATGTTGTTGGCAAAATACTTTTAGGAACAGCAGCAACTAATGGTATTGCAGAGATAGTAGTAGCAATTATACTTGTTCCAGCTATAATAAAAGGTGTAAATATGATGAAGAAGTAAAGCTATGTTTTAGTACAGTGCTGATTTCAGGATATGTTGATTTACTGTAGCAGCGACTTAAATGCCTATTTTTGTCCTCTTTACTTATTTGGAGAAAAATAGGCATTTTGGAGCAGCGGAAGTCAATCAACATACCCGGTTTAAAAAACAACAGTTACTTAAAACATAGCCATATTTTTTAAGCATCGGAGGGTAAAATGAGCAAAATTGTATATGACTATGTAGAAGATTATATAAGGAATATGATTCCTCAAAATGATGAGCTATTAAAATCTATGGAAGATTATGCCCTTGAAAATAATGTACCAATAGTACAAAGAGAAGTAGCAAAATTACTATCTTTAATAATAAAGATGAAAGATTCTAAGAATATACTTGAAATAGGTACTGCAATAGGATATTCTGCTATAATGATGAATAAAGCATCAAATAATGCTAAAATTGTTACCATAGAGAGAAATAAAGATATGATTGAGAAAGCAGAAGAAAACATAAAAAGTGCAGGGCTAGAAAATAGCATACAAGTAATTGAAGGGGATGCGCTAGAGGTATTGCCTAAAATAGATGATAAATTTGATTTAATATTTATTGATGCTGCTAAGGGTCAATATAAAGAATTTTTTTCATACTGTGATAGGTGCTTAAAACTTGGGGGAATAATATTTGCTGATAATGTTTTATTTAGAGGTATGATAGCAAATAATGACCTTGTTGTAAGAAGAAAGATAACAATAGTAAAGAGAATGAGAAATTACTTAGAATTTATATCTAAAAATAAAAACTACGAAACATCTATTCTATCTATAGGAGATGGAGTAGCAATTAGTTTAAAAACAGGCGATGAGTATGAGTTGGAGGGAAATTTATGAACAAACCTGAACTTTTAGCACCAGCTGGAAATATGGAGAAATTAAAGGTTGCATTTATATATGGTGCAGATGCAGTATATATAGGAGGATCAGCATATGGCTTAAGGGCATTTGCTGGTAACTTTTCAAATGATGAAATAATAGAGGCTGCACGATATGCCCATAAACTAAATAAAAAGATTTATGTTACAGTAAATATATTTCCTCATAATAATGATTTTGAGGGGCTTGATGAATACCTAAAATTTCTTTATGATTCAAAGGTTGATGGAATTATATTATCAGACCCTGGTGTGTTTATGACTGCTAAAAAAGTTGTTTCTAAAATGGAAATACACATAAGTACCCAAGTTAATAATGTAAATTATAAGTCTGCCATGTTTTGGCATGAACTTGGAGCTAAAAGGATAGTACTTGGCAGGGAGCTTACATTAGAAGAAATAAAGGAAATTAGAGAAAATACCCCTGATTCATTAGAGCTTGAAGCATTCATTCATGGTGCAATGTGCATTTCTTATTCTGGCAGATGTCTTCTTAGCAATTATATGACGGGAAGAGACTCAAATAGGGGAGAGTGTGCCCATCCTTGCAGGTATAAATATTATATTATGGAAGAAAAGCGCCCAGGACAGTACATGCCCATATATGAGGATGATAGAGGGACATATATAATGAATTCAAAGGATCTTTGCATGATAGAGCATATCCCTGATGTTTGTGAGGCAGGGGTTACAAGCCTTAAAATAGAAGGAAGAATGAAAAGTGCATTCTATGTTGCTTCAGTGGTTAAAGCCTATAGGCAGGCCATAGATGAATATATACAGCATGGCAAAGAATCTAAGTTTAATCCTAAATGGCTAAAAGATTTAAATAGAGCAAGCCATAGGCAATTTTCAACAGGCTTTTATTACAATAACCCAGGTCAAGTTTATGAAAATAGCGATTATATTAGGGATTATGATATAGTTGGTATTGTAAAAGATTATGACCCTATAAACAAAATAGCAACAATAGAGCAAAGAAATAAACTATATAAGGGAGATTCAGTTGAGATAATGAGCCCAAAAGGCGATGATTTTAACCTTACCCTTGATACAATATGGGATGAAAATGGAGCTGAGATTGATTCTACGCCTCATCCTCAGATGATATACAAAATACACTCCGCCAAAGAATTAATGCCTTTTGATATGCTTGTAAAGGAAAGGATGGAAGTAATATGAAAAGACCATTATTAATCGGTATCACAGGGGGAACAGGTTCTGGCAAAAGCACGGTAACACGTGAAATAGTAAATAGTCTTCCTAAAGAAAGTATAACGATTATAGAACAAGATGCATATTACAAAGATCAAAGTAACCTTACTTACGAAGAAAGAGTAAAAACCAATTATGATCATCCAGATGCTTTTGATACAAAACTATTGGTTAGGCATTTAAACATGCTATTAAACGGACAAGCTATTGAAAAGCCTATATACGATTTTTCAATTCACAATAGAAAAAAGGAAACCGTAAGGATTGAACCTAGAGATATAATTATACTTGAAGGAATAATGATTTTACAGGAAGTTGAAATTAGAGATATTTTAGATATAAAGGTGTATGTAGATACGGATGCAGATGTTAGGATAATTAGAAGAATAGTTAGAGATATGAATGAAAGAGGAAGAACACTTGAGTCTGTAATAAATCAATATCTAAATGTTGTTAAGCCAATGCACCTTCAATTTGTTGAGCCAACAAAACGCTACGCTGATATTATAATACCAGAAGGCGGATATAATAAAGTGGCAGTGGATATACTTGTAACCAAAGTTTTATCAATATTGAATAGCAACTCTAAGTGAATACTTTAATCAACGATATTTCAAAAGGAATCAATTAGGTTAAACCCTCCGAAATATCGTTAATTTGTATTTATGAATTATCTGAGTTTAGCTCTTTGCAAAGCTTCTTTAATGCCCTTTTTTCAATTCTTGATACATAGGATCTAGATATGCCAAGTAGTTCAGCTATCTCTCTTTGGGTTTTACTTTTGCCATTTATAAGTCCATATCTCATTTCGAGTACTACCTTTTCTCTTTCTTTTAAAACACATGACATTTTATTATAGAGGCTTTTTGTTTGTATTTTACTTTCAACCTCGTCTATTACTGTATCGCTATCTGTTCCTAGAACATCCATTAAAGATATTTCGTTACCTTCTTTGTCTATTCCTATTGGGTCCTGTAGGAACACCTCAGATTTGCTTTTTTTCATGGAGCGAATTACCATTAATATTTCGTTTTCTATACATCTTGCAGCATATGTAGCAAGTCTCGTTCCCTTTTCACTGTTAAAAGTAGTAATTGCCTTAATAAGTCCTATGGTCCCTACAGATATAAGGTCGTCAACTTCTTTCCCTGTATAGTTATATTTTTTAACTATATGGGCCACTAACCTTAAGTTCCTTTCAACCAATATATTCCTTGCCTCTTCATCTCCTTCTTCTTTATACTTTTTTACATAGAGTCTTTCTTCTTCTTCCGATAATGGCTTTGGAAAAGAATTATTATTAGTTACATAGGAGACAAGAAATATAATATTATTTAAAAACACAGCGGCTGTCGTGAATAATTCTAAAATCAGTGGGCTCACCCCTAGATTAAGATTATTCTTAATTATATGTAGTAAAGCCCCAAGTTGTGCATGTACATGTACATTTATATGGTAAGTAACTTCTTACATATTGATTAATTTTAGGCAAATAAGATTAATTGGTGATACTTTATATGATATGCTATATAATATGTTTATACCTTAAAGTATTAAATTTTTGTAGCCGATAAAGAATTTAGTATATTTTGCAATTGCTGTATTAAGAATCAGCATAATTGGCCAAAATTAAAGAAAGTATTTCTAAAGAAGATATTTTTTATTGATAATGGGTGATTAAGTTGCAAGATACATATACTAAAAAAAATGATGATATCAGTAATGCCCCTGTTGTCAGGTTCATAGATTCGATAATCTCTAAGGCTATAGAAGAAAGAGCAAGTGATATACATATAGAGCCTTACAATGATTATACTAAAATACGGTTTAGGGTAGATGGGTCATTGCATGAGGTTGTTAAAATTTCAAAGCAAACAATGCCTGCAATAATAACTAGGATTAAGATTATATCAAATCTAAATATTGCAGAAAAAAGGCTTCCCCAAGATGGTAGGTATGTCTTTATTTTAGATAAAAAAGAATATGATCTTAGGATATCTATAATTCCTACTGTATTTGGAGAGAAGGTGGTAATAAGGATACTAGACAGAAACAATTTTTTGCTTCCAATGGTGAAGCTAGGATTTGATGAAGAGGATGCTAAATCTTTGCACCAAATAATAAACCAGCCCCATGGAATAATCCTGCTTACAGGGCCTACTGGCAGTGGCAAAAGTACTACCTTATATTCTCTATTAAATGAACTAAACGTGCAAAGTAAAAGTATTATAACTATAGAGGATCCTGTCGAATATATAATGGAGGGAATAAGCCAAATACAAGTTAATTTAAAAACAGGTTTTACTTTTGCTGAAGGACTTCGCTCCATACTAAGGCAAGACCCTGATATATTGATGGTAGGCGAAATTAGAGATGCTGAAACCGCAAGAATAGCAGTTAGGGCAGCAATTACTGGCCACTTAGTATTCTCAACATTACATACAAATGATGCACCAAGTACTATAACAAGACTTATTGATATGGGGGTTGAGCCTTTTTTATTACCTTCATCAATAATTGCATCCATTGCTCAAAGGCTTGTTAGAAAAATATGCTTAAACTGTATGTATGAATATAACGCTAGTGAAAACGAAAAAGGGATACTTGGCATAAGTAAAAGTTCTGATTTAAAATTATATAAAGGGAGGGGATGCTCACAATGCAATAATACGGGTTATTATTCAAGAACCGGTGTATATGAAATAATGGTCATAAATAATGAATATAGAAGTGCAATAATTAATAATAATGGCTGTGATGAGATTAAACAAATAAACAAAAGATTAGGAATGAAAACACTTAAGGATAGCTGTGCTAAACTTGTAATACAAGGGATAACAACAATGGATGAATTATTAAAAATTACATATGCAAATTAATATGCATTAGCAGTAATATGCATTAATAATGAGGAGAATTGATATGGATTTTATTGAATTACTTGATGAAACAATGAAAAAGAATGCTTCAGATCTTCACTTAACGGTTGGAGTACCACCTATTAATAGGATTAATGGAAGGCTTATACCGATGGAAACTGAAAAGCTTGATCAAAAGACCATGGAAAGGTATGTTAAAACGATTTTAGATGAGGAACAATATGATTCATATAGAAAAAAAGGAGAAATAGATTTATCTTATTCTGTATCCGGAATAGGAAGATTTAGAGTTAATATATATAGGCAAAGAGGTTCAGATGCTATGGCACTTCGTGCTGTTGGCCTTAAGGTACCAACTCTTGAGGAGCTAAATCATCCGCCTATATTAGCAGAGTTTTCAAGACGTAATAGGGGACTAGTTCTTGTAACTGGGCCTACTGGCAGTGGAAAGTCTACCACTCTTGCTGCAATGATAAATCAAATTAACAGCGAAAGGAACTGCCATATACTAACTTTAGAGGATCCAGTAGAATTTTTACATAAGCATGGTAAAAGCATGGTAAATCAAAGAGAGATTGGGCATGATACTTTAAATTATGCAAATGCTCTAAAGGCTGCACTTCGTGAAGATCCAGACGTAATATTAGTTGGTGAAATGAGGGATCTTGAAACAATATCAACTGCAATAACTGCTGCAGAAACAGGGCATTTAGTTCTTTCAACCCTGCATACAATAGGAGCATCAAAAACCATTGATAGAATAGTTGATGTATTTCCACCTTATCAGCAGCAGCAAATTAAGGTACAGCTTGCTGCAGTACTTGAGGGGATTGTATCTCAGCAGTTAATTGAAAAGCAGGACGGTACAGGAAGGGTTGCAGCTCTTGAGATACTTACAGCAACGCCTGCTATAAGAAGTTTAATTAGAGAGGGTAAAACCCATCAGATAGATTCTGCAGTGCAAACTGGATCAAGGTTTGGAATGCAATCTATGGATATGTCTTTGATAGACTTATATAGAAGAGGAATAATAAGCAAAGGGTCTTTATTAACCTATTGTATAGATAAAGAAATAGTATCTAGGATGATAAACATGTAAGAGGTGTATACATGTCGGATTTTGGGTATCCAACACAAGGCTTTAATGAAAAAGAAAAATTAGCCATTAAGGCAAAAAATAAATATAGTTTAAAGGTCTCAATACGCTCTAAAAAAATTGCTATAAAACATATTACACTATTTTGCAGGCAGTTTTCAACAATGCTAGGGGCAGGGCTTATAATAATTAATTCCCTAGATACCTTAAAGAGGCAAACAGAGAATAAGAAATTAAAAATTGCAATTGAAAATATAATCGAGGATATACAAAAGGGCAAGCCTCTTTCAGAAGCCATGAGAGATACTCATAGCTTTCCAATTATGCTTATAAGCATGGTAGAAGTTGGTGAGGTTTCAGGTCAGCTTGATGTTATACTAGAAAGACTATCAAATTATTATGAAAAAGAGAATAAACTTATAAAGAAGATACGCTCTTCACTTATGTATCCAATGTTTATAGCTGTAATATCTTTTATATCCATTGCCTTTTTAATTACTAAGGTACTTCCCGTATATAAAGATATGTTTAGCCAATTTGATGCCGAATTGCCATGGATTACTGTAATGTTATTATCTTTAAGCGATGGCATTAAGAACAACTTATTAATAATTGGAGGCGTTATATTAGCATCTATATTTATTTTAAAAAGGCTCTCAAAATCAGCGAAATTCAATTTCTTTATTGATAATTTAAAACTAAATATAATAATTCTAGGTAAGGTAAACAAAAAGGTTCTTGCAGCAAGATTTGCAAGAACCCTTTCAATAATGTTATCAAGTGGTATACCACTTATTAAATCCATGGATTTAATAGAAAACACAATAAAAAATACTGTGGCCCTTGAGGCAATTAGAGAGTGGAAACAGAGGATTAAAAATGGTGACAGCCTAAACATAGCAATATCTGAGTCTAATATTTTTCCTCCAATGCTTATACATATGATAGGTATTGGGGAAGAAACAGGTAATTTGGATAATATGTTAAGTAAGGCATCAGATTATCTAGATGATGAAATAGACATAGAACTTTCAACCCTTGTTACATTAATTGAGCCCATAACAATAGTTATACTAACTGTAATAGTTGGCATAGTAGTTGTATCCATAATATTGCCTATGTTCAGCATATATAAGTATATGTTATAAATATATTTGTCAGCAATAACAGGTAAGTTAAAAGAAGTGTAATTTAAACTATACTTCTTTTTTTATTTGGCTATATTTTAAGTAACTGCTGATTCTGCTGATTTCAGGCTATGCTGATTTACTGTAGCAGCGATTTAAATGCCCATTTTTATCAGCTTTATCTACTTTGAAAAAAATGGGCATTTTGGAGCAGCGGAAGTCAATCAACATAGTCGGTTTAAAAATCAACAGTTACTTAAAACATAGAATTATTTTTTGAAAATAGGTTTAGTACATATAAATATGGTAATAATCAAGGTAAATAGAAATATAATCCCAAAATAAAGGAGATGTAGCTATGAAAACAAAAAGAAAAGTAAAAAAAGGTTTTACATTAATTGAGTTAATTGCTGTAATAGCAATACTTGGTATTTTGGCATTAATAACAGTGCCAAGATTAACAGACTACACTAAAAATGCAAAAGTAACAAAGGCAAAAACAAATCTCTCAATATTAAAAAATGCAATAGAAAGATATGATATGGAGCACAATAAAACAATTAGAGAAACTTTTAAAGAGGATAAAGATACGACCTTAAAAGGCAAAGAAGAACTATTAATAGGAAAAACAAAAAGTGATGGGACTGAAGACGGTGAATTTGGGCCTTATCTATCCGAAATTCCAAAGGAATGGGCTGATGCTAAGTTGAGCGATATATTAAGTAAAACCATTGATGATGTAGCGATGAACGGAGACGTAGCTACATTCACTCCAACATCAGATTAACATTAATTATTAAAAAAATAAAATGGATTTCAAAAGAGGTTTTACCTTTATAGAATTAGCAGTTAGTCTTGCACTAATTAGTATACTTCTTTCAGTATGTATTCCCATATTTAAGGACTATAATAGATTGAAACAAAGCACCTTACTAGATATGTCATCAATTGAGCTTCTCAGTGATTTGAGGCTTTGCCAGGAAACGGCAAAATATGAGGGAGATACATGTAATATTTTTTTCAATAGTACTGAAAGAAGTTATTATATATATATTCGTAGAGACACTCGTGATGATCATGTGGTAAAAAGAAAAAACTTGCCCCAGGGAATTAGGGTTGATAATACACGATCTACCTATACTAAAAGTATGCTATCTTTTGATAGAGCAGGTAAACCTCTGCCAAATCCATGTACCATAATCATAACAAACAATTTAGGTCAGTATAAGAGTATAACTATAACTGTTGCAACTGATTATATAAGCATAAAAGATGATTAGGTGTTGATAAAATGATAACAAAAGTAAAAAAAGGATTTATACTTATTGAGCTTGCCGTATCTGCTTCTGTATTAGGAATAATACTAATACCTTTTGTTGGACTCATTTCCGTAGCCTATGGTAACAACAAATATGCACAAAAAGTAACTGAATCAACCTCTGTTACAGAAAGTACGATAGAATTTTACAAGGGTAAAATATACGGAAATAGTATAGAGAAATTTATTAGAGATACATTTAGAACCACAATTGATCCTGATACGGATAACATTGTATTTTATTCGCTTTATAAAAAAGATAACGGTATGATAAATTCATTAAAAAACTATTGTCTAAAATCTACTGAAGATAATTTAGATGATAGCTTTGAATCCATCCAGAAAAAGTTCAATTTAGATACATATGATTATGATTATATAATAAAATCTTCTTTTTCTATTAAAGATGAAAGAAGTATTATAAAGATAAATGTTACAGTATGGGATAGTATTTTAAGGGATAGAGGAAAAGTTAATATTGTTTGTTTTAAAGGATCTATATAATATGGTGCGAAAAGGATTAACTTTAATTGAGATGATCATATCTATATCACTTCTTTGCATTATTTTTTTACTTATAACAGTTCTTTATTCAGATACAATTTCTATGTATATAAAAAACAGCATAATGCAGGAAATACATCAGGAAGCAAGACATGCAATGTATATAATAGAAAGAGATGTAAATACTTCTGACCACATATACGTAGTGAAAAATGAGTATTTTGATACCTATGAAAATAAATATAAAGAAAAGACAACCCTAAAAATGAAATCAAAAGAGCAAAACATAGAAATATATTGGGAATACAAAAATGGTAAAAAAATATTGTATGAGAAAATTAATGACCAGCCAAATCCTATTACAAGGGCATTATATAATATAGATTTTTATTATTATGACAATATATTAACCGTTAATTTGTCAACAGGGAGGCTTGATCCTATGAATAAGCCCAAATATATAGTATTTAATATATCTAAATTGTTTTATTCAAAGGTATTAGAAAGATGCAAATAAAATTAAAAAATAATCCATATAAAAAAGGTTATACATTCATATTTATAATAATATTTTTATCTGTTGCAGTACTAATATTATTTCCAATTGCAGAAATAAGTAAACATCAGCTGCTTATCTCAAAACAGTATTATGAATCTAGGAAAGCCTATTATATAGCAGAATCAGGCATAGAAAGGTCACTATTTATTATAGAAAATAAAGTACTCAATATAATTGAAAAAGAAAATACCTTTGATGCCTCAATTATAGATAAAAAGCTTAGGAGCTTTATTAAAAGAGAATTTACTACAGCTATAAATAACTATTCTAAAAAGCCGCCGCCTATGGGAGCTGATACATTAGAACTTACTAAAGATAACAATGGAGTTTTAAGTTACTATGAAATATCATTAACAGAAGACCCTGATTTTGAGCAAAGAAGAATAACAATAACATCTATAGGCCACTATAAGCATTACAAGAGGGTAATCGTAGCATCATATAGGGTAACAGATGATTATAGTTCATGTCATAATAATAAATGCTTCCTAATATGCACAGAGTGGAAATAACGGCATATATCATTGAACATAGTTATCTCGAAATATAATAACGCGGTTATAAAATGAAATATAAAGTATTGAGCTGTATTTTTTCACTGTTTAATAATATATATCCATATTTGTATAAAACATTTGCTAAACCCATGTGTTTTCTGATAAAATAACTAGTGGGCATATTGCTTATTGTTTTTACTAACAATTTATAAGAATAATAGGAAATAATTTACCATACTGAGGGTGGCGTGTATGAAATTCATGGTTATTAACGGACCTAACATGGACATGTTAGGTATAAGAGAAAAGGATAAATATGGGGAGAATACATTAGAGAATATAAACAAAGAAATATTGGCCTTTGGAAATGAACTTGGGATTGAGATCAGCTTCTTTCAAAGCAACATAGAGGGGGAAATCATCAATACAATACATGAAGGCTATGGTAAAATAGATGGCTTCGTAATAAATCCTGCTGCGTATTCTTATAGCAGTGTAGCAATATTAGATGCTTTATATGCAGTTAATATACCAACAGTTGAGGTTCATATGACCAACATATTTAATAGAGAAGATTTTAGAAGCAAAACCATTACAGCTTCAGCATCTATTGGTTTAATAGCTGGATTTGGGAAGGAAACATATAAACTAGCAGTTAAATCATTGTATGATTATATTAAACAGGGGGTGAGCAATTGAATAATACTAGGCTGAACATATTAAGAGACAGATTGAAAGAAAAAGACATGGACGGGGCTTTGGTTTTAAGTGATACTAACCGAAATTACATAACGGGATTTACTGGTAATGAAAGTTATATATTGGTTACACAAAAAGAGGCCTTATTCATTACAGATTCAAGATTTACAGAGCAGGCAAAAGATCAGACAGTTGGCTTTGATGTATTAGATTATAAAGGAAATCTTGTTGAGTTTTTATCACAAAATATAATATCTGCCAGCATTAAAAAGTTAGGGTTTGAGGAAAACTTTGTTACCTATGGCTTTTATGAGGAATTGCGTTCAAAATTAGATAATATAGAGTTTGTAAAATTAAACAATATGATTGAGCAGATAAGACAGATAAAAGATGAGGAAGAGATTAAAAACATAGAAAAAGCAGCTTCCATAGCTGATGATGCCTTTAGCCATATTGTTAAATATATAAAAATAGGTATGACTGAGAAAGAGATAGGTCTTGAACTTGAGCATTTTATGAAATTAAATGGAGCATCAGGTTTATCTTTTCCATCTATAATTGTTTCAGGTAAAAGAGCTTCTCTTCCCCATGGAACTGCCACTGAAAAAAAGATAGAGTATGGAGACTTCTTAACCTTAGATTTTGGATGCATATACAATGGATATTGTTCAGACATGACAAGAACAATATTTATTGGAAAGGCTAGTGATAGGCAGAAGGAAATATATAATATTGTACTTGAGGCAAATGAAAAAGTCTTAGAACAAATAAGGCCTAATATTACTGGACAAGAACTTGATAAGATTGCAAGGAATCTAATAGAAGAAAGAGGATATGGTGAGTGTTTTGGCCATGGGCTTGGTCATGGAGTTGGTATGGATATACATGAGCTGCCAACTATATCAAGGAAAGGTAAAGAGTCAATTGCAGCTAATATGGTAATTACAGATGAACCTGGCATATACATTCCAAACTTCGGTGGAGTAAGAATTGAAGATCTTATCCTTGTAACTAGCAGTGGGCATAGGGTTTTATCAAAGTCAGACAAGAACATAATAGAGATAAATAATTGATTATAAAAAAAAGAGTTTATTATTTATAAATAAAGGGTAAAATAGAGATAGTTAATAATTAATAGTAAGCAGCAAATTTGTTTTTTTTATGGAGGGATTACATTTATGATATCAGCAGGCGAATTTAGAAAAGGTATGACATTTGAAATGGATGGACAAGTATTGATGGTAGTAGACTTTCAGCATGTAAAACCAGGTAAAGGGGCAGCTTTTGTTAGGACAAAAATTAAAAATGTCATAACAGGTTCAGTAATTGAAAGAACATTTAACCCTACAGAAAAGTTTCCTGAAGCTGTAATTGAGAGAAAAGAAATGCAGTATCTATATAAAGATGGAAGTTTATATTATTTCATGGATTTAGATACATATGAGCAAATTCCACTTAATTATGATATAGTGGAGGAAGCCATAGTATACCTAAAAGAAAATGACAATGCAATAATAAAATTCTATAAAGGTGAAGCTTTTTCAGTAGAGGCTCCAAACTTTGTAGAACTTGAAATAACTCATACTGAGCCAGGCGTTAAGGGAGATACTGCAACAAACACCTTAAAGCCTGCCACAGTTGAAACAGGAACAACAATTATGGTACCACTTTTTATCAACACAGGTGATAGAATTAGAATAGATACAAGAAGTGGTGAATACATGGAGAGGGCATAGAGAATAATAAAAAACATATAAATAAAAAGGAGGAAATGAAATGGAGACAATAAGAGAAAAGGTTTCATACGCAAATGGGTTAATAGATGGATTAGATATTAAAAGCGATACAAAAGAGGGAAAGGTAATAAAAGCTATTGTAGGTATTCTAGAAGATATGGCTGAAGCAATTGATGAGATAGATACTGCAGGATCAGAGCTTGGAGACTATGTTGAAGCAATAGATGAAGATTTATCAGAATTAGAAGAAGAGGTATATGGGCAAGATGATCCAGATGATGACGGATTTATTGAACTTGAATGCCCAAATTGTAAGGAGACAGTATTTATAGATGAGGATGTATTTGATGAGGAAGATGAAATAATATGTCCAAATTGTAATCAGCCAATAGAATTTGACTGTGACTGCTGCTCTGATGATGATCACTGCTGCGAAGACTAATTACAAAAAACAATTCTAAATATTAAATATTAAGCATAATAAAAAGTTCCTATTAATTTAGGGACTTTTTATTATGCCTTTTTTTAAGTATTGGCTATGTTTTAATATAGTGTTGATGTCAGGATATGGTGATTTGATTTACTGTAGCAGCGACTTAAATGCCTATTTTTACCCTCCTTACTTATTTAGAGAAAAATAGGCATTTTGGAGCAGCGGAAGTCAATCAAATCACCATATCCGGTTTAAAAGCCAGCAGTTACTTAAAACGCAGCAAATTTAAAAGCAGAAAAAGCGCTTTAAAGTAGAAAATCTGTAAGCATATTATTAGTGTAATAAAAATAGTATTTATTATAGATTAGAAACAATAAGGCAATTATTTTTTCTGATCCAGTATAAGCATAGGAAGGGGGACATGTTATCATGTATTCTCAACAAAAACTGAATATTGATAAGGTAATACAAGAAGAAATACTAGAATGTATTGCTCCAAATATAAAAGATATAATACTTAAAATTCCTAAGCAGCATATATCCCAATTAGAAGAGATAAGAATAAGAATAAATAAACCATTAATGATATGCAGAGGCTGTCAGGATGAAATGGTATCCCCTAATGGAGATATGGTAGCCAACATTAAAGATGCATATATAGTAACAAAAGGGGATTGTGATGGCACCCTACATAGGCTGAGTAACTACTCAATTTATGCAATAGAAGAGGAATTAAGGAATGGGTATATTACATTAAGGGGTGGCCATAGGGTGGGAATTGTAGGTAAAGGTGTTATAGAGGGTGGAAAGCTTAAGACATTAAAAAATATTTCAGGATTCAATATAAGGATTGCAAGGGAGGTATTAGGGTCTGCCGATAATGTTGTTAAATATATTGTAAAGAGTAAAACAAGCATATACAACACCATAATAATATCCCCTCCTCAATGCGGCAAAACCACTATATTGAGGGACATAGTAAGGCAGATAAGCAATGGACAAGGTAAATATATTCCTAAGGGCTTAAAAGTTGGACTAGTTGATGAAAGATCAGAGATTGCGGGTTCATATCAAGGTGAAGCCCAAAACGATGTGGGAATTAGAACAGATGTGCTTGATGGATGCTTAAAATCATCAGGTATTATTATGCTAATTAGATCAATGTCCCCTAAGGTTGTGGCTACAGATGAAGTAGGAAATAGGTTAGACTGCGAGGCAATTTATGAGGCTGCTAATGCAGGCGTAAATATTGTAACCACAATACATGGTGATGGGCTAGAGGATGTTTTAAAAAGGCCTTTTATAAATGAAGTATTAAAAGATGGTGTCTTTGAAAGAATAATCGTACTAAGCAATAGATATGGACCTGGGACCATAGAACAGATAATTGATGGCTTAACTTTAGAAGATATCGTTAATATCCCGTTTAGGTAGGTGGCGTATGTATGTTTAAGTTAATAGGTTCTGTATTGATTATATTATCTAGCTCTTCATTAGGATATATGATTGGCATGAGATATAGTATGAGAGTTAGAGAGATTAAACTTTTAAAGATTTCGCTCCAAATGCTTGAAACTGAAATTGCTTATTCAAATACACCTCTCCCTGAGGCTTTAAAAATAGTTTGTAAAAAGTCTAAACACCCAATAAATATAATATTTAATAAAGCAGCTGCAAATTTAGGCAAAAAGGACTGCGTAAGCGTTGGGGATGCCTTCTGCAAATCTTTAGATGATGCAAAAGGTATGTACTCTTTAATAGATGAAGATATAGATATACTAAGATCCTTTGGCCACTCCCTTGGCAGCTCAGATGTTGATGGCCAAATCAAAAGTTTTAGCCTAATAATAAAGGAACTTGATGCCCAAGAGATAAAAGCAGAAGAGATGCGAAAGAAAAATGAAAATATGTATAAAAATCTAGGCTTTTTAGCTGGAGTTGCTATAACCATATTACTTATATAAGGAATAAGGAGGATGAAATATATGAGAATGGATGTTGACATGATATTTAAGATAGCAGCAGTTGGAATTTTAGTTTCTGTATTAAACCAAGTTCTTATAAGATCCGGAAGAGAAGAACAAGCCATGATGACAACACTTACTGGGCTTGTAATAGTGCTATTTATGGTGATTCAACTTATTGATAAACTTTTTACTACAGTAAAAACCCTTTTTCAATTGTATTAATTAGGATGTGATAATCCTATGGAGATATTTCAAATTGTTGGACTTGCCCTTGTAGCAACAATATTTTCTGTGCTTCTTAGAAATGATAAACCTGAATTAGCAATACAGATAGGAATTGTAACTGGAGCAGCTATTTTTTTATTAATGATATTTAAGATCTCTGCCGTTGTAACTTTGCTGCAAGAGATTGCAAAGAAAGTAAATTTAGATACGGTTTACCTCACAACCGTACTTAAAATAATAGGAATAGCCTATATAACCACATTTGGTGCAGAGGTTTGCAGGGATGCTGGTGAAAGTGCAATAGCTGCAAAGGTGGAGTTTGCAGGTAAAATAATGATCATGGTTCTTACAGTACCAATATTAATGGCAGTACTTGACATAATGCTAGGCATAATACCATAAAAATAATATTTTAAAGGATGACAAGCTATTTTTAATATGAATGCTTGTTACTAGGTGGAATCATATGAAAAAGAAAATCTTATTGATTTTTGTACTACTTTTATTATTTCAAACCCATTGTTATGCAGACAGCAAAGTAAATACAAGTGAGCAAGTATATAACAATCAGATGAATATGATAGATACAAAGGAAATAGAAAAGTTTGTAAATGATCTAAATAATGAGAATTCAGGGTATATGCCAGCAATAGATATAAAGCAAATGCTGAATGAATACAAAACAGGTAAAGTTAAATTTAGCTTTAAGGATATGTTAATAGGTATTGTTAAGTATCTATTAAATGATGTTTTATTAAATACAAAACTGCTTAGTAAGCTCGTTGTTTTAGCTGTAATATGCGCCGTGCTCCAAAACCTAGAAAAAGCATTTAGCAATGATGCAGTGTCAAGCCTTGCATATTATGCATGCTATCTAGTATTAATAATAATAGTTGTAAAAAGTTTTTCCATTGCTATAGATATAGGGAAAGAAACAATAACTAAAATGGTGGACTTTATGACGGCACTGCTTCCGACGCTTATGACACTCATTGCATCTTCAAGCGGTGTTACAACTGCATCAATACTTGACCCTATAATAATTATCTCTGCGCAGATTGTAAGCAATACAATAAAGAACTTAATATTTCCGCTAATTTTTTTAACATCCATACTTACAATAGTGGACAATCTTTCTGAAACATTTAAAATAAGCAGAATGACGGCTTTACTAAAGCAGGCGACGGTATGGATAATGGGGTTTATGCTTACAATATTCTTTGGGATATTCACAATCAGAGGGTCAACAGGTCAGGTGATAGATCAGGTGACCGCTAAAACATTAAAATTTGCAGTGGACAACTTTATCCCAGTAGTTGGGAAGTGCTTATCAGATGCAGTGGGAACAATTGCAGGATATAGTTTAATACTTAAAAATGCATTAAGCACTATTGGACTTTTAGTGCTTGTATCAATGTGCATTTTCCCATTGCTTAAAATTATATCAATAATAATAGTATATAAAATAGCTGGAGCGCTTATAGAACCAATATCTGATAAAAGGATAGTCAACTGTTTAAATAGTGTAGGAAATTATCTGACACTTATTTTCGCATCTGTGCTCTGCGTTGCAGTAATGTTTTTTATTATGATATCTATAATTGCTTCAACTGGCAGGTATGTTATTTAGATATTTTTGTGGAGGGATTTTAGTTGGATTTTATGTATAAATGGGTATATATGATTGTGGTAATAATTGTATTCACTACATTCATGGATATATTGATGCCTAATGGAAATATGAAAAAGTATACAAGGCTGGTATTAGGCTTTTTGATTATGTCTGTAATACTTACACCCCTGTTTAAACTTTTGAGAAAGGATATTGACATAACAGGACTAAGTCTTAAATATGAGAATTTAATTGAGGCAAACTCCTTGAAAAACCAGGGCGCTGATACTGATTATGCCAGCAAACAATTAGAGGCAACATCTAATTTATATAAAGCAAATCTTGAAGAAAATATTGAAAAGCAGGTTTATAAATACTCAGACTATAAAGAGGCCTCAGTTAAAGTTGAGATTATAGAGGATGCATTATCAGAGGATTATGGAAAAGTAGAGAAGATAACCTTGCATTTAACTAAGGATAAAAATAAAGTTAAAAAGGTAGATAAAATAAGCCTTAAACCAATTGAGGAGAAAAAAAATAAAGAAATATTAAATAAAGACAATAAATTAATAAAAAAAATATCTGATATATATGGTGTTGATGCTAAAAATATAGAAATAATAACTGACGGGTAGTAAAAACAAAAACTATATAGCATTTTTATAATATAGATGGGGGGATATAAATGAAATTTTATGAAAAGTTAAAAGACTATTTTATAAAAAGAGGAATGAAGAAAAATATAAATGATTTAATAAGTATATTTATAATAGGACTTATTGTTGTTATAACTGCAAACTTTTTTTATTCTCAAAACAAGAAACCCTCTTTTAATAATGCTCAAAACACTATCGAGGCAGATAAAAGAGACTTAGTGGCTAAAAGCTATGAAGATAAGGTAAAAGACGAACTTACAGAAATACTAAGCAACATAGATGGGGCAGGAAAGGTATTAGTAATGATAAACTTTGACTCTGGAGGTGAAAGCTTTCCCGCATTTAATACCAATAATTCAACAAGGGTTACTGAAGAAAATGATGGAGATGGCGGTAAAAGGATAACTAATGAGAGTAATAATTCAACAAATATAGTAAATACAACTGATGGTGGGATAAATAAGCCATTTATTACAAAGGAGATTAAGCCAAAGATAAATGGAGTTATAGTGATTTCTGAAGGGGCAGCCGATTCCGAAATAAAGTACAAGTTATACGAGGCGGTAAAAACCGTGTTTAATTTGGAGCAATGTAGTGTAAATGTATATCCAATGCAAAAAAAGTAATAGAGGTATAACTTTTGCGTTATAAAACATTTTTTTAAATCATATATTTCTTTAGGTATTGAAAATTAAGGAGGGTAATATTATGATGGTGCTTAAAAAGAAAACCATAATTATAGTAACATTAGTAGTATTAATCGTAGCTGCAGGGTATATTAGTAATAGATATGGCAAAGTTATAAAGGTGGATAACTATAAAGATAAAGAAGGTCAAGGAGAAGTAATAATCGATAAAGACAATGATTTCTCAAATAATGATGCTGATAGTGCAGCCAGCTGTTTTGTTGATATAAGAATCAGCAAAGAGAATCAAAGGACGGTTAACAGACAGAACTTAACAGAGATAATAGACAGCAAAAATACGAGCCAAGATGCTAAGAAAAAAGCTGAAGATGATTATTTTAAACTAGTTGATTCATCTGAGAATGAGATGATAATAGAATCTATCATTAAATCGCGTGGATTTGCAGATGCACTAGTAGTACTTAGCGATACATCTGCAAATGTTACAGTAAAGGCAAAAGAGCTTAAAGCTGATGAGGTTGATTATATAAAGAATATAGTATGCAGAGAGGCAAATGTTGCAGCTTCAAAAATAACTGTACAATACAGGGAATAGGTAATTGTAAAATTGATATATTTTTGGTATAATAAACTTTATGATACACTAAAGTATTTGCTTTTAAGATGCAAACTTGTTAAACTTATTTAGACATACTATAATACAAACCAGGGGGTGAATTTATGGGAGAAATAGTTAATTCTGAGGACAATGGTTTGGGAGTAATAAAAATATCTGAAGAAGTAGTAGGAATAATTGCTGGGCTTTCGGCAACAGAAGTTAAAGGCGTAGCTGGCATGAGTGCAGGCCTCGTTGGCGGCTTTGCTGAAATGCTTGGAAAGAAGAACCTTGCAAAAGGTGTTAAAGTTGTTGTTGGAGAAAAAGAAGCTGCTATTGACTTATTTATAATTGTTGATTATGGTGTAAGAATTCCTGATGTATCATGGCAGATACAGGAAAATGTTAAGAATGCTATAGAAACCATGACAGGCTTAACTGTTGTGGAAGTTAATATTCATGTACAGGGAGTACAACTTGAAAAGGAAATAAAAGAAGAAGAACCACCAGCACAAACATCAAAAGTTAAATAAAAATAAATCAGGAGGCATAAGGTTACTGTTTACTGTATAAACACAGTAATCCTAGGCTCTCTTGAAGTTGTACTTGCACACAAAGACCCTCTGAAAATCAGAGGGTTGATTTCAATACCGAAGAGGGGTGTAATTATGAGTATATTAGATAGGATTCTTTTGACCATATACATGATTCTTATGATACTTTTATCTGTTTTTATAATTGTAATACCTTTTAAAGTAATACCTATACAAGATATAAACTACATAGTCGGTCAACTTTATTCTAACTGGTATTATTGTTTATTTGGAATTGTTTTGCTTTTAATCAGTATTAAATTATTAGTTTCAGGAGTTAAGAATAATAATGACCAAAAAAGAGGAATAATTAAAGTAATGGAATTTGGTGATATGAAAATATCTGTTGATACATTTGAATCCCTTGCACTTAAAGCAACAAAACAGATATCAGGAATAAGAGATGTACAAATAAGGGTAAATATATGTGAAAGTGGAGTAATAATAAAGGCAAAGCTACTCGTACTGCCAGATATAAACATTCCTAAGATGGTAAATGAAGTTCAAGAAAAGATTAAAAACTATATAGAGTCTATAACTGAAATAAGTGTAGTAGAGGTTAAAGTAGATGTAGATAACCTAACATTATCCACTGTCCGCGTGGAATAGAGGTGTGGTACAATGCTTAAGGAATATCTTTTGAATTATTATAGCAATAATCGAGGGAAGGTTAATGGGGCATTAATAGGTTTGGTATTATCTATACTGATACTTTGCATAGGCTTCTTTAAAACATTGCTAATTGCGCTTTTTGTTTTTGGAGGTTATTATATAGGTAAAAAGGTAGATAATAAAGAAGATATAATTGAATTTCTTGACAGAATACTTCCATCAGGATGGGACAGATAATATATTTTTTCATATGGAGTTTCGGTTATATTAATATAAATAGCTATATTTATAGGAGTGGATGTATTTGGGAAGAAAAGAATCAAGAGAATCAGCAATGAGATTGTTGTTTGAAATAGGCTATAACATGGATGAAAAAGAAGATATACTTAATAGATATTTAGATAATAACACTAATAAATTAAGCAGCGATGACTATAAATATATTAAAGATATAGTATCAGGCGCAATGGGCAACTTATCTGCAATAGATTTAAAAATAGAGCAATACTCAAGAGGATGGAAGGTAAATAGGATCTCTAAAATCGACCTTGCGATACTAAGGCTTGCAGTTTATGAGCTATTGTATACCGATATACCTGATGGAGTAGCTATAAATGAAGCTGTAGAGCTTGCTAAATCCTATGGAGAAGAAAAGTCTAGCAGCTTTGTAAATGGAATACTTGCAAGTGTATCACAAAATGCTAAACATTAAGTTTAAAACAAAAAAATATTATATACTATAAAATAAGCTTCTGTCTGTAGAATATGAATTTGTATATTTAGCGGATGGCAGCTTTTTTAAATAAGGAGTGGTGTTGTGGAAGCTAAAATAATTGATGGAAAGTCTATTTCAAAATCTATTAAAGATGACCTGAAAGAAAAAATAGAAAATATAAAGGAGCAAAAAAACATAGTTCCAGGGTTAGCTACAATATTAGTGGGTGATGATGAAGCATCAAAAGCGTATGTGTATAGTAAGGAAAAAGTATGCAAGGCATTAGGAGTGTATACTGAAAACTTTTTCTTGGAAAGGGAAACTCAAGAGGAAGAGGTACTTAAGCTAATAGAGAGATTAAACATAGATGAAAAAATAAATGGGATATTAGTTCAGCTGCCACTTCCGAATCATATAGATGAGCTTTTAATAGCAGAGGCTATAGATCCTAAAAAAGATGTTGACTGTATAAATCCAATAAACGCTGGCAAATTGTTCTGTGGTAAAAAAGGTTTGATACCATGTACCCCAAAGGGTATAATAAGACTTATAAAATATACAAATGTAAATATAAGTGGCAAGCATGCCGTAGTTATAGGAAGAAGCAATATTGTTGGCAAGCCTGTGGCATCACTTTTATTAAAGGAGAATGCTACCGTTACAATATGCCATTCAAAGACGAAGAATCTTGGAGAGTACACTAGACGTGCAGATATTATTGTATCTGCGGTTGGCAGAGCAGGGCTTATAACAGGGGGCATGATTAAGAGTGGTGCTATTGTAATTGATGCAGGAACAACCATGGTAGATGGGAAGCTTAAAGGGGATGTAAACTTTGATGAAGCAAGAGAAGTTGCCTCCTATATAACACCCGTACCTGGAGGGGTGGGCTCAATGACAACTGCCATGCTTGTTGAAAATATATTAGAATCAATGGTGATATAAATGTACATTAAGGCATTATCAGTAACTCAGGTAACAGAATATATAAAAAGGATATTCACATCGGATGTAATATTAAATAATGTAATCTTAAAAGGCGAAATATCGAACTTTAAGCATCATTATTCAGGGCATATGTATTTCACATTGAAAGATGATAAATGTAAAATTAAATGTGTTATGTTTAAAAGCTATTGCAATGGACTGAAGTTTTATCCTGAAGATGGTATGAATGTAATAGTTTCGGGGAATATTTCAGTATATGATAGGGATGGACAATATCAGGTATATGTAAATAGCATGGAACCAGACGGGAAAGGGGCTTTATATGTAGCTTATGAACAGTTAAAAGCTAAGCTTGAGTCGGAAGGACTATTTAGAGCAGAAACAAAACTTCCCATACCTAAATTTCCTAAAAAAGTAGGCGTAGTCACATCATCTACTGGTGCAGCAGTAAGGGATATAATCAATGTAATAAAAAGGCGCAGCCCAATTACAGATATAACAATAGTTCCTGTTCTTGTTCAAGGCGTGGGGGCGGCAGAGGAGATATCTGCTGCAGTTGAAAGCTTAAACAAAAGAGATGATATAGACGTAATAATTATAGGACGTGGCGGTGGTTCCATTGAAGAGCTTTGGGCATTTAATGAGGAAATTGTAGCAAGAGCCATAAATAAAAGTGAAATTCCAATAATATCAGCAGTTGGCCATGAAACAGACTTTACCATTTCAGACTTTGTTTCAGATTTAAGGGCACCAACGCCTTCTGCTGCTGCAGAACTTTGCGTACCGGATACAAAAGAGCTTAGTATGAAGATAAATACATACAATGGTATGCTTAAAAAATCTATGGATATATATTTATCTAATAAAAAAAGAGAACTAATACAGAATAAAAAGATTATGGATACCGTAAGCCCTATATTTACCATAAACCAAAAGAGGCAGTATCTAGACAATATATATAATAATATGGTATCTTTTATAACTCACAAGCTTGATATAAACAAAGAATATCTTAAAAAGGATATATCTAATCTTGAAAGCTTAAATCCACTATCTATAATGCTTAGAGGATATTCTATAACATATAAAGAAAATACAAAAGAAGTTTTAAGTGATATTAAAGATGTTAATATTGGAGACAATTTAGATGTACACCTAAAAAATGGTGTAGCAAAATGCGCTGTTTCTGATTTAATAGAGGGAGGGCTTATTAGTGAAAAATAAAGATATGAATTTTGAGGATGCCATGGACAGGCTTGAGGATATTGTAGGAATACTGCAAAATGGAAAGCTTTCTCTTGATGAAAGCCTAGAAATATTTGAAGAAGGCATATCCCTTGTAAGACAGTGTCAAAAAAAGCTTGAGAATGCTGAAGGCAAGGTAACACTTTTGATAAAAAATGAAAATGGAGAAATGATTGAAAAGCCTTTTTATCCGGAAAGTGGTGAATAATTATGGACTTTGAAAAAGAACTTTTATATAGGCAAAATAAAGTAAATGATTATATTGAAAATATTATACCATCTGAAAGTGAATATATTCAAAATATAATAAGCTCGATGAGGTATAGCCTCCTTGCTGGAGGTAAAAGGCTGCGCCCAATACTATTGATGGGTACGGGAGAGATTTTTAATTGCAATGAGGAAGACTTGTATCCATTTGCAGTGGCAATTGAAATGATTCATACCTATTCTTTAATACATGATGATCTTCCATCTATGGATAATGATGATTTTAGGCGTGGAAAACCTACTAACCATAAAGTTTATGGGGACGCAATTGCTCTTTTAGCTGGAGATGGACTTTTAAACCTATCTTATGAACATATGTTATCTTTTTTGGCCTTAAAAAATGAAGCCAGGTTCGTTAAAGCTGCACAAGAGATTGCAAGGGCTGCGGGCATCAATGGTATGATAGGAGGCCAAGTTGTAGATATAGAAAATGAAGGCAAAGACATTGACAAAGACTTGATGGAGTATATGCACAACAATAAAACAGGTGCTTTAATCACTGCCTCTGTAAGGTGTGGTGCAATTATTGGAAAAGGCACTAATGAAGATATAGAAAAGCTTACAAGATATGCTAAAAGCTTAGGGCTAGCATTTCAGATAGTAGATGATATACTCGATGTAATTGGGGATTCAGAGAAATTAGGCAAAGAATCTGGAAGAGACCTCAAGAACAAAAAAACAACCTATGTTACAATGTATGGTATCGAAAAAGCTAAAGAAAAGGCAGAGAATTTAACTAAGAATGCAATTGATGAAATAGATAGTTTTGGTGAGAAGGCAAGATTTTTGAAAGAACTCACTTTATATTTACTAGATAGAGAATATTAGTAACACTTATAGTACTGAGGGGGAACGGCAGTTGTCTATAATGAAACAGATAGTGTCAAATAAAACACTAGATACATCAATAGTTGCTTGGTTTGCTGCACAATTTTTGAAGGTTTTATTTGTGCTTGTTAAAGATAAAAAATTTGATTTTAGCAGGTTTGTAGGATCCGGGGGTATGCCCAGTTCCCATTCATCATTTGTTGTTGCTCTTTCTGTAAGCGTAGGAAAAATATGCGGTTTCGAATCTTCAGAGTTTGCCATAGCAGTTGTATTTGCTTTTATAGTAATGTATGACGCAGCTGGGGTTAGAAGGGCAGCAGGTAAACAAGCAAGAGTGCTCAATAAAATTGTAAAAGAGATGCAGGATACTGGTAAAATTCCGGAGGAGAAGTTAAAAGAGCTTATTGGCCATACACCTGTTGAGGTACTAGGAGGAGCATTAGTTGGACTTATAGTTGCAATTGTGATGTAATCTAGTTTAAAATAGACTTATATATTAAAATAAATATTGATAATATTAGCATTATAGTAATCAGAACACATTTTATATTTTATTATACAACGTGTTCATTTATATCACATTGAATATTAAAAATTAATATGATATAATTTATTTTGCTTTAAAGGTGGTGCAGTATTCTAGTTGAGTTTGCTTATATTGAAGGCGGGGCTAAAAATTCGCCAAAGGGCACATCGATGAAGTTCCTTGTGCTGGCTCTTGACGCCCAGTTGGGGGTTGGTGCTGGGAGTAAGGAGGATAGGGCATCTCACAACGGCATGTGATGTATGACCCTACTTCCGTGGAGACCCAAGTGCGTAGGTTCCTTTTACGGCTTGGGGCTAAACCTGCAATGTGGTACAATTGATGCTATATGCAGTGTAGCCTGCCTTGAGCGGGGTAAGGGGATACAGGTCATATTTTAAAGTATTGGCCAATATTTTAAAATGTCTGCTGTACGAAACTTATTTCGCAAAAGAGGCTAAAATTTAAGCAAATTCATTGAGGAAATCTCCTAGACTGTTCTACAGGAGGCATATATGGGATTACAGTGTGGACTAAGTGGTGATTCAGTTTTGTTGCTGGCAACACAACAAGCTTCTTATTAATGGGGAACCGCTAAAATGGCGACGTTTTAGTATAAGATGCGGGAAATCCTGCTGGACCTAAGCCGCAAACTTTACCTAATATGTTACCACCTATGGTAGGAAGGTTTAATTTATTAAGCCTTCCTATCTTTAAAAGCATTTGATATTGTAAAGCTAAGTATAGATTAGGGATTTAATTTAAATAATTAACAAACAATATATTATGTATTATGCTTAGTTAATTCGGTTACATATTTCCAGGAGGAATTGGTATTGGATAATAAAAAGAGTATCAAATTTAATAAAAAGAGAGTTGGAAATAGTAAAGAGGAAAATACTAGATGGGTAATAAAAATAACTATATTAACCTTTGGTATATCCGCTATACTTAGTTTTATTTCGGAAATGCTACTAAGAAATGTGGAAGTATTAGTAGCTTTTATTATATTAATAATTATAATAATGATTGGCATAATATTTGATATTATAGGTGTTGCAGTAACTGCTGCTGATGAAACTCCTTTTCACTCTATGTCATCAAGAAAGATAACGGGGGCAAAAACATCAGTAAAGCTTATAAGAGATGCTAGTAAAGTATCTAATATATGTAATGATGCAATAGGTGATATAAGTGGAATAATAAGTGGAGCGGCTGGTGCAGTAGTAATTGAGAGGATAATGAATATATCTTCAAGTAGTGATAAACTAGCACTATCAATTGCTCTAAGCTCTATAACTGCATCTATTACGGTAGGTGGAAAAGCATTAGGAAAGCATTTTGCTATTACTCAGTGCAATAATATTGTATATAAAATTGGATATATTGTAGAAAGCATAGAAAATATCTTTAAAAAGCCTATATAATTTTTGCTTTTAAACTAATTATACTTTTTATGATTTTTAATGTAGACTTATATTAAGTGGTATTAACATTAACTGCTTTAGTAGAAATTATAGATATATTATACATGAGAGGATATATATATGGCTAAATTGATTGATAATATTAATTTTCCTGAGGATGTACGTAAACTAGATGATGATTCTCTTGAGGTTTTGGCTCAGGAATTAAGAGAGTTTATAATAGATAAAGTATCAAAGACTGGGGGACACCTATCTTCAAATCTTGGCGTTATAGAATTGACCATTGCAATCCATTGCGTTTATAATACTCCAAAGGATAAAATAATTTGGGATGTTGGGCACCAAGCATACGCCCATAAAATACTAACTGGAAGAAAAGAAGGTTTTGATACATTAAGAAAGTTTGGTGGTTTAAGCGGTTTCCCTAAAAGGAGCGAAAGCCCTTATGATGTTTTTGAAACAGGGCATAGCAGCACATCAATATCAGCTGCCCTTGGAATAGGGAGAGCTAGAGATATAAAGCATGAGAATTACAGCGTGGTTGCAGTAATAGGAGACGGAGCCTTAACAGGTGGAATGGCCCTTGAGGCTTTAAATGATGCTGGTGATAGTAACACAAATATAACTGTAATTTTAAATGACAATCAGATGTCTATATCAAATAACGTTGGCAGTTTATCAACTTATCTTAGTAAGGTGAGAACCGATCCTGCATATTTTAAATTAAAAGAAGACGTAGAAAACACACTGAAAAAGATACCTGCAATAGGCAACGATATGGCTAAGACAATACAAAAGATGAAAGACAGCTTAAAATATTTTTTAGTTCCAGGTATGCTTTTTGAAGATTTAGGTTTTACATATCTAGGACCTATAGATGGTCATGATATTCCAAAATTAAAATTAGTACTTGAGAGATCCAAAAAAATAAAAGGCCCTGTTTTAATTCATGTAATAACTAAAAAAGGAAAAGGGTATGAATTTGCTGAAAAAAGCCCTGATAAATTCCATGGTGTGGGAGCTTTTAATGTTAAGACTGGGGAATTTACTAAAAGCAAATGCACCACGTATTCAGCTGCTTTTAGTGAAGAAATAATAAATATAGCTAAAGATAATGAAAAAGTCGTTGCAATTACTGCAGCCATGCCCGAAGGTACAGGCCTTTCTGACTTTTCAAAAAGTTTTCCAAACAGGTTCTTTGACGTGGGAATTGCAGAACAGCATGCAGTAACATTTGCAGCGGGCCTTGCGGTAAATGGCATGAAGCCAGTTTTTGCTGTGTATTCAACCTTTCTTCAAAGGGCTTATGATCAGATAATTCATGATGTATGTATGCAAAATCTACCAGTAGTTTTTGCAATAGATAGGGCTGGCATTGTTGGAGAAGATGGTGAAACCCACCAAGGTGTGTTTGATATATCCTACTTAAGGCATATGCCAAACATTACAATAATGGCTCCAAAAAATATATATGAATTGAAGCAAATGCTAAGGTTCGCATTTAAGTTGGATTCCCCTGTTGCACTAAGATACCCAAGAGGGTGTGATAACAAGGATATAGCAGTATTAAAAGATACAGACCTTATTCCGTTTAAATCAGAGATAATTAATGAGGGCGACGATATATTAATAATTGCAGCAGGCAGGATGGTGGCATATGCATATAGAGCAGTAGAAGAGGTTCAAAAGTCTGGGATTAATGTAGGCTTAATTAACGCTAGATTTATTAAACCTATAGATGAAGACACCATAATAAAAGAAGTTAAAAAATATAGCAGCATAATTGTGGTTGAAGATAATGTAATCAGTGGGGGCTTTGGCTCTAGTATACTAGAGGTGCTATGCAAAAATAATATACTAGATAAAAAAGTAAAGTTAATGGGATTTCCTGATGATTTTATTCCCCATGGGGATGTTAATATTTTATTTGAAAAATATAAACTTGATACCAAAGGAATCATAGAAAATATAATGAGTTTCACGTAGACTTTAATGGGGTGTAATTATATGGCAGTAGAAAAAGAAAGACTTGATATAATACTTGTAGAAAAAGGCTTTTTTCCAACAAGAGAAAAGGCAAAGCAAAATATTATGGCTGGCCTTGTTTTTGTGGACAATAAAAGGGTTGATAAGGCTGGAGAGATGATAAAATATAGCTCTCCTATTGAGTTCCATATGTTAGTAGAGGAGGTTTAAAGCTAGAAAAGGCTATTAAGGCATTTAATATTGATGTTTCAGGCAAAGATGCAATTGATGTGGGAGCATCTACAGGCGGATTTACTGATTGCCTACTGCAAAATGGCGCTAAAAGTGTAACAGCAATAGATGTAGGCTATGGCCAATTTGCATGGGAGCTTAGAAACGATGAGCGGGTTAAATTAGTAGAAGAGTCTCACAAATCATTATAATTTATATTATATATTGTATAAATATTCTATATAATTGCAAGATTTTTTCCTTTTATGATGATATATTTATTTATTTGTTGTATTATAATAATTAGGGCAAATGACAATTTAAATTATGCCCTATGATATGGCGGTGGAATAATGCATAATATAGGTATTATTGTTAATCATTCAAAAGATATAGAATTTGAATTAACAAAATCTATTATAAATTGGATTGAAAAGAACAATGCAAACCCAATGCTGACAAAACAAACTTCTGCTGTTTTAGGTCACAATATAAATGGATATAATGTAGAAGAGGTCTATGAAAAATCAGATTTTGTAATTGTACTTGGAGGTGACGGTACAATCCTTCAGGTAGCAAGAGAGATTGCAAATTTTGAGACTCCAATACTTGGAATAAACCTAGGACACGTGGGATTTCTCGCAGAGGTAGATGTAAAAGATATATATAAATCCCTAGATATAGTTTTAAAGGGAGAAGGAATTATTGAAGAGAGAATGATGCTTGAAGCATCTATAATAAAAGATAATGTAAAAAAAGAATTTTATGCATTAAATGATATAATTATAACAAGAAACACTATATCGAGAATATTGACAATGGATGCATATATAAATGAAGATTTAGTTATGACTGTAAATGGCGATGGCTTAATTGTTGCAACACCAACAGGCTCGACTGCCTATTCTTTATCGGCGGGTGGACCTATTGTATCTCCTAATCTTTCAGTAATAACTTTAACTCCAATTTGTCCGCACTCATTTTCAAATAGATCTATTGTACTATCTGACAATGAAGTTATAAGCATAAGGCTTCTAAAAAATTCTGGAGATGCTTATCTTACAATTGATGGGCAGGAGTGTTACAAAATAGAAGAAAACGAAGATATAACCGTAAAAAAGGCTTGCTTTAAAACCAAATTAATAAAACTTCCGGGAAGGGGTTTCTATGATGTCTTGAGAGAGAAATTAAAAGAAAGATAATATATTTGGAAGGAGAAATTACATATGAAAATAGCAAGACACGCTAAAATCCTTGAGATCATTAGTGATAAGGACATTGAAACTCAAGAAGAACTTGCAGAAGAGCTAAAAAATATAGGTATAGATGTAACCCAAGCTACAGTTTCCCGTGATATTAAGGAACTTAAACTTATTAAGGTATTATCTAAAGATGGGCGATATAAGTATGCAACAATTTCACCTAATGAAAACATTTTGTCAGATAGGTTGGTTTCTATATTTACTCAAACAGTACTAACCGTTGATTATGTCGGAAATACAATAGTAGTTAGAACAATATCGGGATCAGCTCCTGCTGCTGCAGAAGCCATAGATACATTAAATTGGGATGGTATTGTTGGAACTCTTGCAGGAGACAATACTATATTTTTAATTGCAAGAAGTGAAAAAAAGGCTGAGGAGCTAGTAAATAAGTTAAAAAAACTCATGGCTAATGAATAGGGGGTATAGATGTGCTCCTTGAACTTATAATAAATGATTTTGCATTAATTGACAATTTAAAACTTGAATTTTGCCAAGGTTTAAACATATTGACAGGGGAAACTGGTGCAGGTAAATCAATTATTATAGATTCTGTTAATTTCGTTCTTGGAGAGAGATCTTCAAAGGATATTGTAAGATACGGTGCTGAAAAAACCTATGTAGAAGCTGTATTTGAGAATCCTGGAAATACAGAACTAAGTAATATGGCAAAAGAGTATGGGTTTGACTTAGATGATGGGCTTATAATTTTGTCTAGAGAGATGACTATATTGGGAAGAAGTATTTGCAGAATAAACGGAAGAGCTGCCACATCATCTATATTAAAAGAAGTAGGAAATTATCTTATAGATATACATGGACAACATGAACATCAATCCCTATTAAATGAAGATAGACATAGGGAACTTCTTGATATGTTCGGAGGAAATAATCTAAAAGAATTAAAAAAAGATGTTTATATACTATATCATAAAGTAAGTGATATTAAAAAGGAACTTAGAAGTTTAGCAGGAGATGGAAGAGAGAGAGAAAGAAAGCTTGATCTATTAAATTTCCAGATAAATGAGATAAATGAAGCTAAACTAAAAATAGGCGAGGAAGATGAATTATTAAAGCAAAAAAAAATAGTTTCAAATTCCGAAAAACTTTTTTTGGCTTTATCAAACTCATATAATATATTGTATGGTGGATTAGAAGATAGTCCACCGGTAAGTGATAGACTTGGATTGGTTATATCTGAGATTGAAAGTGTACTAAATATAGATGATAGCTTAAAAGATATATATAAAGGTATTGAAGATTCATATTATAGCATTGAGGCAATTATATCTGATATTAGAGAGTATAGAGACAATATTGAGTTTGATCCAGAGCTTATAAACACCATAGAGCTTAGACTGGATTTGATAAATAATTTAAAGAGAAAATATGGTTCAAGCATAGAAGATATAATTGAATTTAAAAAAAGAGCTGAAAAAGAGCTAGAGTATATAACAAGCAGCCAAGATAGAATTAATGAACTTGAAATTGAGCTTCAGAAGCAGACGGAGATGCTTTATACTAAAAGCTTAGAACTATCAAAACTTCGTAAGGTAACTGCAGAAGGGTTAGAAAAATCTATCGTATATGAGCTTAAATTTCTGGGTATGGAAAAAGCAATATTTAAAATAGATTTTAACACAAGCAAAATAAATGGACAAATATCTTATAGCGAAAATGGATTTGATGTTATAAGATTTTTAATATCCATGAACCCTGGAGAGGCAGTAAAACCTCTGTCAAAGGTAGCATCAGGCGGAGAAACTTCAAGAATTATGCTGGCAATTAAGACAGCTTTTGCGGATACGGATAACATACCAAGCTTAATATTTGATGAGATAGACACTGGTATAAGCGGAAAAGCTGCCCAAGCTGTTGCAGAAAAACTTGGCCAGATTTCCTCATCTCACCAAGTAATATGTGTAACTCATCTACCGCAAATTGCTTCAATGGCGGATACACACTTTTATATATCAAAGTCAGTTTTTGAAGATAGAACGAAAACCAGCGTAGAAAAGCTAAGTCAAAAAGATAGAATTTCAGAAATTGCGAGGATGCTTGGCGGAGCAAAAATAACCGAGCTTACCTTAAAACATTCTGAAGAAATGATAAACATGGCAAAAGCAATAAAGAAAAGATAAAAAACGGTCAGGCGAATTTTAAATCGCCTGACCATTTTTTATTTGGCTTGCCAATATTAAAATTAAATTGTTTCCAGTAATGAAAATATTGTTATAGTATAAAAGATTTTAAAAAGGTTAATTTAATCTTATAAAGAATGTTTTTAATGCTTTACTAAAAGGGATATTATCCCTTTTGTTCTGTATTGATATCTAGTGAAAAATTAAATATAAAATTTAAAGAGGAGAGATAAGCTTCTATGGGATGACAGGAGAGTGATTGGCTTGTACAGAGTGAGATTTAACAGAATGATTTTGCTATTAATTAGCTGTACAATTATTGCCTTTTCATTTATTTGTATAAAGTTTTCAATGATTCCTGAAAATATAATGTTATTTGAAGGGGAACAGCAATTATACAATATGAGATTGCCAATAAATGTTGATATATCAACAAGTAATAATGATGTAGTAAAATTAAATGGAAGCCATTTAAATGGTGATAAAGTAAAATTAAATCTTGGTTCTCCCTTTAAAATTGAAACAAACAAAAATGGAAAAGTAGATTTGGATATTGAACTTCTTGGCTTTTTACCTCTAAAACATGTAACAGTAAATGTACTGCCTCAAATAAAGGTTATCCCTGGCGGAAGTTCTGTGGGTGTAAAGCTAAATACAAAAGGTGTAATGGTGGTTGGAATATCAGCAATTGAATGTAGCGATGGGAAACAATATAACCCATCACTAGAAGCTGGGATTGAGGCTGGGGATGTTATACTAAAGATAAACGATGTGGAGGTTAAGGATGGAGTTCATGTATCAAATTTAGTAGGAAAAAGCAGTGGTAAGGTTTTAAAGCTAACAATTATGAGAAAAGATAAAGAAGTGGTATTAAGCGTAAAGCCTGTAAAATCAAAGGAAGACCAAAAGTATAAAATAGGCGCATGGATCAGAGACTCTACAGCCGGGGTTGGAACACTAACATTTTATGATCCAAAAACTAATATATATGGAGCCCTTGGCCACCCTATAACAGACGTTGATACAGGAGTTATACTCACAGTTGAAACAGGAACCATAGTACCAGCAAAGATAATATCAATACAGCCTGGAATAAAGGGAAGGCCTGGTGAATTAAGAGGATTATTTATAGATGGTGGGGAAGAACTCGGAAATATAGAGAAGAACACATCATGTGGTATATATGGGAAAGCCAATAAAACGTTAACCAACAATGCAAGTTTCAAAGAGATGCCTATTTGTCTCCAGGGTCAGATCAAGGAAGGCCCTGCAAAGATATTAACCACTATAAATGGTACAGATGTAAAGGCCTATGATGTTGTAATAGAGAAATTAACGGTCCAGAGCAAACCAAACCCTAAAAGTATGATAATAAGGGTAACAGATGATGAGTTATTGAAGAAAACAGGAGGTATAGTACAGGGTATGAGTGGGAGTCCTATTATACAGGATGATAAAATAGTAGGCGCCATAACTCATGTTTTTATAAACAGACCTGATATGGGCTATGGAATATATATTGAATGGATGCTTAACGAAGCAGGCATTAATTAATATACTCTCCTTAAAGCAGGCAGATGAAGTAATAAATTTGCTTAACTTTAAGGAGATATTTTTTATTTAGGCTATGTTGGTTTGACTTACGCAGCGACTTACATAGTCAGAATTTGTATAACATGAAATTGTTATTAAAATTTACTAATATATAGGAGGAAAATTTTATAGTTTGTCGAATTAATATAATTACCAACAATTGGTCATAAAATAATAATAAAATATAATTTTAATGAGGGGAGATATGTTATGGCAGAAAACAAAATAAAAGTACTAATTGCAGATGATAACAAGGAATTTTGTAGCATTCTAAGCGAGTACTTAAAAAACCAAGATGATTTTGAAGTGGTAGGGGTGGCGAAGGATGGAATAGAAGCATTAAAACTTGTTGAGAGTGAAAAACCTGATGTACTTATACTTGATATAATAATGCCGCATCTTGATGGGCTAGGAGTTCTTGAAAGGCTAAATGGTGAACATATAGAATCCATTCCTAAAGTAATAATTTTATCAGCTGTAGGGCAGGATAAAATCACTCAAAGGGCAATAAGCCTTGGTGCAGATTATTATGTAGTAAAACCCTTTGAATTAGATGTATTTGTAAATAGAATAAGACAGATGTTTAATGGTGGAATAGGCATGCCAGAGATAAAAAGGCCAGTGCAAAATAAGGTAGATGCTATTAAAACCAGTAATAATGGTACTACTAATAATAGCAATAACCTTGAGGCAGAGATAACAAATATAATACATGAAATAGGAGTACCTGCACATATAAAGGGCTATTTATATCTAAGAGAAGCTATAGCTATGGTTGTAAACGATGTTGAGCTGTTAAGCGCCGTTACAAAAGAATTATACCCATCAATCGCTAAAAAGTATAACACAACTGCAAGCCGCGTAGAAAGAGCTATAAGACATGCAATTGAAGTTGCATGGAGCAGGGGGCAGGTGGAGACAATAAATAAAATATTTGGCTACACCATACACAATAGCAAAGGAAAACCTACCAACAGCGAGTTTATTGCTATGGTGGCTGATAAACTTCGCCTTGAGCAAAAAGTAGGATAGGTAAGTGATACCAAGGACTTGACTTGATGGTAAACAATTAACATTTATATTTTTAAACCTATAAACTCTCCTATTTATTGGGTAGAACATTCAACCCAATAATAGGAAGGTTTATTTTATGTATAAGATTAATCCTCAAATTGATGAATTTATGCTATTTTGTCAAAGAAAAAGGCTATCTGAAGAAATGATGGAAAGTCGTGAATAAACTATCAAATGTGACAGCTCGCTTGACAAACATCGGAATATAATGTTAGAATATCAACTAATCGGTAGATATAGATATATCTATATATTATATTTGATTTCTTATTATACAAGGAGGTTTATTATGAAAAATTATTTTGATTTAACAGGTAGAGTTGCATTGGTTACAGGAGGTTCTTCCGGTCTTGGTGTACAATTTGCAAAAGCATTGGCAAATCAGGGTGCTGATATTGCTCTTTGTGCTCGTCGCATGAATCGTTTGGAAGAAGTCAAAAAAGAAATTGAAGCAATTGGATCAAAATGTTATATTCACAAATGTGATGTTACACATCCTGACGAAATTGCTGCTACTGTAAAAGATACAGTTGAGCATTATGGTAAGATAGATATTTTAATTAATAATGCAGGACGTGCTATTTTTGACGCTGCAACAGATATTACAAATGAGGATTGGCTAAATATGATGGATACCAATTTAAATCAAGATTATTTCTTTTCACGAGAAGCAGCTAAATATATGATTCCAGCACATTATGGCAGAATTATCAACGTAGGTTCCATCCATTCTACTGTTTCTATGACTGGATTTCATTTGTCAGCATATGGAACTACAAAGGGCGGCATTTTGATGTTAACGAAGTCTTTAGCAAATGAATGGGCTAAAACTGGTGTAACGGTCAATGCAATTGGGCCTGCTTATTTTTCAACTGAGATGACTAGTTCTGCTCTTGATAGTGATGAAGGGAAAAAACTTATCAAAACATATTGTCCTATGGGCAGAGTTGGTAACCCTGGAGAATTAGATACGGCTATCATCTATTTTGCTTCTGAATTTTCCAGTTACACTACAGGTCAACTTTTACAAGTTGATGGTGGTTGGACAACTATCTAATTATTTTGAAAGATAGGCAATAAATGATATAAAAAATTTGGTCTCTGCAGTTTGATATGCTCCCTTTATGGTAGACAGTTGAAATAATAAACTGTTTTCATGAAGGGAGCATATTTTATGGGACGAAAAGCTAATGTGAATAATCTGCCTTCAAATGTCAAATGTCAAGAGGCTGGCACGCATACATAGTTTTGCATGATTTTATTAACCTCCATCCACGTAACAGCTGATCTTATATTTCATTTACGCTCAACAAACTAAAATCCATAAATTAAAATATATATTTTAATTTATATCTTATTAAGATTTTAATAATTGATCCGCAATGTTTGCACCAATAAAGAACGATGGGGCTGA
>ENA-UOOK01000712-UOOK01000712.1-fermentation-metagenome-genome-assembly--contig:-NODE-712-length-44274-cov-24.616319_pt1 | contig 44274 bp, 29 predicted proteins | sample MGYA00245777_ERZ724023 | MGnify/ENA primary metagenome ERZ724023 (study PRJEB28704, sample SAMN03018312) | fermentation metagenome | biome: anthropogenic terrestrial biome; feature: soil; material...
TTACCTGGGGCCCCATGGGGACAGACACCTGCTCTATGCTCCCTGGGAAGGAGATACTGAGGTGTCGCTTGTTTCAGCAGACAGTCTCAGGAATGATATTGCCGCCAATATGGCCGAACTGGAACATGCCGGAGTAGATCTGTCTGATATCCGCTGGTTTATGCCTTCCTATGAGCATTTCAATACAGAGACTGTACGGGTGAGCGCATCGGTGGGTCTGGAAGTGGTTCACCTGACGCCCGGAATCCTGACACGGGCAGATTACACAACTCCCGATATGCCTTCCTACAGAAGTTCCAGGGAATTGCTCAAACAACTGTATGATTATGAAAAAGAAAAAGGATTGCATGGAGCGGTTTTGCTGATCCATCCGGGAACAGAACCTTCCAGAACCGATAAGTTGTATGACCGGCTTGACCAGATGATCAGGGGGTTGAAAAGGAAAGGCTATATTTTTCAGCGACTGCCCTGATATAGTCAAAGAGCTTTTTTATTTATCTTTGCCCCGTCTAAAAAAGATTCCCGTTTATGTACAAAATCCTTAAAAAAAGAATTCTGGCACCTGACATCTGCCTGATGGAAGTGTCTGCTCCTCGTGTTGCATCCAGTGCACAACCAGGACAATTCATTATTGTCAGGGTGGGGGAAAAGGGGGAAAGGGTTCCCCTGACCATCTGTGATTTTGATTCCGTCGCCGGGACGGTTACCATTGTAACGCAACGGGTGGGAGCCTCGTCGCGCAAGATATTTGCCCTGGAGGAAGGGGATGCCTTTGAGGATTTTGCAGGGCCCCTGGGCGTTCCTTCCGAATTCATTAATGAAAGTGAAGTGGCACTTCAGAAAAAGAAATACCTATTTATTGCCGGCGGGTTGGGAACGGCACCGGTTTATCCCCAGGTTAAGTATTTGCATGAAAAAGGGGCTCATGTAGACGTGATTATCGGAGCAAAGACACGCGATCTGGTCATCATGGAAGAAGAAATGAGAAAGGTGGCAGACAGAGTTCACATCTGTACAGATGACGGTTCCTACGGATTCAAGGGGCTGGTAACGGCCAGACTAAAAGAATTACTTGATGGTGATCAACAGTACGATCAGGCGGTTGCCATAGGACCCATGATCATGATGAAATTCGTGACAATGACTGCCCGGGAATACGATCTTCCGCTTATTGTGAGCCTGAACACCCTGATGGTGGACGGAACGGGTATGTGCGGAGCCTGCCGTGTGACGGTGGGAGGGAAAACACGTTTTGCCTGTGTGGACGGCCCTGAATTTGATGCCTATAAAGTAGACTTTGACGAGGCTATGAGGCGCCAGTCAATGTACAAGCCGCAAGAGGTGGATGCAGATCATAAATGCAAAATTGGTTTAGGCAATGGATAAGAAATACAAGGTTCCGGTAAGGGAGCAGGATCCGAAAGCCAGGGTCGGGAATTTCAAAGAAGTCAGTTACGGGTACAACGCAGAAGAAGCTGTGCTGGAAGCATCGCGGTGCATCCAGTGCAGGAATCCCAAATGTGTGGGCGGGTGTCCGGTTTCCATCCGGATCCCTCAGTTCATCAAAGCCATTCTGGAAGGAAATATGCGCGGGGCAGCATCCATTATAGCACAGGACTCTTCATTGCCTGCTGTATGCGGACGCGTCTGTCCCCAGGAATCACAGTGCGAAGGTGTTTGTATCATGGGAATTAAAAACGAACCTATTGCCATTGGGAAACTGGAGCGCTTTGTGGCCGACTGGGCCCGGAAAAATAATTTTTCAACGGCCATTCCGGCTGTTCCCAAGGGCAAGAAAGTGGCCATAGTGGGTTCCGGTCCTGCAGGTCTTGCCTGTGCCACCGATCTGGCCAAAGCCGGTTGCGAGGTTACAATTTTTGAGGCCCTGCACAAGCCTGGCGGGGTTCTCGTTTATGGTATTCCCGAATTCCGTCTGCCCAAGGAAGAGGTGGTGGATTATGAAATAGGGCAAGTCCGGAAGCTGGGTGTGAAGATTGAATGCAATGTAGTCGTTGGCCGTACGGTCACCATAGATCAATTGTTTGAAAGAGAGGGATTTAATGCGGTTTTTGTAGGTTCCGGGGCCGGACTGCCAAAATTTTTGGGCATCCCGGGTGAGAATTTCAACGGGGTTGTCTCGGCCAATGAATTCCTGACAAGGAACAACCTGATGGAGGCATACTCCCCTGATTCGGATACGCCCATCTACGTTGGAAAACGCGTGGCTGTTGTCGGAGGCGGAAATGTAGCCATGGATGCGGCAAGAACGGCGTTGCGCCTCGGGGCTCAGGTCGAGGTCGTTTACCGCAGAACCCAGAAAGAAATGCCGGCCAGGGTGGAAGAAGTGCATCATGCAATAGAAGAAGGAGTGACCTTTCAAATGCTGACCAACCCGGTTGCCGTATTGGGAACTGAAAAAGGCTGGGTCACCGGCCTCAGATGCATCCGCATGGAATTGGGCGAACCCGACGAAAGCGGCAGGCGCAGGCCGGTTGAAGTACCCGGATCTGAAGTTGATATAGCCTGCGATGTGGCCATCATTGCCTTGGGTACATCTTCCAACCCGCTGATAGCCCGTACCACGCCGGGACTGGAGATCAACCGCCACAACGGAATCGTGGCCGATGAAAGGGGAATCACATCGCGCCCCGGTGTTTTTGCAGGTGGTGATGTGGTTTCCGGAGCTGCTACGGTGATCCTGGCTATGGGAGCCGGCCGTCTGGCGGCAAAATCAATTCTTGAATACCTGGGAGTCTGATCTCTTGTTGAATATTTCGGGAAGAGGAACCTATGCGCAGGATATATTCCCCGGGATCAACCACCCAGCCTGTTCCGGGGATATAGGAAGAGAGACGGTCTATGGGAATGACTATTTGGGTCTCACAGGATTCTCCGGGTCCGATTAAGGGTGTTTTAACAAAACCTTTCAGTTCCTGGTATGGTTTGTCTGCCATGCCTTCAGGTGCGCAGACATATACCTGGACCACTTCCCGGCCTGCCCTTGTCCCATCATTGGATAGGAGGCACTGCAGTACAATCCGGTCTGTTTCCATGCGAACTACAGGCAGTGAATACTGGAAGGAAGTATAGGAGAGGCCGTATCCGAAGGGATAGGCCACTTCTTTCCGGTGGCTGTCAAAATCACGGTAGCCCACGTAAATTCCTTCTTCATAGATGGTGTAGTCTATATTGGGCCTGTCTGCAGTTGCTTTTTTCTGTTTTTTTCCAATCATGGAAAGCCACTTTACAGGCACCTCTTCCAGTGGGAAATTTTTGTGTGAAGCATAGTCCTCAAGGTGCACCGGGATGGTTACCGGGAGCCTTCCGGAGGGGTTTTCCTTTCCCGAGATGATATCGGCCAGGGCCCTGCCTCCTTCCTGTCCCGGCATCCAGGCCAGCAACAGGGCATCGGGCAGACCGGACCAGGAGGCTGTTTCAACAACGCCTCCCACATTCAGTACAACAATGACCGGTTTCCCGGCTGCCCGGAAAGCCTTGCAGACAGCTGCAATAAGTGCTTTTTCTTTTACTCTCAGCAAATAATCCCCTTCAATTTTCCGGTCCGAGAATTCACCTGTCCGGCGCCCGATGGTTATGATGGCCGCCTGGTTCTCAGCCGCAGCACGGGCGATGGCTTCTGTCCCGGGATCTGTTTCTGCCGGAAGGCCTTGTCCCATGATCCGTTGGGTGATGGATTTCCATTTTCTTTTGTAAGCCCTGTTGACGCTGTCTATGTAGCTTTGGTAATGTTCTCTGAGCTGCTCATCCGGTATGTATCCGGCTTCCTGCAGACCTTCTACCGGCGAAACGATTTGATCTGTATAGACTTCTCCCGATCCCACGCCTCCTGCGACCAGCCTGTAGGAGGAAACTCCAAACAAGGCGATTCTGCAAATAGAGTCGTTAAGTGGAAGGACATTGCGATTTTCCAGGAGTACCATTCCTTCAGCTGCCGCTTTGCGGGCAATGTGGGTGTTCCCGGCTGCAGTTTTACCGTCGTTGTCCGGGTTTCCTGTTCCGGCAGGAATGTTGTTTAGATCCTGTTTTCTGTAAGCATGGGAATCCAGTACAAGGCTGAGGACACGTCTGACAGAAGTGTTGACTGCTTCAATGGGCAAAGTACCTTTTCTGAGGGCTTTTAGAATGGCACGCCGTTGCCAGCCCCTTCCGGGTTCCAGCAGGTCATTGCCTGCCTGAATCTGTGCCGGGGCATTCCGGCCGCCAAACCAGTCGCTCATCACCAGACCATCAAATCCCCATTGGCTACGGAGTATACCAGTGAGCAAAACGCTGTCCTGGGATGTGTAGGTGCCGTTGATCCGGTTATAGGAGCTCATAATGCTTTTGGGTGAAGACGCCTTTATTGCAATTTCAAAACCCCTTAAATAGATTTCACGTAAAGTCCTCTCATCTGCGATCACGTTGTTGTTGTTCCGGTTGGTTTCCTGGTTGTTGGCGGCAAAATGTTTCAGGCAGGCAGCGGTTCCGGTTTCCTGTATGCCCAGTACCGTTGCCGAGGCCATTTTCCCGCTCAGCAGGGGGTCTTCCGAGTAGTATTCGAAATTCCTGCCGCAAAGGGGATGCCGGTGGATGTTCATGGCGGGTCCCAGGATCACATCCGCTCCGTGGGCCAAAGCCTCGGCTCCCATAGCCTTTCCCACTTTCCTGACAAGGGATGTGTCCCAGGTGGAGGCCAGCAGGGATGCTGAAGGAAACCAGGTGGTTGCCGTTGATCTCAGACGCAACCCGGCTGGTCCGTCAGAAAGTTCCAGTGCGGGTATTCCCAGGCGAGGGAGAGCCCGGATGATTCCGGCGGCTCCTATGGAAGATCCGGTCATCCCGCCTCCCACAACCAGAGACACTTTCTCTTTTAGTGTCATGGCTTCCAGTACCTGTTCCAGGTTGTCTTGCCGCAGTTTTACGGTTTCGTACTGACAACTGGCCTTAGGGGAGCATCCTCCCAGGAAAAGTTCCGTAAGTAGTAGTATGGCTATCTGTTTCATAACCATAAATATCGGTCATTTTTTTTATTGTACGCAGTTTTCATGTATTTTTGCAAGGAACAATCCAGCGTATTATGGCACAAAAACCTTCCATTCCCAAGGGAACACGCGATTTTAACCCGGTAGAAGCTTCCCGCAGGAATTACATATTTGACACCATCCGTAACGTGTTTAAAGAATTCGGTTATGCTCCCATAGAAACTCCTGCTATGGAAAACCTTTCCACTTTATTGGGAAAATACGGGGAGGAAGGGGATCGTTTGTTATTTAAAATCCTCAATTCCGGGGACAGCTTTGTCCCCCTGGCAGGCAAAGTTCCGGCAGATCCGGCCGGTGTTGATTCCAATGCCCTGTCGCTGATGGTTTGTGAAAAAGGATTGCGCTATGACCTGACAGTCCCCTTTGCCCGTTTTGTGGTGCAGCATCAGAATGAATTGACTTTCCCTTTCAAGCGATACCAGATACAACCGGTATGGCGTGCCGACAGACCCCAGAAAGGTCGTTACAGGGAATTTTTTCAGTGCGATGCCGATGTAATCGGATCGGACGCCCTGTACAACGAGTTTGAAATGATCCAGCTGGTGGATGCTGTTTTCAACCGTTTTGGCATACGGGTATTGCTCAAGATAAACAACAGAAAGGTATTGGCCGGTATTGCGGAGGTAATGGGATATCCCGACAGGCTGACCGATATTACCGTGGCCATGGACAAATTTGACAAGAACGGTCTGGATGGGGTAAGGGAGGAGCTCCTGGAAAAGGGGATCACTCCCGAAGGCCTGTCACGTCTGGAACCGTTGCTTCTGTTTAAAGGCATTACCACATCCAAGATAGCATTCCTGACCCGGTTGTTTGAGGAAGGTGGCTCAGAAATCGGTCTGAAAGGCGTGGAGGAAATGAAATGGCTGTTTTCTCTGGTAGAACGCGTGGGGGTCAGTCAGCCGGTGGAACTGGACCTGAGCCTGGCACGCGGTCTGAATTACTATACCGGGGCCATTTTTGAGGTCAAGGCACAGGATTTTGCCATTGGCAGCATATGCGGTGGCGGGCGGTACGATGATCTGACAGGGATATTCGGATTAAAGAACATGTCGGGTGTGGGCATCTCTTTTGGGGCGGACAGGATCTACGATGTGTTGCTGGGATTGGATAAATTTCCCGGGGAAGTAATAAATGCCCCGCGTTTGGTCTTTTTCAACCTGGGAGAAGAGGAAGCGGCCGAGGCCCTGGCATATATGAAAAAGCTGCGCGATGCCGGTGTGGCCTGTGAGTTGTATCCGGATGCCCTGAAACTGAAAAAGCAGTTTGATTATGCTACCCGCCGGGGCGTTCAGCAGGTCGTGATCATTGGCCGGGAGGAATTGACCAACAAACAGGTCACGGTGAAGGACCTTCTTACTGGGGAACAGCAAACCATTGAAGGTCAAGGTTTTTTAAATATGTTTGGAGTTCCCGTATAAAACCCTTATCTTTGTATTTCTATATCGCGGAGTGGAGCAGTTGGTAGCTCGTTGGGCTCATAACCCAAAGGTCGGAGGTTCGAGTCCTCCCTCCGCTACTAAGAAAACAAGACATCGGATGATGCCTTGTTTTTTTTACATCGTAGCTTTGTGTCCCGGCTGATCAGTTCCCTAGGTACTTCAGTGCAAAATATCCGCTTCCGGCTCCTTCTTCCTGGAACTGGACCTTTTCTCCAACCCGGATCGCACCCGAGGGCATAGTCCCGACCCAATCTTTGCCATACATGCTGTGTATGCGTATAACATTGCCGGAATCGGTGTATTGAAACGTCTCTGTATCTGTACTTGAATAAAGGTATTCTTTAGAAAGCACAAAGGTACCATCGCTGTAAAAATCTGCGTACTGCCAGATCTGTAGGCCGATAGGCACTGATGAGGGTTGCTCCAATATAAGCTCCCAGCTAAAGGAATCGGAACCCTCTGGTTTGTCAGGAAGTACATCGCAAGATGGTACAGTCAGGAAAATAATTGTCAATGTGACGAGCAGGTAAAAATTTCTCATGATAGGGGGGGGTTAAAAATATTTAGTTAACAAAATTCAGTTTATCTGCAACAAGTTCAGTAATGGTCCCGATGTCTCCGGAATAACGTGCCGTATCACCTCCGGACAGCACAAAAGTCTTCAGTAGCGTTCTCTCGTTCTGAGACAAATCCGGGGCATGATGGTAGGCGATGGTTGCGCCAAGCACGTAACAATAGCAAATGGCTCCATTCCAACTATATAGTTCTGAATCAACAAAATCTTCGGTTTTCTCCCACATGGCGTGTATCATATCTGCGATCTGGTCATTTGAAAACCTTCCGCAATCCACGGCCGTGGCAAGAACCAGTTCCATAGCCGAAATGTCCATAAAAGAGTTGGCCCGGGTGTAGTCTGCAGACCACCCTTCATTTTTTCCATCCATCTTCACCTGCTGCTCCTTATAAATTGCAAGCAATTCCTTCGGGCCTGAAGGCCTTCCCTGTATCTGGGCATACCCATTGAAATTGTTCATAATATAAAAGATTCCGTCGATGGCGGTGCTGGAAAAACTCACATATGCCATATAAATACTATTAAAAGGATAGACCGTACATGTTCTGGCAAGGTTCTGTGTTGACATGCTTGAAAGACGTTCCTGAGGAATCATAAGTGCTTCCAGCATATCTACATTAGATGTAAGGGTCTTCCAATATTCTCTGTCCGCATATTTTTCAAAAGCGAACATTTCTCCTGTCAGCTTACTCTCATCAATACTGTTATCTGTTTTCCATAAGCTTGAAGTAAAGTATTCTTCGAATATTCTTTCTTTTTCAGGTTCGATTCTTTCACACGCACAGACGGTGCCCAACACAAGCAGAAATGGTAATACTCTTTTCATAGTCCAAAGTTAAACAAATTTTGGTACTATTTTTTTCTTATATTTGGGTATGAAAAAATCTGAAAAGCGTAACCGCATAGCGGGCATTGCCGGTTTGGCGGTAATTATTGCGATCATGACTCTTACTTTGGGTTGCGTACGCAAGACCATGCAGAAGGAAGTGGATCGTATCGTGGCCGAAGTATTGGATTACAGTACGCGTATCATTGAACCTGAACTGAAGCTGCAACGTGTACGGTTGGATAGAATGCTCCGTGATTCGGAGAAACGACGTATTGACCAATACCGTGCATTAGCCCTGGTCATGGCAGACAGTATGATGAATTTTCAAATGAAGCTGGTACAGATGAAAGAAGATACGGTCTATCAGCTGAGTGACAGTGAAATCGATTATTACAACAGGTCACAGAAGGTTATGCGGGATATCATTACCGGATGCTGGGAAATACTGGATAACCACGAAGAAGCATTTTCTTTTATCCAAAGGGATATGTATCCCAAAACAGTTATCTGGCAAAAAGAAGTCATGGAAATAATCAGCAAGAACCTGCCTTCCGGATTCCGGGATGAGTTTGCCACAGAACGCAGTGGACTTCAGGTGCTAGGAATGGAAAAATTGTCTCCCAACAATATGCAGCAGGTCTTTTTCATTTTATACGAGCCGAAGACTAATTTTCCGCTCAACAAGCTCAAGGATATGCTCAAACGCATGTTAAAAGACGATCGTTGATTAAATGGACTACATACAGCATTTTTTCACTACGCAAAGTATTGCGTCCACAATGCTTTACTTGTGCCTTGCTGCCTTTACCGGATCAATGTTCGGGAAATTGGAATTTAAAGGGATCAGACTGGGAGTTGCAGGCGTACTATTCACAGGCATACTAGTCGCTCACTTTGGTGCACCGATAGATGCCCATACCCTGTATTTTATGCGCGATTTCGGACTGACACTTTTTGTTTACAGTATCGGTCTGAGTATGGGACCCCGCTTTTTTTCTTCATTCAGGAAAGACGGATTACTGCTGAACCTGTTTTCATTTGCTATTGTAGCCGGTGGCTTTGGAACAGCCTTCCTCATTTACCGCTTCGCAAACATACCGTCTGCCGTTGTTGCAGGACTTATGAGCGGTGCAGTAACCAACACACCCAGTCTTGGTGCCGCCCAACAGGTACTGGTGGAACAGGGAGCAGCCCCTGCCGTTATTTCAGAAACGGGTATGGCCTACGCCATCGCTTACCCCTTTGGTATTTTGGGGGTTATTTTTACCATGATGTTGATACGACGGTTTTTTAGGGTAAATACCCAATCGGAGATAAAAGAGTACACCCGGTCGTTGGAGAGCAGTGAACCAGCGCTGCATAACGTGGAAATAACAGTTGTCAATCCCGAACTTTTCGGTAAAAGTATTGGTCATATCAAAAAGATTCTGGATAAGGAACTAACCCTTTCCCGTATAATACGCTATGGAGAACCGATATTAGCTGCCGATGATGAAATCATCAGGCAGGGAGATATTATTTGCGGCGTTTCTGCCCAGGATAAGATCGAGAAACTTGAACTCAAAGCCGGTATAGTTACTTTGGCTAAAAGTGTTGAAAATATTCCAGGTCCCCTGGGTATGATAAACATCCTGATGACTAACCAGAGAATTGCGGGAAAATCAATTCAACAAATCGGTATATATCGTCGCTATCCTGCCAACGTAACCCGTATCTACCGTTCTGGCATGAAAATTCTGCCAACTTTACAGACAACCCTTGAATTGGGTGATACCCTGAGGGTGGTTGGGAAACAGGAAATTCTGAATGATGTAAAAAAAGAACTGGGAGATTCCATCAACGAACTGGTTAAACCCAATATTATCTCCATTTTTCTTGGCATTTTTACAGGAATTATACTTGGCAGTATTCCGATATTTATTCCCGGCCTTCCCGCTCCGGCCAGACTGGGACTTGCCGGAGGTCAGTTGCTGATTGCTATTCTTCTGGGACACAGGGGACGAATAGGTAAGCTGAGTTTTTACATGACTCCCGGAGCCAGTCTCTTCATGCGTGAGTTAGGAATAATCCTTTTCCTTGCCTGTGTGGGATTACTATCCGGTGCAAAATTTGTGGAAACAATTCTGAACGGAGGATGGCAATGGATGCTATACGGTGTTGCCATCACCCTTATTCCTGTTTTGATTGTGGGTATTATTGCCCGTCTGATGAAAGTAAACTACCTAAAAATTTGTGGTTTAATTGCGGGGTCCATGACCGATCCTCCTGCACTGGAATTTGCCAATGGAATTGCGCCTGTTCAGGCACAAGCTGCTGCTTACGCCATTGTATATCCGCTTACTATGTTTTTTAGGGTGCTGTTAGCCCAGATTTTTATCCTGATGACTATGTAGTTTGATAACCTGCAGCAATGCATGATAGAAGGCGGCCGTTGATCAGGTCGCTGCGGTTGTCAATACAGGAAGTACATTCGCCACAAATATCTACACCCAGAACACGATAGCGAAGCATGATCTCTTTGATAACTCTCTGAAGTTGACTGTATGACATGGAGCCCTGGTCCCAGTTGGTAGTGATGACCCCCGGGTGGAGTACGTCCTTGTCTATGGAAACGTAAACAGGCAGGACTGTGCAAGGCAGGGCAGGATAACAAAGAATCCTGCTGTCATTGCCCGCCAGTGTGTATTCCTCTGAAAGACCAATGAATAACACCTGCTTCAGGAAAGGGTTGGTTTCAAGAGCCGTTCTGACCCAGCCTCCGCAGGAAAGGAGGTTATCAAACATAGCGGGCTGCATGTCATGATGATGGTCTGCAACTACCAGAACAAAATCCGTGTTGATTCTGTCTGTCCAGAATTTTGTCATGTAATGGTGGTTGCCTGTATCCAGAAAATGCACAGCCCTTAAGGGGTGAAGGTTTGTCCTGTTCTGGAGGGTCTTTGCTGCTTCCGGATCACAGTAGCAATCCGATCCGGGAATATTGGTACAATCTATTACTGTGTGGTTGTAACCAAGATAGAAAGACTGGTTTCTGTAAACCCCGGTAAAGTCCATTATTATGACCGGAATGTTCATAATTCCTAACATTGAACCTTGTTTTGCGAATATACCTAAAATACTTTATTTAGTAATTATCTGTATATTTGCTTTGGTCAAATATTCAAATAATGATAATGATGCGGGGATTTGAAAAGGGTAAAGAGCCTTTAAAAGCTGTTTTCCCTGGCAAGTATATACAGGGTAGAAACGCTTTGTCTGATTTACCTTACATTATGGAATTAATGGGAGATAACGGGTTATTGCTGGCCTCACCATCGGTAATATCAAATGTGCTCCCAAAGTATTCTTTAATTGAAAGCCGGAAGAACATTCACATTGAAACATTCGGTGGTGAATGCTGTAGCCGGGAGGTAGAAAGGATGACAGTGGCCGTTCATCATAATAAAGCCAATGTGATAGTGGGAATGGGTGGAGGAAAGGTAATTGATACCGCAAAGATCGTTGCAGACAAGGCCGGAATTCCTGTTATTGTTGTCCCCACTATAGCTTCTACCGATGCCCCCACAAGCGGTTGTGCCGTACTGTATTCAGCGGAAGGTGTTTTTGAATCTGTTTATTACCTGAAAATGAATCCGCAGGCTGTACTTGTGGATGAAACAATCATAGCTTCTGCACCTACACGTTTTCTGGTATCTGGTATGGGGGATGCTCTGGCCACCTGGTTTGAAGCCAGGTCGTGTAAACGTTCCGGTTCATCTAACGAATGCGGAGGATATACCACATTGACTGCTATGGGAATAGCACATCTTTGTTATCAGACATTACTGCGTTATGGATTGCAGGCAAAAAAGGATTGTGACCTTTATCTTACCACACACGCCCTGTCTAACATCATTGAAGCCAATATCCTGATGAGCGGGCTGGGATTTGAAAGTTGCGGACTGGCCTCGGCACATGCCATACACAATGGCCTGACTGTTCTGGAAGAAACACATGCTTTTTACCATGGTGAAAAAGTCGCGTTAGGGGTGTTGGCGGGACTTCACCTTACAGGAACTCCTGTCAAGGAAAAGGATCGTGTCTATGGTTTTTGTGAGTCAGTAGGGCTGCCCACCACATTTGAAGACCTGAATCTGGGTGGTGTGAGCAGGGATAGGCTGATGATGGCAGCCGTTAAAACATGCCATCCGGCCGAGGCAATACACCACGAACCAGGAAGGGTTACTCCGGAAGATGTCCTGACAGCCCTGTTGGCAGCAGACGAGTACGGTAAAAAGAGAAAACAGGGAACATATGATAGATAGCCCTGAAAAGCAGGAATTGCTGAAGAGTTATTTTGTCAACTATTCACCTAGGTTGACAAATTATGCCATCCGTTTTGTCACAAACAGAGAGACTGCCCAGGATATAGTTCAGGACTGTTTTGTGCATTTGTGGGAAAAAATGGAACAATTTGACTTTATCAACATCAAAACCCTTCTTTTCACCATGGTGCGCAACAGGTGCCTGAATTACTTAAAACACAAGGATGTAGTTAATCTTTATACTGGCCGTTATCTTCATGAGGTTGAAGGCGAGGAAAGGATATATCATTACGATTTTATTTTTGGCCCCGGGAAGCTGCCACTATATGAAGAACTTGAGAAACAGCTTCAGATTGTAGTGGATTCCTTACCAGAAAAATGCCGGCAGGTTTTTGTCATGAGCCGTTTTAATGGGTTGAAGAACCGGGAAATTGCAGTAAAATTGGACATTTCAACTACAGCAGTTGAGAAACACATCAGAAAGGCGTTAAGCACTCTGACTGCCTATTTCGAAAAGCATTATCCTTTCCACATTTGCATCATCATATTCTCATGTTTGCTATCCACCTACCTGGATTAGCTTTCCTGTAAAAACATATTTTTTTAATAAATTACATAACCAGGGTTAGGTAAACCCACATTTTGTTGTTTAATATATGAAATCAACTATCAGCATGAAATCAGATCAGGAAAAAATCAAAGAATTGGCAATTGAATATTTTGAAGGGAAAATCCGTTTGAAAGAAGAGGGCCTGTTATTTGATTTCATCAGTCAATCAAAAGAAAACAAATCACTTTTCAGAAAATGGGAACATAATTGGCTCCTGGAACATAAACCCGACCAGGAAACCCTCATCTTATGGGACCGTCTTTCAGCCGACTATAGTAGCAGAAAGAAACAACTATTAGGCTCCCCCATAGTACGTAAAAACATTTTATCCAGAAAGATATTCCAGGGAGTGGCAGCGGCAGCTGTTTTAGCTGTTGTTTTCCTGGGGATTGAACTGGGAAGACTATCCAGACAGAATGGTGGTTACGCGTTTGTGATTGAAACACAGAATGCGGAACAATCCAGGGTAATCCTTCCCGATGGCACTGTGGTGTATCTGAACGCAGCAACAACACTCAGGTGCCCCAAAAGATTCAATGAAAAGCACAGGATCATGGAGCTGGAGGGAGAAGCATACTTTGAGGTAGAAAGGAATGAGGGAATGCCATTTATTGTCAAGGCTAAGAATATTCCCATACGAGTTTTGGGGACCAGGTTCAATGTAACAGCCTACGCAGATGAACCTACAGTTACCACAGCATTGCTTGAGGGCAGACTGGAGCTCTGGGGAGGAGATAAAAAGATCACTATGAATCCTGACGATATCATCCGTTTTGACATCAATACGCGGACCGTTTCAAAATTCAAACAAAACGCATCGCAATATATTTCCTGGACAGAAAGAAGGTTTGAATACAACATGATCACATTTGACGAGCTCTTTAAACGGCTCTCGAGGCAGTATAATATCAATATCATTTTTACGGCTGAAAAGAAAATGGACAAGATTTTCAATATCTCCCTCAATAATGGGGAAACCATAACCGATGTCCTGGATGCTCTTACCTTAATTATTCCTTTTACGACAAGACGAGATGGAAAAAACCTTTATATAACATTTAAATAAATCATTATGCATATTAACCTAACCCTAAAAAAAATAGTACTCACTTCAGGGTTGATCCTGCTGGGGGTGTTTTCTTTCGGACAGACGATCACCAAGGAGTTCGTAAACGTGCCCTTGGTCAATGTTTTGAAAGAGGTTGAAAAACAGACTGGTATGTCTGTCATCTACGAAACCAGCGAGGTCAATGAAACGTATCTGGTTACCGCCAGATTTGATAATGCATCTGTGGAAGAAGTTTTACAGACGGTACTCGAGGGATCGTTATATTATTCTATTGAAGGAAAGATCATAGTGCTTCATAAGCAGCCTTCTGACAAAGACAAACCGGTTTCCCTGGTTCAACAGCAACATGAGCATCGTGTAACCGGTACTGTTGTTGACGAGTCTGGTCTTCCGATTATCGGAGCTTCGATTGTTGCCCAGGGGTCTCAGACTATGGCTATTTCTGATATGGACGGGAATTTTTCCATTCGTATTCCGGCTGATGGCGTACTTATAGCTTCCTACATAGGTTTTATTACCCGAATAGTTTCTGTTAACAACCAGACAGGAATCCGTATAGTAATGAGTGAGGACCGTCTGGTACTTGAAGAGGTAGTTGTTGTAGGCTACGGTACTCAGAAGAAGAAACTACTCACAGGGGCCAACCTGAACATAAAGGAAGAAGACATCACCAAAAGAAGCACCCAGAATGCTCTTGATGCCCTGATTGGCCAAAGTCCCGGAGTGCAGATCATAGCTTCTTCTGGACAGCCAGGTGAAGATTTTCGTGTAAGTGTAAGGGGTTTGGGAACAGTGGGTGATGCCACCCCTCTATATGTGGTAGATGGAGTACAGGTAAGAAGTATATCCCATATCAATCCTTCGGAGATTGAATCCATCGATGTACTAAAAGACGCGGCTTCGGCAGCCATTTACGGCGCAAGGGCAGCCAACGGTGTGTTGCTGGTCACAACAAAGAAAGGTAAAACCGGTAAAACAGTCGTTGGATATGAGGGATTTATGGGATTTCAGTCTTTGGTAAGAATGCCCGAGATGCTCAATGCACAGGATTATATGATGATCATGGACGAGGCCAGTATTAATTCCGGTGGCACAGCTTATGGTTGGTTAAGTGAATTCAAAATTGATCCGGTCAAGATCGGACAGGGAACCGACTGGTTAAACCAGATAGTTGTGAAGAATGCGAAAACCCAGAATCACGTGGTCAGTGTCAGCGGTGGTTCACAGCTTAGTGTATTTGCCTTGTCTTTGAGTTACAGCGGACAGGAAGGAGTAATAGGGGGTAAGGATTATTCCAATAATGAACGGTTTAATTTCCGTATTAACAGTGACCATAAAATTTTCAGGGATATTGTTAAAATTGGTGAGAATATCTCCTTGTCCTATATCAACCGTAATGGAGTTCTTATTGGGAACCAGTTTTATAACGTAATAAATGATGCATTAAGGGCCACCCCTGTTTTAACGCCCTATAATGAGGAAGGAACGAACTATGCATCGGCAACATTATGGTATGTCGATGAAGTTAATCCACTGGCATCACTGGTTATGAGAAATCAGAACAAAACACAGACAGCCAGGTTGTCCGGAGATATTTACTTGGAAGTTCAACCCATAAAGAATTTAAAACTTAGAAGTGTTTTTGCTTTGGATTACAATAATTCCAATAACAGGAGTTATACACCGCAATATTATTACGGAAGTGGCTTTTACAACGACACCGATTACGTGATACAGCAGAATGCACTCAGAACCAGCTGGTCCTGGGAAAACACCCTCAATTATAATTTCAATCTGAAAAATCATAATTTTGATATTTTACTTGGAATTCAGGCAAGGCAGGAAACCGGTCAATACCTGTCTGCCCAGAAATACGATCTGATATTCAACGATTTCGACCATGCATGGATACGCAATGCCACTAATTCCAATGCGAATATGGTCATTGTAGACGGTTACCCCTACAACCTGGAGAACCTTGTTTCTTATTTCGGCCGTATCAGTTACAACTACAAAGAGAAATACATGTTTACTGCAACGGTAAGAGCCGATGGATCTTCAAAATTCGGTCCTGCCAACCGATTTGGTGTATTTCCTTCTGTGTCTGCGGGATGGGTTATAAGTAGTGAGGGATTTATGGAAAGTCTGAAAGACGTGATCAGTTTCCTCAAATTGAGGGCCAGCTGGGGACAAAACGGGAATAACCGTATAGCAGATTACACTTATCTTTCTACCATAGCTACCACTTCTTATGCATTCGGCGATAAGGACAATCAGACATCCACTACAACAGGTGTCTACGAAAATTCTATGCCCAATGTAAATGTTAAGTGGGAAACATCCGAGCAACTTGACCTGGGTCTGGATATGCAATTACTTAACGGGAAAATACAGGCAGCTTTTGACTATTACAACAAAACAACAAGGGACTGGCTGTTACAGGCCGATGTGCTGGACGTGTTTGGTGCTCAGCAAAATCCTTATATCAATGGCGGCTCTGTAAGAAACAAGGGCGTTGAATTTGGGGTATCTTATTTTGGTCAGGTAGGAAACGAATTGCGATTTTCCATTGGCGCGAACGGCGCGTTTAATAAAAATGAAGTCATATCTGTCCCAAATGTGGAAGGAATCATACATGGATCCCAGGATATTCTGTTCAAGGGAATGCAGGAAATGAACCGTGCCCAGGAAGGTTATCCTATAGGCTATTTCTGGGGATTGAACATGTTAGGGATTTTCCAGAATCAGAGCCAGATAGACAACCATAAAAATTCCGAAGGCAAGGTTATTCAACCCTATGCCAAGCCAGGAGATATCATCTATGACGACACTAACGAAGACGGAAAGATTACTCAGGCAGACAATATTTTCCTGGGACAACCTTATCCCACCACTACGGTTGGGTTGAATCTGTCACTGAATTACAAGGGATTCGATTTCTATTTGGTTGGGAATGGCTCTTTTGGAATGCAGATCGCTAAATGTTACCGTCCCGTGGACCGTAAACAATACAATTATACCACTGATATTCTGGGCCGCTGGACCGGAGAAGGGACTTCAAACACCATACCCCGTGTGACTAACGGTGATGAAGACAACGGGAACCGTCTGTATATGTCTCAGTTATACATAGAAGATGCCGATTTCTTCCGCATCAGCAATGTTACCCTTGGATATAACTTTGCCCGTTTATTCAAGCAAAAGACAGTGATCAGCCAGTTGCGTGCTTATGTATCGGTTCAGAATGCTCTGGTCATTACCAGATATTCCGGTATGGATCCTGAGGTCGGATACAGTGGCGGTTCTACATGGGGATCTGGTATAGACCTGGGCTTTTATCCACGTGCACGTACAGTCCTCTTTGGTTTGAGTATTAAACTTTAAAAAAGACGAAGATTATGAAACATATATTAAAACTAGCAGCAGTAATCTTAGTATCGATTAACCTGTCATCCTGTTCAGACGATTTTCTCAAAAGTGAACCGATGACACAACTGACTTCCGCTAACTTCTATAAAACCCCCGAAGATCTTTACATGGCTCTGGTAGGTTGCTATCAGCAGCTGAGGGGAGGCTACGGAGATTTTTTCCAGATTCTGAACATTGCCGCGGACGATTGTTACGGGGGAGGCGGATATACCGATGCTTACGGGAACCAGATATGGGATGAGTTTACTCATTACAATGACTTGGAAATCAATCGTTACAGTTGGTCAAGTAAGGTGTGGCGCGCCATAAGGAGATGCAACGTGGTTATAGAACAGGCAGAAAATATTGATTGGGGTACGAATGCCAAGCTGAAAAATCAATATGTGGCCGAGGCCAGAATGCTCAGGGCTTACTGGTATTTCATAACACAGGCCTGTTTTGGTCACATTCCCCTGGTCACGACATCGGAACAACTTGAAATTGAAGGACAGACGGATCCTGACGATGTATACGCTTATATTGCAGAAGATTTGAAATTTGCTGTTGAGAATCTTCCGGCAAACCGTTTCCAGGATATTTCCAAGGGCGAGATTGGCCGTGTAACCAAGTGGTTTGCCCAGGGATTTGCCGCCAGAGTATACCTTTTCTATACCGGTTATTACGGCAAAAGTGAAATGCCCGGTATGACCAAAGCCCAGGTTACAGGCTACCTGAATGATATCATAACCAGCAGCGGGCACACATTGCTTCCCAGTTTCAGTTCACTCTGGCCCTGGTCAATGAGAAAAGATTACTGGTCCAAACAATCCCTTTACGTGGGTACCACCAACCTGGTGTATGCCGGAGAGTACAATCCCGAGATCATATTCGCTATAAAACTGCATACGGGGTTCTCATTTTCTCATTCACAATATATGGGCATGAGGGGAGAAAAAAAGGCAGGAGATTATGACCCGTTTACTTCAGGATGGGGCATGGCAACCATCACTCCTAAGGCCTACAATTGGTTTGAAGAAGGCGACACACGCCGTTTTGCCTCTATCGTCAATCTGGCTGCTGAAGGGATCCCTTGCGACGGAACAGATCAACGTGAATTTACCGGTTATGTACATAAAAAATACCAAAACCTGACATCTCCCATTGACCGCACAAAAGGTTATCCGCAGTACCTGGGTGCCAGCAATAAGAACGCCAATCCCCAAGACCAGTATATCATGCGGTATTCAGACATTCTCCTGATGGCTGCCGAACTTGTGGTGGACACAAATCCTGCACAGGCTCTTAATTACGTTAATCAGGTCCGTAACAGGGCATTTGAAAACACTTCACATGCGTTGAAATCGGTTACCAAACAGGATATCCTGGACGAAAGGGCAAGGGAATTTGTTTTTGAAGCCCTGCGTTACCATGATGTGCTGCGCCAGGGACTCACCAAAGCAAAACAAATCCTGGATGTACATGGAGAAATCGTATTAAACGGAAAAAATCCGACAACAAAAACCATCGACTGGCCTATTGAAAAAGAAGGCCTGTTCATGATTCCTTATAGTGATGTGTCTTTGTCAAACGGGAAACTCCTTCAGAATCCGGGATGGTAATGAAACAATAAAAGATGAGTTTAAAGTCTCTTATCTTAATGACGGTGTGCCTGTGTGCTGCATTTAGCGTGCAGGCACAAACGCCTTTCCTGAGAAAACGGGGGTCGGCCACTCAATTGTATGTCCATGGCAGACCCATGCTGATCCTGGGAGGAGAACTGCACAATTCATCCACTTCCTCTGTGGAATATATGGAATCCATCTGGCCCGTGATGAAAGCCATGAATTATAATACGGTGCTGGCCCCTGTTAGCTGGGAAAACATTGAACCGGCGGAAGGGGTCTTTGATTTCACACTGGTAGATGCCATGCTGAAGGGCGCCCGAAAGGAAAACCTGAAACTTGTCTTATTATGGTTCGGAAGCTGGAAGAACGGCGGATCCATCTATATGCCCTCGTGGGTTAAAAAAGATTTCCGGCGGTTTCCCAGGGCCAAGGATTCCACAGGTGTTTCCATAGAAATTCTCTCGGCCTTTTCCGATGAAAATATGAAAGCCGATGCACGGGCTTTCCGTGCCCTAATGAAACACCTGCGGGAGATTGACAGCCAGGACAATACCGTTCTAATGATGCAGGTTGAGAACGAGGCCGGGATCCTGAACACGCCAAGAGACTATAGCAGTCAGGCACAAGCCCTCTTCAACGGTCCGATCCCTGAGGAATTGTCTCAGTACCTTGAAAAGAAAGGTACTGTGCTGACATCCGATCTGCTAAAAGTGTGGAAAGCCAACGGCTCCCGAATCAGGGGAACGTGGGAAGAAGTCTTTGGAGTAGGCAAAAAGGGCGATCCGCAATCCCGGTGGGAATACCAGTGGCGCGACATGTATTACTATACAGAGGAGTTGTTCATGGCTTACTATTATGCCCGGTATATGGGATACGTTGCAGCCGAGGGGAAAAAAGAATATGTCATTCCCATGTATGTCAACGCATGGCTAAAAAGCCCCGATCAACCCTGGACCGGATTGCACCCCGGAGGAGGCCCCCTTCCCAATGTGATGGACATGTACCATTGTGCAGCTCCTGCTATTGATTTCCTTTCACCTGACATTTACGTTGCCCACTTTACTGAAATTGTGGAATGGTACAACCAGTCGGAGAATCCTCTTTTTATTCCTGAAACAAGGGGAGGAACAATTGGCGCCGACCGTCTTTTGTGGGCCATCGGGGAGCATAATCTGATGGGCTTTTCTCCGTTTGGAGTGGATGGAAGGCGATCTCCCGAAAGGCCCCTGCCTATGGCCGATCCCCTGGACCCATTGTCCTTTGCATACGGATTACTGCAGGGAATGGCTTCAGTGGTACTCTCGTACCAGGGAACCGGAAAAATGAGAGGGATGTTTCTAGACCAGGACAATACCCGGACTTCTTTTACCCTGGGAGACTATACAGTCACAGCAGACCTGTATTCCAGGAGTTCTCCAGTCCCTGCAGGAGGGCTGCTTGCTGCAGCAAATACACCACCCCGCAGAAACAATGTATCTGGAGGGGGATTCATCATATGGCTGGGCGGGGATGAATACCTGGTCTTTGGAAGAAATCTGAATGTGCGCTTTATACCAGCCACGCCCGGCAAATTGCCTCTGGCAGGCATAGACAGGGTTTATGAAGGAATTTTCCGGAATGGTGAATGGATACGGGGCAGATTGTTGAACGGAGACGAGACACATTGCAGTACATTTTCCGGCACAGGATTGAAAATGCCCGGAATGAGCATTCAGAAAATATTGTTATACCGTTATAAATAAAAACATGAACAAAATACTCGTTTTAATCACCCTGTTTTCATTTTTAGGCATTAACCTTCAGGCACAGAAACCTGCCCTGAAAAAGAAAGGAGATGCCACCCAGCTGTACATTGACGGAAAACCCATGCTGATGCTGGCCGGCGAACTGGGCAATTCTTCCAGTTCAAGCGAAGCCTACATGAAAGATGTGTGGCCGGGACTAAAGGCCTTGAATTACAACACAATACTTGCAGCCATTACTTGGGAAATGATAGAGCCTGAAGAAGGTGTATTTGATTTCAGTTCTGTAGATCACCTGATACACAGCGCCCGCCAGTACGATCTGAAACTAGTGCTGCTTTGGTTTGCTAGCTGGAAGAATGCCGCCTCCACCTACATTCCCCTTTGGGTTAAAAAGGATTATCAGAGATTTCCCCGGGCCGAAGAAGCAAGCGGAAAACCGGTAGAGATTTTATCCGCTGTTTCCGAGGAAAATATGAAGGCCGATGCCCGAGCCTTTCGTTCTCTGATGAAACACATTGCCCAGGTGGACGGAAAAGAGCATACAGTGCTCATGATGCAGATAGAAAATGAACCAGGCATACTCAATACCCCCCGGGATTATTCTCCTGAAGCTGAGGCGCTTTTCAACGCTCCCATACCAGAAGACCTGGTTCAATATCTTAAAAAGAACAAAAGCAACCTGAGCAGAGACCTTGCAAAAGTATGGATAGCCAATGGGTCCAAAACTAAAGGAATCTGGGAGGAGGTTTTTGGCAAGAGCATGATCGGTGGATGGAGCCACACCGGAGAATTTGACTGGCACGACATGTACTACTATACAGAGGAACTGTTTATGGGTTATTATTATGCCAAATATATAGGCTATGTGGCAGCCGAAGGGAAGAAGGAATATGATATTCCCATGTATGCCAATGCCTGGCTCAAAGGTCCCGATTACGGCTGGTCCGGAATGCATCCCGGGGGAGGGCCGCTTCCCAGCGTAATGGACATGTACCGTTGTGCCGGGCCGGCCATTGATATTTTATCTCCGGATATTTATGTGCCTCATTTCACCGAAGTTGTCGAGTGGTATGATCAATTGGGAAATCCTTTGTTTATTCCTGAGACCAGGGGTGGTGAGCTGGGTGTTTCACGGCTGTTGTGGTGCCTGGGGGAGCACAATCTGATGGGCTTCTCACCTTTTGGAATAGACCGCAACGCACGGACCAGCCTTGCCGGTGCCCAGGCAGATCCGCTGGCACAGGCATACAAACTCATTGACGGAATGCAAGAGATGATTCTGGAATACCAGGGGACCGATAAAATCCGGGGATTCTTTGTCGACAACGACAATCCTGAACAATCTTTTGTTTTGGGCGAGTATATTGTGACAGCCGATCTGATGCGTCCCAGAACTTATGCCTCCATGGGTGCTCCCGCACCCAACGGCGTAAGGAATGTGCCAGAAACTACTTCCGGAGGCGGATTTATTATCCTCTTACCCGACGGGGAATACATAGTCATGGCGCGTAATGTCAATGTCAGGTTTGCTCCGGCAGAACCGGGGAACTTACCTTACATAGGTCTGGGAACGTTATATGAAGGAGTATTTGAGAATGGAGAATGGATTCCCGGAAGGGTATTAAACGGGGACCAGATCCATGGCAGTATATTTACCGGAACCGGACTGAAAATGAACATACTAGGCATTCAGAGAGTTACATTATATCGTTACGGTAAAAGAGATATCAAACAGTGATAGTTTGGTTATTTAGTTTTTTTGGTTAGAAGATTTGAAATCTGAACCCGCATAGGAAACTACACTTTTTATCCTTACATTTATTCACCCGTTCGTGATCTGGCAGCATTTCAGAACCCATGCCGGAGCATTACGGGTAAATCCAAAAACAATTAAATAAATGTGCAGTTTATGAAAAGATTACTGATATTGACCGGGGTGCTTTTACTCTGCCTGCAGGCGAACGCCCAGCCTTACCTTCAAAGCTGTGCCGTTGACGTAAGCCAGGATTTTACGGATTTCAGCAATACGTATTTTTTTGCCGATTCTCTGGCGTCATTCGATCCAGCCACTGCAGAAGGCTCCATCCGCTGGAAACGTCACAGCCTTTTTGGGAGACAGGCATTCAACACCACCAAAGTCTTTCCACTTCCTCTGGATATGCTGGATTTTCCCCCTACCCAGTACGAAAATGATCCGCAGCTGCATTTTAGCATCGATTTTGTTTCACCGGTAACCATCCGCCTCAGGGTGTACACTTCATCGGTCATACTTCCTGAAGAAGAATCGCTCATGCTTACTGGAACGCCACCCCGGGATGAATCCTGGACCTATAAAAGAGGGAATGGCACACATACCTATACGGGCCGGGGAGGCAGCATTATAATCAGGGAGTATCCGTTTACCATTATGCTCTGCGATGAACGCGGCAGGGAAATGACACGCACAAGGCACTGGGCCGATAACGATTCCACCCAGATCAAAGTGTTACCCTTCCAGTTTATCAAAAGAGCCAGTGACAACATCCGGAGCATCAACCCGGTTTTTTCTCTGCGGCCAAACGAAAAGATCGTGGGGTGCGGAGAGTCTCCGACTGCCCTGAACAAAGTTGGGCAAAAAGTGCATTTGTTTGTTACCGATCCGCAAAGTCCGGAAGGAGACCAGATGTACAAGCCCATCCCATTCTTTATCAGTAACAGGGGATACGGGATGTTCATGCATACATCTGCACCGGTCACCTGTGATTTTGGAGCAACACATGTCGGATCTGCCAAATTGTTCATGGCAGACGAAACACTTGATCTTTTCCTGTTCTGGGGAAAGCCGGCCGGGATTATAGATGAGTACACCAGCCTTACCGGCAAAGCCACCATGCCTCCCTTATGGTCTTTTGGCACCTGGATGAGCCGTATAACCTATTTTTCACAGGAAGAAGGCTATGAAGTGGCCAGGCAGATGCGGCAGAACAGGATCCCTGCAGATGTAATTCATTTTGATACAGGCTGGTTCCAGACCGACTGGCAATGTGATTATGTTTTTGCCCCTGACCGTTTCCCCGATGCGCAAAAGATGATCAATGACCTGCTGGCAGACGGATTTCATATTTCCCTATGGCAGTTGCCATATTTCACCCCGAAAAACAAATACTTTCCCGAGTTAATTGAAAAGGGCCTGTACGTGAAAAACGAGAAAGGAGGGCTTCCGTACGAAGACGTAGTACTGGACTTTTCCAACCCTGAAACGGTTACCTGGTACCAGGAAAAACTGGAAGGTTTGCTCAAGATGGGGGTAGGGGCCATCAAAGTGGACTTTGGTGAAGGAGCTCCTCTGAACGGATACTATGCCAACGGAAAAGGAGGCCTGTACGAACACAATCTGTATCCTTTGCGGTATAACAAAGCAGTAGCCGAGATCACCCGCAAAACCAAAAATGAAACGATTATCTGGGCCAGAAGCGCCTGGGCAGGATCACAGAGGTATCCGCTGCATTGGGGAGGAGATGCCGCAAATACCGATATTGGAATGCTTACCACCCTTAGAAGTGGTCTATCCCTGGGTTTGTGCGGATTTTCTTTCTGGAGTCATGACATAGGCGGTTTTGTACAAAGCTGTCCGGAAGAATTGTACAGCCGCTGGCTCCCGTTTGGTTTTCTTACCTCCCATACACGCGTTCACGGAGCACCACCCACCGAGCCATGGTATTACAGCAACGACTTTATGGATGGCTTCCGCAGATCGGCGGAACTTAAATACCGCCTGATGCCCTATATCGTAGAACAATCCCAAAAATGTACCCAGACAGGCCTGCCCATGCTGCGTGCCCTGCTCATAGAATACCCCGATGATCCGGTGGTCTGGCAGATAGAAGACCAGTATCTTTTTGGAAGTGATATGATGGTGGCGCCCCTGTTTGAAAGTGATAATGAACGTATGGTTTACCTTCCGGTAGATCGCTGGGTAGATTATCAGAGCGGAAAGACCTATGACCCGGGCTGGCACAGGGTAGCTGCAGGCCAGATCCCTGCCGTTATCCTGGTCAGGAAAGGTGCCGAAATCCCGCATGTCCCTGTAGCACAAAGTACAGATGAAATTGATTGGGAAAAAGTTAAAAAAATAAAATATTAATACAGAATATGAAACGTTATGCCTACAGCCTGCTGGCGCTGACAATGCTGCTCCCTGTATCCTGCTCCCAGAACCGTGGTTCTTCCGATACCGATGCACAGCAACTCTTTATTGGTGATACTATTGCAGTGGCCCCCACCACCTATGGTAAAGTGAAAGGTTATATTTTACGGGACATATACCATTTTATGGGAATTCCTTACGGAGCCAGTACGGAAGGGAAAAACAGGTTCATGCCTCCCTGTCCCCCTGAACCCTGGGACGGGGTGCTTCCCTGTGTCTATTTTCCTACCTCGGCTCCCCAGATAGTGAGATATCCCCGCAGTTCTGAATCCTATTCCGCTTTTGTGGACAGGTGGAATTACGATGAAATAGGCGAAGACTGCCTGCGGCTCAATATATGGACTCCTGCCCTGGACGGAAACAAGAGACCGGTCATTGTATGGTTGCACGGTGGAGGTTTTTCAAGCGGCAATTCCATTGAGCAGAACGGATACGGCGGTGAAAACCTGGCCCGTTACGGGGATATTGTATTTTGTTCTGTCAATCACCGTCTGAACGCATTTGGTTTTTCAGATTTCTCGGGCATAGGCGGGGAATCATTCAGGAATTCGGGTAATGTGGGGTTGCTCGATATTGTGGCCGCTCTTGAATGGATCCGGGACAATATTGCCAACTTTGGTGGTGATCCGGGCAACGTAACCATGATTGGGCAATCAGGCGGTGGTTCCAAAGTAAGTGCCATTGCTACCATGCCTGACGCTAAGGGATTGGTACACAAGGGAATTGCTTTAAGCGGGAGCTCCATAAAGGCAGGAAACCAGGAATTTTCGGCTGCCCTGGGCGCATGCATCCTGGAGGAAGCCGGTTTGCAACCTTCACAGATAAATCAGCTACAGGAAATGCCCTGGGAGGAATACCTTGCTCTTGCCAATCGGGTAGCCATGAAATACAACAGCCAGATGGCCGCACAGGGGATCAGGGCAGGATTCGCTCCTGTGGCAGACGGAACGGTATTGCCTGCCGATACGTATTTTTCGGCAGATGATCCGTCAATTCCGGATATTCCCATGATATACTGCACAACATTCCATGAATGGAATCCCAACAGGGACCGTCCAGAACTGGAAGATGTAACACTGGAAGATGTAACGGAAAATCTTAAAGAACGCTATGCAGACAAAGCCCACGAAATTGTGGCAGCCTATGCCGGGCAGTTCCCGGACAAAAAACCTATCGAAATATGGGCCCTTATCAGCTCCAGCCGCGTGAATGTAGTACGTGCAGCCAGTACCAAATTGCAGCAACAATCCCCCGTCTATGTAGCCTGGTTCGGATGGCAACCGCCTTTGTTTGATGGGCGGTTGCGTGCATTCCACTGTATTGATATCTGTTTCTGGTTCTGCAATACGGACCTGATGGTCACTCATACCGGCGGGGGAAAGGAGCCCAGAATGCTTTCCAGGAAAATGGCTGACGCCCTGCTTCGGTTCATGAGAACGGGAAATCCCAACGGAGGTTCATTGCCATTCTGGCCTGAATTTTCTGTTGAGAAAGGCGAAACCATGGTTTTGAATACCCGCCCCGAGGTTGTCTGCGATCCGGACAGAGAAGCACGCCTGGTTCTGGAGCAGGTAATGTAGTCACATAAGTCTTTCTGGTCAGCGATCAGAAAGCTGAGAAGCGTGTAAGAAGAAATTATCTTTTAAGAGTTATTTTGAAGTCTCAGCCTCACGTTGTGCTTCTTCAATCATCTTTTCATTAGGCAGGATAAAAATCTCCACACGGCGGTTTTGCAACCTGCCTTCTATTGTATTGTTGTCAGCAACCGGTTCGTGTATTCCTTTTCCCAGGGTTGTCATGCGGTTGATGTCTACCCCCTCGAGTAACATAAAATCACGTACGCTCCGGGCCCTTCTTTCTGATAGTCCCTGGTTGTATTCCACTGTTCCGGTAATATCGGTATGGCCAATGATTTCAATGTTGGTATTGGGGTTCTGGTTCATATTGGCCGCAAAGCTCCGGAGCGAGGTCTTGGCATTTTCACCTATAGCTGTAGAATTGGTAGCAAAAAGAATCCCTGATTCCAAAGTAACTTTTATGGCCTGCCCTTCATTGACTATTTCTATGGAGGTGTCTTCAGGAAGTATCTCTTCCAGTTCCTGTTTTTGCTTATCCATATGACGGCCAATAAGTATCCCGGCCACACCGCCCACAACGGCGCCAATAGCGGTGCCAACGGCCGTGTTTCCGGCAGCTGCACCTATGCCGGCTCCGGCAGCTGCCCCGGCAGCAACGCCAATTCCCGCGCCTACTCCTGTTCTGCCTATAGTCCCGCAACCTGTCAGAGTAAGGGATGCAACGAGTACTCCTGTTATTAAAGTTCTTAGTGTTTTCATAGAAAGTTTGATAAATTTGTTTGGTTTTTGTAAAGATATTCAAAAAAGCTCATATAAATAACAAATATTGCGAATGAAAGAAACTGTCTTTCTCTTATTTATTCTGACAGCCTGTACTGCAAAGGACCCTGTGCTGGTAAATCAGTTAGGCTATTATCCGGGCCAGGAAAAGGTAGCCGTTGTGGATGCTTCTTTTAGCGGATCGTTCCGGATCCTGGACGAAATAACCGGTAAATCCGTATTTGAAGGGATATCCGGTGTGATGAACCCATCTAAGTTTTCCGGGAAGATCCGTACCACACTTGATTTCACTTCGTTCGATCAGCCGGGTGAATACCGTATTGTAACCAATAATTGTTCCGGATCACATTCCTTCAGGATCGCAGACAACGTCCTGGCTCCTCTGGCCTCGGCTTCCCTGGAAGCTTTTTCTTTACAACGTTCCACTCCCGGTCACCCGGACACACTGGTGCTGGTCCATGCATCGGCCGCTTCGGAAGACAGACCGGAAGGGACCGTCATCTCTTCACCGGGGGGATGGTATGATGCAGGTGATTACAACAAATACATAGTAAACGCATCCTACACCACCGGACTAATCCTGGCCGGATACGAAAAGTATCCCGGTTACGCCCAAAACAGGCAATTACTTGACGAGGTCATGTACAACCTGCAGTGGAGCCTGACCATGCAGGATCCTTCCGATGGCGGGGTATATCATAAACTGACCACCCCGGAGTTTGAAGATTTTATCAAACCCGAGGAATGCAAAAAGCCACGTTATGTGGTGCAAAAGAGTGTTACCGCTACTTTGGATTTTGCAGCATCCATGGCCCAGGCCGCCCGTATTTACAGGAATATAAAAGATTACTCCGCCACGGCAGCTATGATGGAGAAGGCTGCAAAAGCAGCATTCCGATGGGCTCTGGAGAATCCCGATGCCTTATACAACCAGTTCCGGATGAATGAGCAATTCGCTCCTGCCATACAAACAGGCGCTTACGGCGATTTTACGGCCAGAGACGAGTTTTTCTGGGCTTCCTGCGAATTGTATCTTACAACCCAGGATACAGCTTACCTGAATCTGGCGCTGGAATATGCCCCTGAAAAATTCACGGCCCCCACCTGGGGAAATGTATATGGGCTGGGTGTTTTTTCTTTACTGACACATAAAAAGGCGACCGGGCCCATGAAAGAACAACTGATCGCTTTCTGCGACAGTGTAGCCTCACTGTCCTCAGAAGCACCATTTGCTTCTTCTTACGGCAACTCGGCAAGTGATTTCTACTGGGGGTGCCTGTCTGAAAGTTGCTGCAGCAACGCGATCTCTCTTCTCTATGGATTTAGCCAAAACGGAAACAGGGACTATCTTATGCAGGCTTATCATAATATGGATTACCTGCTGGGAAGGAATCCCACCGGTTATTGTTATGTGACAGGTATCGGGAGCAAAAGCCCGAAAAATCCCCACCATCGCCTGGCGGATACCGATGATTTTCCCGGACCGCTTCCCGGATTCCTGGTAGGGGGACCAAATCCTGCGAAGCAGGACAGATGCGTTTATCCTTCCGATCTGCCCGACGAATGTTACACAGATGTTGTGGAATCCTATACTTCCAATGAGATAGCCATCAATTGGAATGCTACGTTATTGCATCTTGCGGTTGCTCTGGAGGAGCTTTCGCCGCTCCTTTGATTATTCGCCGAAGCGTTTTTCAATTACATTCCAGTCCAGAATGTTCCAGAAAGCCTTGATGTAATCAGGCCTTCTGTTCTGGTAATCCAGATAGTAGGCATGTTCCCACACATCGCATGTCATAAGGGGCTTCTGTATCTTTGCCAGAGGGCATCCCGCGTTGGATTCCTGTGTTATGACCAGATTGCCTTCCTGATCAAGCACCAGCCAGGCCCACCCGGAACCGAATACTGTGGCGGCTGCACCAGAAAAGGTTTCTACAAATTTTTCGAATTTGCCGAAAGTTTTTTCAATAGCTCTCAACAACTCATTTTCTGGGGCTTTTTTTGCTGTATCGGAAGCTTTGAACTGATTAAAATAAAAAGTGTGATTGAATACCTGGGCTGCATTGTTGAACAGGGGGCCGGAAGGAGCCTTGGCAATAATGGTTTCAAGGCTGGAGTTTTCGAAAGGAGTTCCCAGGATCAGGTTGTTCAGGTTGTTTAGATAAGCCTGGTGGTGTTTGCCGTAATGATAGCCTATTGTTATAGAACTTATGGCAGGGGCCAGATCATTGGCTGAAAAAGGCAGGTGAGGTAGTTGATTTGTCATAATTAATCGTGTTGGTTGGTAGACAAATATACTCAATTTTGTTTACATTTGCTTTATGGATATTTTGAGATTGGGTAAAAAGAATGAGGCTCAATACAGCCAGTTGGTAGAGGAACAGCGTGACATTTTTCTAAAGAATGCTGCCGTTAACAGGCTCCCCCAAGACCTGGAGCGTATCAGGCAGGCCTATGAATACGCTTTCCAGGCACACGCCAGACAAACCAGAAAAGCAGGAGAACCCTATATATTGCATCCTATTGCCGTTGCCCGCATAGTTAACGAGGAGATGGGACTTGGAACAAATCCCATCATTGCTTCCCTGCTGCACGATGTGGCAGAGGACACTTCGCATACCGTTGAGGATATCAGAGAACTTTTCGGGGAAGACATAGCATACCTGGTAGAAGGGCTTACAAAAGAAAAAAAGGAGCAATACGAGCTGTCCATACAGGTGGACAACATCCGCAAGATGTTGATGACCATTCAGTACGACATCCGTGCGCTGCTCATCAAGCTGGCAGACAGGCTCCATAATATGAGGACACTGGCAGACATGCCCCTGCATAAACAAATGAAAATTACGGGAGAGACCGATTTTTTCTTTGCCCCGCTGGCCAACCGCCTGGGCCTGTATAAGGTTAAGACAGAACTTGAGAACCTGAGTTTCAGGTTCCGGTCGCCGGAAGAATATGCCAGGATCCAGAAGATACTGGATGATTATGCTCTTGAAACCCAGGGAATCAGGAACCGCTTTGTTGCACCTATTGAACAGACGCTGCGAGAGAATGGCATAAATGCCCGGATATCGCAGGATATCAGGAGCATTTACTCCATTTGGCGCCATATGCAACAAAAAAAAGTACCTTTCCGCCGCCTGGAAAGCGTCTATGTTTTTAATATAGTATTTGACGTAAAAACAGATGGGCCCTGTGAGGTTTCGGAAAAGAACCAGTGTCTGCAAATCTATTCGCTGCTTACCGATCTCTACATGGAACGTGTGGGCAGTTTTCACAACTACGTTGACAATCCCAAAGCCAACGGCTACGAAGCCCTGCACTGCATGTTCATGACCGAGCACGGGACCTGGGCCGAGGTCCATATCAAGAGCCAGCGGATGGAGGAAGCATCCATCCACGGTTGTATAGTCAAGCGTCACAAGAATGTAGGGATAGGAGGGGTTGATGCCTGGGTGGAGGAATTCCGGGGCACGCTCAAAGATATGGTCTACCATGACGGCTTTAACAACAAAGATGGCTTTTTCATGGAGGGGGTGAAAGCAAATCTCTATAATGACGATATCAGGGTTTTCACACCAAAAGGAGAACAGATACTGCTGCCCAGCAAAGCCTCGGCGCTGGATTTTGCCTATGTAATTCACTCCGAGATCGGAGATCACGCTCTTTTTGCACGGGTAAACGGAATGCTCTGCTCCATAAAGACCGTGCTCAAACGTGGAGACAGGGTTGAGATTGGCACCTCCTCGGCTATCATGCCCCAGAAAGACTGGCTGGAGGCGGTGGTAACGTACAAGGCGAAATCCTGTATACGAAGTGCACTCCGCAAACAGAACATATCCATCAAGCCTTCCAGATACATATTTGCCAAGTGCTGCTCTCCCCTCCCTGGGGATGAACTGCTAGGTTTTGAAGCCCAGGACGGTAGCGGAAAAGTCTTCGTGCACACCCGAAGTTGCGAGAGGGCTATCAAATTATCCACAGAGCACGGGGAAACGATTGTAAACGTAGAGACCGAAGCCGATGAAACCACTTACTATCCGGCTCACATCAATGCATTCGGGGTTGACCGCAAGGGCATCACCTTTGAAATATCCCAGATCATATCGGAAGAGTGGGGGCTGAACATTAACAATATAAGCGTGACCACAAAGGACGCGCTTTTTGAGTGTGATATTTATCTTGAAGTCCGCTCTGCCAAAGAGATCTACAGTATAATCAAGAGGCTGGAATCGGTACTGGGGGTGGAAGAAGTCATACGGGTCACCCTGAGCAGGAACTGATCATTTTACGGGCCTCATTCAAATCGTTGGGAACATCTATACCCCTGGAATAACCGGGTACTTCTACCATTTTAACCCTCAAATTGTATTCAAGGAACCTCAGGTTCTCCAGTTTTTCTGACAATTCCAGGGGACCGGGCGCCAGGGAAGCGAAACGCAGCAAAGCCTCCCTGCGGAAGGCATATACCCCTATGTGCCTGAAAGCCGTGGCTTTATACCCTTCGGGATCCCGGGTATAAGGTATGGGTGCCCTGGAAAATAGCAGCGCATATCCCTGCCTGTCCGTCACCACCTTGACTACGTTGGGATTGATTATATCCTCAGGCTCACTCAGAGGAGACATAAGGGATGCTACATCAACCGATTCAGCACCCTGTTCTTTAAATACGCCGAGAAGTGCTTCCAGAGGACCTGCGCAGGTAAAGGGTTCATCACCCTGAACGTTGACGATCACATCGGCCTGCGGGTAATACACGGCTGCTTCGGCAATCCGGTCACTACCGCAAAAGTGCTTACCAACGCTCATTCGGGCTTCTCCTCCGTGGCTGACGATTTCCCGGTAGATCTCCTCACTGTCTGTTACCACGACTACTTTTCTGAAGAGGCCCGTTTCCAGGGTTGCACGCCAGGTGCGCAGGATGACCGTCCCGTCTCCCAGTTTCTGCATCAGTTTTCCCGGGAAACGTTCAGATGCGTAGCGTGCCGGAATTAATGCTATGGTGTACATTTTATTCAAAACTATAGTTTTCGAAATACATCTTGATCTGTTCTCTCAGGTTCACGCGGATGCTGTCAATCCGGTAGGAAAGGGCCGGGATTCCCTGGTCAGTGAAGCGGGCGCGTCCCAGCTCAATTTTATAATCTTCCGGTACCCCGCGCACATCAATTCCGAATTTGAACGGAACGGGAGATCTGAGCAGGGAAATATGGTAATGAAATGTCCTGTCCATGTTATGAGATCCGGCAATGGCTGCCCTGTAACGGTCCATTTCCATGATGAAAGGATACACATCAACCCGGTTGTCAGCCATGGTTGCTTCTACGCGGATGCTGTCTATCAGGTTGAGGGCCTTTTTCCTGAACATCAGTTTGCGGGAAATCTCGGAAAAAGTCTCGCCGTCCAGAAGCACCAGGCCGTTGCCGGCGATGCGGCAGGCGCCCTGCAGGGTGGAGAACACTAGGTTCATGTTGGTATCGAGCTGCGAGGTGGCAGAAAACTGAATATCGGCAAGTCCCCTGAAAGATCTGATCATAGGGAACAAGGTATCAATGGATGGAAAGAGCCGGGTTACCTCTTCAATAAGGATATCCTTCATTTCCATATGCAGGCCCACCTGCAGGCTGTCCTTTCCGGGGGTTGCGTACAAAGCATCAATGGTAATATCGCCTGCGTTGGAAGAGGCCTGAAGTTCGTCCAGCTGCAGGTAACGGTCTGCGGCACGCAGCATACCGTGCAGGCCTTTCATCTGTAAATGGCGGTAATAGGCGTTGGATACGGCCAGGACCAACTGCAGGTTCACGTTCCCGGGTACTATCAGCAGGTTCTGGTAAGTAGCCATTTCCGCGAAATTGGCACTGCTGTCAGTCAACTCATGCGGCTGTCCGGCTCCTCCGGCCAGGCTGTCCTGTTTATCCATTAAGGATATTCCTGAACTGATTGCCCGGATCAGCTCATTGCAGTCCAGGGTATCGCTCTGAAGGTCAAAGTTGAGCCCCAGGCGGCCACGTCCCAGCAGGACCCGGCGTATATCGGTCATATAACCGTTCAGTAACAAGTCGGACCGGCCTGCCCTGATGGCGGTATTGATAATCTCAAGCCGGTCATTCTGCAGTACAAGATGGGCATCACTAACCTGTGTGTTGAGCGGTATATAGGGTGTAACAATTTGTATTCCACCGGCCTGAAGTGTCCCGTTCACACTCCACCTGCGCAGCAGTCCACGCTCCTCCCTGTCCAGACCCAGAGATAGGTCGGCATACGAGAATTCGTGACGGGTTAGTGTCCTGCGGAGCAGGAACGAGTCCCTGCGTCGGGACAGGCCTGCTGTATCCCTGCGCTGTGGCCTGACATTACGGATCAGGTCTGCCTGCAGGTGCAGATCCGAGATACGTCCCCGGTGAACGCCCGCTATGGCCCCGGCTGAACGGGATTCCAGCGTCAGGCCGATTACCGGAAGGCTCTGGTCGCGGCTGTCGGGTTTAACGGAGAAGACGATATTTCCATCGCCCATCCGGATGCGGGTGGAATCATTTACATATACCTGCAGATTCCTGCTTTTTAAAGATCCGTTTAACGGTTGAACCTTAGTGCTGTCCATGGTGAACATACCCGGGGTGCTTCCGGCTTTGAGCTCTGTTCCGGAAAGGGCTGCCAATTCCCTGCCCTTGTAACGAATTTGCAGGCTGTCGCTTACAACCTCAAGATCTAAAGATGTTCCCGGGCTGATGCCCAGGAGTACCCGGGTGGTATCGGCCCTGCAGAACAGGCTATAGGCAGGCAAATCCAGGGTAAACCCTTCTGTCAGGAAACGGCCTCTGAGCATAATGTTTCCCAATGCGGCCGGAGTCAGGTCTTTTAGTCTGAAATCGGCCTCAAGGTCAGCAGAAACACCTCCGGTGGCCTGGCCTTCTCCAACACCTTCCACAAGATCGGAAAGCCGGTCAAGGCGTACTTCCATTCCGCCAGAAAGCCTTACAGTGGGGTCTTTGAGAGCAGACGATATCATCCCGTTCAGAGACAGATCAAGGGCAGGGCTTCTGACTTCCAGGCCTCTCATTTCTAAACTTCCGTGATTGCCTTTTCCGGGATCATAGGATGAAGTTATACCGGCTTTAAATTCGGGTATCATAATCCCCGACGGAAGATACAGAAAGCTTCCCGGGCCGGCCGTAAGGCGGGCACTGAAAACCGGGAATTCACCGCTCTGGTAATGATAGGCCCCGTTCAGAATAACTACCACATCCTTTAGCGGCAGGGACGATTCAAAGGGTTTTTCACGGGGCAGCAGGCTTAGAGGAATAGCATCGTAAAGGTCTGTCAGGCGGGTAGAATCTATACGGCACACGCCCCGCAGTTCCAGACTGTCTTCCCTCAGACCCATAAATCCGTTGATGTACAGGGGAACGTTTCCAAGCACTGTTTCACAATCTTTGAAGTAGTAGTCATCAAAATAATTTTCAAGGGTAATACCTCCCCTGACCAGAAAAGGGATCCTGTCAAACAGCAGGTTCTCTCCCACGATCAGGGTGTTGGAAAAGGAATGGATGTCTGCGTTGTATCCTCCGCCCCCGATGGGAGCCCGGGCTGTCATATCTTTAATGCCGACGCTGTAATACACGGTGTCCTTGTAATCGTGATAGGTAAAGCGCAGGGTATCGCTTACACTGAGCCGGCCAATAGAAAACCCGTAAGAAGGGGACAGGGTGTCCTTCGATTCGGGAAATATATCCCAGTTTGAGCGGTCCTGTTGATCTGTAAACAAATGAATTACAGCTTGTTCAAGATGAAGACGGGGGATGAAAACCTTGTGTAGCAAAAGGGCAGAAGGGCGAATGGCCACCTCCATTTTTCTGAAAACCAACAGCGTATCCACCCATTTTCCTGTACTGTCAGGTGCCGGCACCAGAATTTTTCCGTTATCCAGTTCAGCAGAAATGTCAGGAAAGTCCCTCAGGACATGGATTGCTGCACCTGAAATGGTAACAGAAGCATTCAGGTATTGGCCTGCATACCGGTTCACCAATGAGGTCAGGCGGGAAGGGGTCAGATAAACGGCCACAACGGCCATCACTGCCACCAACAATCCCAGGACAGATAAGAAGATGATCAGAACAATGCGCCATCTTTTTTTCATACCAGCGAAATTACATTTTTTTATCCGTATGGCGCAACATTTGGCAGGTTTTACGCATCTTTGCTTTATGAACAGTCCACGATCCTTTTTCATCGTTATTGTAGCCCTTATTATGGCAATTTCCGGCTGTAAAAAGGAAGACATGGTGTATTACATTAAAAGCAATCCGCAGGAATTGCATTTTAGTAACAGCGGAGGGCTTGACACTGTCGCCATAACTTCAAACTCGGGGTGGACCGTGAGCGTACCCCTGGGGTGGTGTAAAACCAGCCTTACTTCGGTTGAAACATCTGTTAAAACGGTTTTTCTGGGTTTCTCAGTGGAAAAAAATCCAACCACTCAGGCACGCAGCCAGGATGTGATTATCAGATCCAAGTCAAACAACAGCATTCAGTCTGTAATAAAGATATTTCAGGAAGCTGGAGAAGATCCGGACGATCCCGATGATCCGGAAGACCCCGACACAGCCGACACCTTGTTTATTACCCCCTCTGTGATTGAAATACCTTGTAAAGGAGGCAATTACAATTTTACATTGGGGTCCGATACGACCTGGGCCTACCAGGGAAGCAACGCTTCCTGGTGCAACCTGATATCTGAACAGTTATCGGGAAGTCGCGGGGAATACCAGATGACTCTCAGCGCCGGTACCTCAAAGCATTCCCAGTCCAGAACAGCCGTGCTGACTTTTAAAACAAGCAACGATTCTCTGGCTTATATGGAGGTGACACAACGGCCCCTGGGGATTTCAGTTATAGAAGATTTACTGTTATTCCGGGATGATGTTAACGCTTTCGCTGACCTGAGACCCTGGATGGACAGTGACAGCACCATACACCTGCTTTCGGATCTGGATCTTTCTGGCATACCCAACTGGATTCCCATAGGACTTCATACAAATGCCATGTTATTCAGTGACAAAAACAGCAGCATAGCAGGGGTTTTCAATGGAAATAACCATACAATCAGCAACCTTTCGATCACCCAGACTGATTACCGGTCTGCAGGCCTGTTCGGGTATGTGAAAAAAGCCATAATACAGGATCTCACCCTGGATCAAAGCTGTTCCATAACCCTTGAGACCGGCCAGTATCAGGACCTGTCTGCCGGTGGTATTTGCGGGACCCTGCTTGGAGGGACCCTATCCGGTTGCCATTTTCAGGGCACGATCCGGTTGACCGGGCTCAGTACAACTACCGCTACCGGTGGCATAGCCGGCGAGGTAAATACTGATGCCAGCCACAATGCATCCGTTATCAGTGATTGCTCAAACAACGGAACCCTGCAGGGGCTGTCTCCGGTGGGAGGAATAGCAGCCAAACTGATAGGTAGCAGCATAACCGCCTGCCAGAACAATCCCGGGGCCCTGGTAAAGGGAACGGGGCTGGTGGGAGGCATTAGCGGACTATCCTGGACAAAAGGCATTATTGAAAATTCACACAACCAAGGCCGCGTGGAAGGAACCGCAGAAAAGACGGGTGGAATATGCGGAGAGCAATTCAATCTTTCCAGGATCAGCAACTGTGTTAACCATACAGGAGCAATGGTTACCGGAACTTCACGGCTGGGAGGGATTTGCGGCTATTCTGCCAGTTCCTGCAGTATTAAAAACTGTATCAACGAAACAGATATTACAGGCATTTCCGAAACCGGAGGCATATGCGGGACCCAGTTTCTTTCCTGCTCCACAGAAGGGTGCTCCAATTCCGGAGACATTGCTGGTTCAGGAACCAATAATAACCAGAACACCGGAATAGGGGGAATCGTTGGCGGGAATTTTGGGTCCGAGATTATCAGCTCAGAAAATTCGGGGACAGTGACAGGTCAGTCCACTGTGGGTGGTGTAGCAGGATACACCAATTATGTAATCAAAGATTGTATCAACCTGGCCGCCATAGAAGGCGGAACGTTCATAGGAGGCCTTGCAGGCATGGCCGAGGGTACGGGTTATGTAATCTCTTTCCTTACAAACAGCGGCACGGTGACAGCATCCGGTGGAGCCGGAGGAATTATCGGCAATATTACCAATAGTATTTCTGTAAGTTTCTGTACCAACCAGGAGACAGGGGTGGTTTATGCTTCTGCCGGAACCGCAGGCGGGATCGTCGGAACGGTCAATAATACAGCTGCTTTTGTGTCCGATTGTGAAAACCATGCCCCGGTTTCGTCCGAAAAATGGGCGGGCGGCATTGTAGCCCTCAGTCAGGGAAAGATTCTGAATTGCCTGAATACCGGACAAGTGTCTGTGCCCTTAACCAATAACCCGGTCCAGAATGAAGAAGGTTATGTAGTTGAAGACATTACACTTGCAGGAGGTGTTGTGGCAATGACTTCCTCATCCGTGGAAAATTGTGAAAACCAGGGTGTTGTCAGCGGCTATACTGCAGGAGGGATTGTTTCGCGCTTTACATCCAGTGTGTCCTTATATAAGGTAAAAAATTGCAAAAACAGCGGTCAAGTCACTGGTACAAGAAGTGCAGCAGGGGTGGCGGCCACTATCACCAAAGGCGGAACAGCAGAAGCAGTTGAGAACTCCGGAAGTGTAACCGGACCGTATTGTGTGGGGGGGGTTGTGGCCGAAAACGTCAAGGGGTCTCTCATTAACTGTGTGAATTCAGGTCCCATCCAGGGATCGGAGACAGAAACGGATGATAAGTTTTTTGCCCTGGGTGGTATCTGTGGGATGAATGACAGCGGCAATATGACCAATTGCAGCAATTCAGGAACAGTCACCAGGTATGGAGAAACGGGAATATACCGTTATGTGGGGGGCATGGTCGGGGTTACCGCCCGTGCCACAGGAACCGGAGGATTGCTCAAAGGGTGTTCCAATTCCGGACCGGTAAGCGGCTACGTGAGTGACGACCCGCTGGATTATTGCTACCTGGGTGGGTTCTGCGGCTTGTTTGCCTCGGGACCGGCACCTGAAGATTGCACCAATACAGGCACCGTCAACGGCCAGCCTGCCAGTGATGAAAACATGTACGGAGGAACAAACTAAAACCAATAAATCATTTTAATGAAATCCTTGAAATATCTTCTGCAACTGATCCCTGCTGCCGTCCTGCTGTTTCTTGCCTCCTGTTCCGTGAAACCGGAAACCATACGGATCATGTCTTACAATATCCGTCTCTCACTGGTTGATGACGGGGAGCACAACTGGAATATCCGCAAACCTGCTTCTGTTGAAATGGTAAAGACCCTGCAGCCCGATGTTTTTGGTGTGCAGGAACCTGTATGGGAACAGATTAATTTCCTGTTGGACAGCCTGCCCGCTTACGCCAAACTGGGGGTTGCCCGGGAAGACGGGGATTCCCTGGGGGAATTCTCGGCCATATTTTACCTGAAGGACAAATTCGAGGTTTTGCGGGAAGGAAATTTCTGGCTCAGTGAAACACCCGATGTACCATCGTTGGGATGGGATGCTGCATACAAAAGGATCGTTACCTGGGGAGCTTTTAAAAACAAGGAAACAGAAAATATTTTTTATATCTTCAATACGCATTTTGACCACTTAGGCAAGGTGGCCCGGCAAGAATCCGCCTGCCTGCTGATCGACAGGATAAGAGAGATCACCGTGGACGCTCCCGTTATTTTTATTACAGGTGATTTTAATGCTACCATTGACGATCCGCTCTTTGAACCGGTTAAGGCACATTTTTTGAATGTAAGGCAGGAAGCTCCCCTTACCGATACCATCTCTACGTACAACGGATGGGGTACTTACGACGGAGCCCCGATTGACCATATTTTTTACCGGGGAGCAAAGGCGTTGTCCTTCCGTACCGTAACCGATAACTTTGGCGTGCCTTATGTATCAGACCATTACCCGGTGCTGGCCGTTTTTGAATACGAATAAAAAAAAGCTATAATTTCAATGAAGAAAAAAGGAATCCGCATGATCACGGGACTGCTGGCAATGTCCCTGCTTACTCTTATGATGGCATCGTGCCAGAAACATTATTCAGTATCTGACCTTCTGGGAACCTGGGCTTACCAGGACAACACCGAATATTCCATCACATTCCGTGAAGACGGGACAATGGGATATACGGCCCCCGTATCGGCTCCCTCCTATACGCCTACCTACACGCTGGACGGGTTCTACATTTATGTCCGGGTTTATGTAGGCAGTGCCACCATAAGCGATGTGGTCGAGATCCGTTCCCTGACCCCGACCACACTGGTTGTTTATTACGACGGAGACCTTCTATTTGACGGGCAATCCCTGGACGGGGAATACACCCTGCTCAAAAGGTAGTATTCCCGCTATAATTCTTTAATCCTGATATTCCGGAACCACAGCCTGGAGCCGTGTCCCAGGAATCCGATCTTTCCCCCCCTTCGTTCCAGCCCGGGATGATCCCTGTCGTCGACAGGGCCTGTCGAGATATCACCTTGGGTGATCACTTGACCATTCAGCGTAACGCGGATGGTCGTACCTTTGATATATATCTCCTGTTGGTTCCATTCTCCCACGGGCCGCAGTGCGTCGCGGTTACTGGCCGGGATCACCCCGTAGACCGATCCGTGGTATTGGTAATCCAGCAGCCAGGGCTGGTATATGGGATCGTAATGGTCCAGGATCTGGATTTCCATACCTTCGTAAGCAGCGTCTCCGGTGCCGGGAGTACGGATGCCTACGCCGTTGTTGGCCCCCGGGGTAAGCTTGAATTCAAAGCGGAAAATGAAATCATTATACTCCTTCACGGTATACAGATCGCCAAATCCCTGCCCGGAAGGACGGACCTCCAGAATCCCGTCCCGTGTCAGGTAATCGGTCTTGTTGCCTGTCCATTGGTGTAATGTGGTACCGTCAAAGAGCACCTCAAAGCCATTGGCTTCTTCTTCCGGTGACAGTTTGTAAGGTTCGGGACGTTTTAGTTCCCGCACGTAGATGTCGCGGTAGGCCACCTTGCTGCCGTGTGCCTGGAGCTCGATGGCCCCGTAGGGGAAGATGGGCTGTGAGCGGTCCCAGTAATTTTCCATGACCACGTTGTCCACCACCAGTTCTCCGTTCAGATACACGGTAACGCGTTCTCCCTCCATGCGTATGAAAAAGCTGTTCCATTCCCCAAGGCGGTTATCGGCCACTGACAGGGGAGCCGACGGATTTTTTGCATTGTTGTACAGACCTCCGGATCCCACCTGGGCGCCCACATGAACACGGGCAGTGTCCCAGATCTGTACCTGGGGCGAACCCCGCAGGTATATGCCGGCATCGGCTTCGGGCCCTTCCGGGTATAGGAGCCAGTCCACATACATTTCAAAATCCCCGTAATCCCTTGTGGTGCAAAGGTTATCGCCTTTGCCCAGGAACAGCAGTTTGCCGTCTTCAACCACCCATTGGCTGAAAGCCACCTTGTCGGCCTCTTTTTGCGCCTTGGCCAGTTCTTCCGGTTTCATTCTGCTGCGCGAAAGGGGATTGCCCACAAGGCCTTGCCAGCCATCCAGGTCCTTTTCATTGAAGATGCGTTCAAATCCCTTTTCTTCAGGAATTCCAGCCAGGTATTTCTTCACGTTCTGAATGTCGTAGATGCTGTCCGGGTAACCGGCCTTTTCCACGATTTGCAGGACTTTTTCCATCCACCGGGTGACCATGGGCCCGTGGAAATCTGTGTTGCTGACCGCCAGCCGGTATATGTTCATGGCCGCTGCCAGGGAAACATCGGGATGGGCCGAGTCCAGGTAGGGTGCCGATGCTACCATGGCCTGGAATGAGCCGGTGTTTCTCATCTGGTTCAGGAGTGCTGCCGTTTGTTCCGGTTCCCTGAAGTAATCCAGTCCCTTGCGCAGGAAAATCACTTTTTGCGCACCAGTAGGATTCCAGTCGTTAATCAGGTTTATATATGCGTTCAGGTTTCCTTCTTCCAGGTAACGTCCGCTCAAAAAGTCTACAGCCCTTTTGGTGCCGGTTGCGGCAAGGGGTTTGTAGTAAAGCGGTTGCAGCAGGGGATCGGCCTGATGCATTCTTTTGGACAGAACGTCAAATTGTTCTTCCGGGGCAAGTCCGTATAAAGAAGCCATAACAACTTGCTGCAAAGGCTCTTTCAATTCAAGAGAAGCGGTTTCCAGCAGCCGGAAGTATGTTTCCCGGTTATCGGGCCGGGCCACGCCACTCAGGGCACCGGCAGCGGCCAACCGGACTTCCGGGGAAGGATCTTCCAGGGCTTCCAGCACCAGCGGTTCGTAAACCCGTGATTTCCGCGTGCCCAGCAACGCAAGGGCGGCTGATTTTCCCGGGATGGAGGTCTTTGGATAGTTATCCATAACAGCCTGTATTACATTTCCCTCCGAGGCCAACAGGCTCTTCAGGGCAAGGTCTGTCCTCAGGGGGTCGGCACTTGTAAGCATCCCGGCCAGGAGTTGCAGACTTTGCTCTCCCGGTGTGTTCAGCAGGGCACGGGCCGAGGCCTCTGCCACCTCCAGGTCTTCGTGGCTCAGGTATGGATTGGCAATGTACGGGATCAGGGCGGGATTGCGCTGCGTGCCCAGCCAGTCCAGCACATCGGCCAGTGCCGGGGCGGAAAGACGTTTCATCTTTTTCATTATGGCCGAGTTAACCACCGGCGATATGAACGGGCGGGTGCCTTCCAGGGCCGTCCTGCGGTACGAGCCATCGGGATCGTCCAGGGCGCGGAGCACGGTCTTCATTTCGTTCTCTTGTTGCAGGCCAATCAGCAGCGATAGGGCAAAGCAACGGGTTTGGGAATCGTTGCCCGGTTTGATCAGGGACCTGAGTGCTTTAGTGGCTTTATGGGGATCGGAGAGAGCAACCCGCTCCAGGAAGGTCAGAAAATCGTATGTTGGGGCTTTTGCCATTACTTCATAAGCAGCCATGGTCCCGCAACGGGAAAGAGCCTGGAAGGCCAGGGAACGCTGTTGATCACTGCCCGTCTGGGCCAGGCTCATCAGCATTTTCTCTGCCAGCGGTGATCCCAGCCGGCCCAGACCGGTGATTGTCTCGGCCCGTAAAGGAGCACCCAGCAACAATTGCACAGCCGTATCGCCCCCAATGGCTGTTACGGCCCCGATGGCTGCCCCGGCCAGTTGATCAGAGAAAATATAAGGAGCCAGGACATTCAGGCTTTCGCCGGAGCCCAGCAATTGCAGTTGCCTGATGAAAAAGGCCTTGATCAGTGGGTCTTCCGTTTTCTCAAGGGCTTTGGCGTAATGATGTGCCACCTGCGTGCGGACTTCTTCATCCACACCGGGGCGGGTTACGTATTGAACCATGCCGTCCAGGGCATATTCGGCCTGGGGCAGGGACGTTCCGTCGCTCCTGAGTTTTTGGGCAAGCATCAGGACACCTTCTTCGCCTGTTGACAACAGGTCTTCCATCAGCCGGCTGAAAAGGGCTTCATTGGCAGCCGGCAGCTGGTTCAGGGCATCGCCCACCTTGGTGGCGGTCGTTCTATGAGCATCCTGGGCTTGCATTGAAGAAAATGTGCCCAGGAGAATTAGCAATAGTATAGAGATTGTTCTTGTCATGATTTTCAGATTTTCCAGGGTCCGCGCATGGGTTGTTCCAACAACCGGTTGGCTGCCGGATCGTCAATAAATTCCAAGGTATCGTTATCAAAATGCAATGTGCGGTTCAGCCGCACGGCAACAGCGCCCAAATTGACCAGGGTACAGCTGCGGAACCCGTTGGTTTCGTTCAGGGCGAACGGCCTGCGGGTACGGATGCATTCAATGAAATCCGTTTGCTGAGGGGCAGGATCCGGGAAATCGGCCAGTTTCAGCTGCCAGTCGGGTATGTCGCACCGGAATCCGGGGTATACGTTCCCGTTGGGTCCGGCTATGTACGGGGTATTGGGATCTCCGTAGTCATCTCCCCAGAGAACGATCTGGCACCCGTCGGCATAGGTGTAGATAATGCTGCGCCAGGTACCAACGGCATCGTGGTGTTGTTGCGGGGCATCTACCTCTACCTTTATGGGGCTTTCGTTGTCCTTGCCCAGGAAATACTGGACCGGATCCATATAATGCTGCCCCATGTCGCAAAGGCCTCCGCCGTCGTAATCCCAGTAACCCCTGAAGGTCTGGTGGACCCGGTGGGAGTTGTAGGGCTTGTATGGGGCAGGGCCCAGCCACAGGTCATAGTTCAGGTTGGAAGGAACTGTTTCGGGTACGAGGCTGTCTTTTCCTGTCCAGTAAAACTTCCAGTCAAATCCGGTGTGGCGGGATATGGTCACTTTCAGCGGCCAGCCCAGCATGCCGCTTTGTACCAGTTTTTTAAGCGGATTTACGGTCGTGCCCAGGCCATAGAATGTGTCCTTGAAGCGGAACCATGTATTGAGCCGGAAAATCCGCGAATTCCTTTTCACGGCTTCCATGACTTTCTTGCCTTCCCCTATGGTGCGTGTCATGGGTTTTTCACACCAGATATCCTTGCCGGCCTTAGCAGCTTCCACAGCCATGATCCCGTGCCAGTGCGGAGGAGTGGCAATGTGCACCACATCTACGTTGGGATCGTTTATCAGGTCCATGAAATGTTCGTAGGTCCTGACCCGGTCCGGGGCCATTTTCACAGCTGCTTCCAGGTGTCTGGTATCCACATCGCAGACGGCAACCAGCCTTGCTCCTTCGTATTTGATATGCTCCCTGCCCATACCGCCGGTACCAATGATTCCTTTGGTCAACTGGTCGCTTGGGGCAATGAAACCGTTACCTCCCAGAACACGCCGCGGGAGGATGGTCAGGGCAGCCAGACCACCGGCTGCCTTAAGAAAATTCCTTCTGTCCAGGCTCATAAATTATCGTAGTTTATTGTTTGTATATTTTTCAAAAAGCGTATTTCTCAGGGTTCTGTAAGTTTGCATGATGGTGTTGGCACATTCCTGTGCGTAATTGTTCAACAGTTCGGTGGCTGCACGTGGATTCTTCTTGTACAAAGCCAGGTATTGCTGTTCAATTTCCAGGTTCTTTTCAAAGAACGATTCT
>ENA-UOOK01000713-UOOK01000713.1-fermentation-metagenome-genome-assembly--contig:-NODE-713-length-44261-cov-11.328553_pt1 | contig 44261 bp, 36 predicted proteins | sample MGYA00245777_ERZ724023 | MGnify/ENA primary metagenome ERZ724023 (study PRJEB28704, sample SAMN03018312) | fermentation metagenome | biome: anthropogenic terrestrial biome; feature: soil; material...
GCATGTGTTAGGCACGCCGCCAGCGTTCGTCCTGAGCCAGGATCAAACTCTCTAATAAAATCGTATCCCTACACCTTCCGGCGTAAAAATCAACCTTACCGGAGCTCATTTGGCTCTTTCAGTCCGATACACTTGCGTGTATGATTCGGTTTGTTTCCAGAGAGTTCCTTCTCTCCCGCAGGTCAGCCTCCGCTCTCGCTTCAACTGCCCCGCTCGAATTACGGGTTCCTTCTTTTTCCGTCTCGTTGTTTAATTTTCAAGGTCCCATGCGGCTTTCACCGCGGCTCCTTTTCGCAAGGCGCTTATTTATAATACCACACTGACGAAAGCTTGTCAACAATTTTGTTTTCTTTTGTTCGCTTTTCCCAAACTGTGATTGGCTTTCGCAGCGCGCATTTGTAAGTATAGCATTCGGATTACGGTTTGTCAACACATTTCTTGGATTTTTTAGATTCTGAGAGGCAAGAAGCCCTCACTGTACAGCTGCGACGGAGAAATAGACAAGGACTACAATGCCGAGAATGATGCGGTAGTAACCGAACGGCTTGAAGTTATGCTTCTTGATGTATCCGACCAGAAAGCGGATCGACACGATCGAAACAAAGAAAGCTACAACGACAGCCGTCAGAAGAACAGCCACTTCCATTGGTGTATAGGCCAGCCCGAAATGCACCATTTTGATCACGCTCCCGCCAAACATGGCCGGGATGGCGAGGAAAAACGTAAACTCGGCGGCCAGTCCACGGGACGTGCCGATCAGGATCGCCCCGAGAATGGTTGCACCGGAACGGGATGTGCCTGGAATCAGTGCCAGAGCCTGGAAGATTCCGATGATAAACGCCGTTTTATAGGAAAGGCCGTTCAGTTTGGTGACAGCCGGGACACGATGGCGGTTCCGGTTCTCCACGAGGATAAACAGGACGCCGTAGACAATCAGCGTGATGGAGACGGTCAGCGGATTGTAAAACAGGGCGTTGATTTCGTCGTCGAATAAAAGGCCGATAACGGCCGCCGGCAGGCAGGCCGCCAGTATTTTGAGCCAGACGGATCCCGTCTCTTTTTTCACATGAGGCCCTTTCCCGAACGAAAAAGGGAAAAGTTTGTTCCAATACAGCACCACTACGGCCATGATGGCCCCGAGCTGGATCACGACCCGGAACATCTCGACAAAATCGGGGGGCATATCCCAGTGCAAAAATCTTTCCGCGAGGATCATGTGCCCCGTGCTGCTGATGGGCAGCCATTCGGTAATCCCCTCGATGATGCCGATAAGAACTGCCTTTAAAATTTCGGCCATTGTTGTCTCTCCAGTGTCTTACGGATTTCGGTCATACCGTTCCCTCTCCATCGCCCCGCTTCGATACGGACGGGCGCCATGGATTTCCTGTTGTACTAATCAATTAATACAGTAATACACAATAATACACAATTCCATATTTGTCAAGCGCGTTCTGCAGGCTTCGGGAAGGCAGTTGCTATAATTTTGCAAAAATAATTCGGCCTCAGTCCTCCATAATAAAGAGAATGGGAAGTGAAAAAGATGAAAAAAATCATAGCGGTCCTGTTGGCATTTATCCTGCTCATCCTGCCGATATCCTGTGGCAAAGATTCCGATGACGCCGGCTCCGCCGCGGTGTCGGGAAAAGAGTCATCGGCAGTTACCGCTAACACGACGAAAAGCGCTGTATCGCAGGCAAAAAATCAAAGTACAGGCTCCTCCGTGTCCCTGGCCAAGTTGGAAAATCTGGACAATGCCAAGCAGGGCTGGGGGCAGGGAAAGCAGGTAGACCAGAATAACCGTCCGATATCCTGCGCGCAGTTTCAAAACAAATACGGCAAGTACGGTGCCCTGTTCATAAAAGAAAACACCAAAAAAATCTATCTGACCTTTGACGAAGGATATGAAAACGGCTACACTTCAAAAATACTGGACTCGCTAAAAGAAAAGAAAGTCCCCGCCGTGTTTTTCGTCACCTATGATTATGCAAAAAGGAACCCCGGCCTCGTCCAGCGGATGATCAACGAGGGCCATGTGGTCGGGAACCACAGCTATACCCACCCCTCCATGCCCACCCTGAGTCTCTCGAAAGCGTCCGGAGAAATCACAAAGATGCACGAATACGTCAAGGATAATTTCAATTACACGATGACCCTGTTCCGGCCGCCGATGGGCGAATTTTCGGAAAGGACGCTCGCACTGGCACAAAGCCTCGGATATAAATCCGTTTTCTGGAGCTTTGCCTACGCGGACTGGGACCCCAAAAAGCAAATCGGAGCCGACAAAGCCTACAAAAAGATAGTGGGCGGTCTGCATGGCGGGGCCATTTACCTGTTGCATGCCGTATCGAAAGACAACGCGGCGGTTTTAGGCTCTTTTATCGACGAGGCAAAAAAACAGGGCTATGCGTTTGCAAAACTGTCCTGAAACTGAACGCTGAAATGGAAAAGCCCTCTTTTGTTCAAGAAATACGGTCCCTGCAGGGCCGTATGAAAAACAAAAGAGAGCTTTTTGCCTTGACAGGGCTGGACGTGTTTCAAATAAAAGAGGCGGCATTCCGGCCCGTATTTTTACCTTCGGTTCCCGCCCCGCGGGCAGGCACAGTCAGGCTTCCGTTTTGATTTTGCGGATTTCTTCCATCATCACGGGCAGGACCTTCATCACGTCGCCGACGACGCCCACATTGGCTATCTCAAAAATGGGGGCGTCCTCGTCCTTGTTGATTGCCACGATAAAGCGGGAGGAAGTCATGCCGGTGACATGCTGGGTAGCGCCGGAGATGCCGCACGCAATGTAAAGGCTGGGCGAAACGATTTTTCCGGACTGCCCGACCTGGTGGGCGCGCGAGATCCATCCGTCCTCGATAACGGGGCGGGTGGCGCCCACCACGCCGCCCAGAAGCGAGGCCAGCTTTTCCACAAGCTTAAAGTTTTCCGCGCTTCCCATGCCGCGGCCCCCCGCCACAACGACGTCCGCGTCCTCCAGGTTGACGGTTTCGCTGATCTTCTGGACGGTGTCGCGGATTTTCGTGCGCACCGCGTCGGCGGGAACCGCAACCGAAATTTTCTCGACCGGGGCGGCCGTCTCCGACGCCTCCGGCTTTGAAAACGAGCCGGGGCGCACCGTGGCGAACTGCAGGGCGGAATTCGTGATTACCTCGTTGGCCAGAACGGTCCCGCAGTAGCGGGTCGTCACCCATGTAAGGCGGCCGTTTTCCCGGCGGACCGAAGTCACGTCGGCCACGCAGCCGCTCTGGAAGCGGGCGGCCAGACGGGGTGCGAGGCCGATGCTGAGCGGCGTGTTCCCGGTCAGAACGACGGCCGGTTCATACCGGCGGATGAGCCGTTCGAGCACGCTGGTGTATTCGTCCTGCCGAAAGACCGTATAGGCCGGGTCGGTCACGACAATCACTCTGTCGACGCCGGACGCGGCGACTTTTTTCACCGCTGCGTCCAGCCCGCTGCCTATCAGCACGGCGAGGACTTTTCCCCCCGCGCCGTCGGCAATGCTGCGGGCGCAGGTGAGCAGCTCCAGCCCCACGTTGACCGGTTTTCCGTCGGAGACCTCCACATACGCCAAAACGTCTTTATGTTCTCTATCCACGATTCATTCTCCTTACAGCACTTTTGCTTTGACCATCATGGCAACCAGTTTGCGGGCGGATTCCGCCTGGTCTTTTTCGTTGATTTTGATGCCGGCGGCCTTTTTGGGAGGTTCCGTAAAAGACACCGTGCGGGTGCGGGCCGCCGCAGCGCCCACTTTCGTCCCGTCCATGCCCAACTCTGCGAGGGGGATTGCGTCGATGGGCATTTTCTTCGCGGCCAGCTTGCTCTTGATGGTCGGGTAGCGGGGGTCGTACGCCGGCCTGTTTACGGTGACCACGCAGGGCGCGGCGGTTTCGACCACATTGTAGCCGGAATCGGTCTCCTGCTGGGCGGAGATGACGCCGTCCTTATAGCTGATGTCCACGATTCCGGTGATAAGGCCCGCTCCCAGAATCTCGGCCAGCTCGGCTCCCGTCTGGCCGCTGGGTCTGTCGGTGGCCATCAGGCCGCAGAAAATCAGGTCGAACGGCTTGCCGCTCTTTTTCTCCAGCCACGTCTTTGCCCTGGCCAGCAGCAGCGCCTTGCCCAGGGTGTCGGAACCCGCAAACGCGGGGTCTGTAAGCCGGTACGCGTGGTCGGCGCCCACCGACAGGCAGTTCTTGAGAGCGTCGCGGACGCTGTCTCCGCCCACGCTGACGACGGTGATTTCTCCGCCGACCGCCTCTTTCAGCCGGGTGGCCATCTCAAGGGCATAGGTATCGAAGGCGTTGACCACTTTGTCGATTTTGTCTATGTCCGGGGTCCCGTCGGGTTTGAGATGAACTTCGACCGAATCGTCCGGCACCTGTTTGATACACACTAAAATCTCCATACTTTTCTCCTTGCAAAACAGCATCGCACTGAAATTCCGAATCAGAAGCGGCCGATTGTGTTTCTGGCAATGACGATGCGCTGAATTTCATTGGTTCCCTCGAAAATCTGGAAGATTTTCGCATCTCTCAGGAGCTTTTCAACCGGATACTCGCGGCTGTAGCCGTACCCGCCGAAAATCTGGACCGCGTCGGAGGTCACTTCCATGGCGATGTCCGAGGCATAGCACTTGGCGATGGCCGATTCTTTGGTGTGGGGCAGGTTCCGGTCCATCAGAGTGAGGGCATACGCCACCATCTGGCGCGCCGTCTCGATTTTGATGGCCATGTCGGCAATCTTGAACTTGAGGGCCTGGTTCTTTAAAATGGGCCTGCCGAACTGCACGCGCTGCTTGCCGTAGGCAATCGCCTCGTCCATGGCCCGCTGCGCGATGCCCGTGGCCACGCAGCCCATCCAGGTGCGGGCCTGGTCCAGCGTCTTCATCGCGATGGGAAAGCCCTTGCCCTCTTCGCCGATGAGGTTGGAAGCGGGGATCCGGCAGTCCTCCAGCACCACGTCGCAGGTGTTGGAGGTGCGGATGCCCATCTTGTCCTCCTCATGGCCGGTGGAAAGGCCGGGGGTCCCCTTTTCGACATAGAACATCGACATGCCCCGGGTGCCGGCGGATTTGTCGGTCATCGCCGCAATGCAGTAGAACGAGGCGACGCCGCCGTTGGTGATAAAGCACTTGCGGCCGTTGAGGACATAGCTGTCCCCGTCCTTCACAGCCGTGGTCTTGGCGGAGCCGGGGTCGGAGCCGGCGCCCGGCTCGGTCAGGCAGAAGGCGGAGAAGCCGCCGTCCACAATGCGCTTGCACGCCCGCTTTTTCTGCTCTTCGGTGCCCGCGATGAGAACCGGCTTCAGGCCGAGCCCGCTGGCGGAAATTGTGGTGGCGAAGCCGGCGTCGGCCATCGCCATCTGCTCGAAGAGCGCGGCCGTGGAAATGCGGTCCAGCCCTATCCCGCCGTATTTCTTCGGCACCTCGAGCATGTGAAGCTGCATCTTGACGGCCTTGTCGTAGATCTTTTTCGGCCATTCGCCGGTCCGGTCGTACTCTTTGCACTGTTCCTTGACTTCTTTGTCGCAGAATTCCTTGACGGTTCCCAGGAGCTCCTGGCCCTCTTCTGAAATCAGATAAGACATTGTGCTTTTCCTCCGTTTCGATTTTGCTGAAATTTGGTAAGTTTGTTTTTTCTTACAGCTTGTAGCATACTTTGCCGGGGTTCAGGACGCCGTTCGGGTCGAAGACCTTCTTGATGTCCCTCATCAGGCGCATGTTGGTCGGGCCCACCATGGCGGAAAGATAGTCTATCTTCCCGAAGCCGATTCCATGCTCGCCGGAGATGAGGCCGCCGAACTCCGTCGCCTTGGCGTAGACTTTCTTCATGAAGGCGGCCACCTGGCGCTTGAATTCGCCGACCTCCATGTCGTTCGAGCAGGTATAGATGTGCAGGTTGCCGTCGCCGGCATGGCCGAAACTCTTGATTTTAAAATCGAATTCCGGCTCTATTTTCTTGACGTACTCCACATATTCGGCGATTCTGCTTGCGGGCACGACCACGTCGCATTCGTCGAGCAGCTTGGTGTCCGACTGAATGGCGTCCAGGAAAGAACTGCGCGCCGACCAGGCGTCTCTCTTGAGCGCCGGCGTATCGGCCACCAGCACGTCCACCGCGCCCGCTTCGAGCATCACTTCAGAGGCTTTCTCGATGATTTTGTCGAGCTGGTCGGCGTCTTCCCCGTCGAATGTCATGAGCAGATAGGCGTTGATCTGCTTGCCGTCGTACTTCTGCGGAAAGACGCTTTTGCCAAGGTAGGCCTCCGAGGTCACGACGATTTCGCGTTCCATGAATTCCAGCGCCTGCGGCTGCAGGTGGGCCATCATCAGCTTCGGCACCGTGGCGATGCAGTCGCTCAGGTTTTCATACATCACGATCAGGCTGACGACCTCTTTGGGCTGAGGGATGAGCCTGAGCGTCATTTCGGTGATGATGCCCAACGTGCCTTCGGAGCCGATCATCAGGTTCAGCAGGCTGTAGCCGCTGCTCGTCTTGGAGACCGAGGCGCCGAAATTGACGATTTCTCCGGTGGGCAGCACCACCGTCATCTGCCGCACATAGTCCCGGGTCGTGCCGTATTTTACGGCACGCATCCCGCCGGCGTTGGTGGCGACGTTCCCGCCCAGGGTGGCCGATTTTTCACCCGGGTCGGGCGGATAGAGAAAGCCCTGCTTCGCCGCATCCTCGGCCAGGTCCTGAAGGAGAACGCCGGCCTGAACGCGGACGTTCATGTTTTCCTTATCATAGCCGAGGATTTTATTCATTTTGGCGGTCGAGAGCACCACGCCGCCGCAGAGCGGCACCGCCCCGCCCACCAGCCCGGTCCCCGCGCCCCTCGGGGTGACCGGAATCCGGTGCTCGTTGCACAGTTTCATCACGCCGGCGACCTCCTCGGTCGTGAGCGCTTCCACCACAACCTCCGGCGACGCCTTGCCGTAAATCGGCATCTCGTCGTGAGTGAAATCGTCGTTGATGTCTCCGTTGACCGAAACCCGTCCCGGCGCAACCGCTTTGAGCTGTTCAATCAGTTCCGGGGACACCTTGTTGTACTGGCTCATGGCGTTTTCTTCCTTCCCTTCATAAAAATGCTTCCCATGCCCGTCCGTAAAGCGAGAATCCCGGCAGGAGATGCAGACTGTTTGGATTTCAGAATTGGTAGCACCAATTTACTGCTGAAACAGCTTTCTGCCCCGTCTTTGCACAATGCCCGGCGGCCGGCAGAAAGCACCTCGCCGATAAAAACCGGCGCTATCTACAATATGATATGTTTATATTATACACAATTGCCGGAGGTTTGTAAATGATACAAAGCGAAACGATTAAAGCGGAGAAATTTATTTGCCGGAGAAATCTCCGATATGCTGATTTACGATTTCGTAATGTTCCGCCATCGCGGCGTAGGCGCCACGCCCGTCTTTCGCCTTCAGGCTTTCAAGCATCCTCTGATGGGAGAGCTGCAGCCTGTTCCGGCTTTCCCCATCCGCGAGGATTTTTCTGCGCAGGTCGCTGATAAAAGTATTCACGACGGCGGAAAGCGCCTTCAGTATTTCTATAATCAGCGTGTTGCCCGAGGCTTCCGCAAGCATGGAGTGGAACTTCTGGTCGTATGTGACGCCGTACCGCCCGTCCCTGCCGGCCGTCATGCCGTCGAAAATTTTTGACAGCCGCTCCACCTGGGCGGGCGTGATGCGGTCTGCGGCAAGCACAATCGCCTGCGATTCCAGCGCCTGCCGAAGCTCGCTGATCTGCCTGTAATCCGTTTTCTGCATCGCGAACATCATCGACATGGATTCGACGAGGCTTTTCTTGAAATTGCAGGAGACAAAATTTCCCGCACCCTGCGCGCTTTCTATCACGCCGAGAATCTCGAGAGTACGGAGGGCTTCGCGTACGGAGTTGCGTCCGACCATAAGGCTTTCCGCCAGATTTCGCTCCGGCGGGAGTTTTTGCCCCGGCTGAAGCCTTCCGCACAAAATTTCCCTTTTGATGAACTGGATTACGGATTCATAAGTTCTTTCAGGCACTCTTCCCTCCACGGCTCCTCTCCGTCAGAGATGGCATTGCCGCCGGCAGGCAGAACACGCAGCCGCAAGCTTCCGAGATTCCAACGGCGCTCCCCGTTATTATAACTTTTAGCCGGAATAAAGTAAACCCGGTCCACAGGCAAAAGGAGGCGGGGTGCCTTTGCCTTTTCGGCCTTGGCGGCGCCGCCGGCGATATTCGTTAGACAAAAAAGCGAGGCGGTCCCTCCCATGGGAACGGGCTGCCCCGACCTTTTCAAAGCCGCTTTGCGGGATGCAGGGACACTTCCTTTGCCCCGCTCATTTTTTAACAAGGCAGTCTGCCATGATGGAACGGCGGAGGACCTTGTGAAGCGGGCATCGCCTGTCTTCAGGCGACCGCAATCAACGGAAAACCGCAAAGGACTGACCGTGCATGGCAAGCCGACCGCCCGCAAGGACGCTTTCCCCAATCTGGAAAATCGGCTTTCCCTTTTCCTGAAGGGGAATTTCCACCGCGTTTGCCGAGGGGTTCACGGCAATGAGGAAGTCCCCGCGGCGGAAAACAAACGGGTACTTTTTTTTCTCGGCATACACGACCTCAAAGTTCGGTTTCGCCTGCAGCTCCGGATACCGGTGCCGCAGGGCCAGCACCTTCCGTATGGTGTTCAGCAGAGAACCGGCTTTCTTCTCCTGGTCTTCCACAGTCGGCGCGCCGTCGCGCGGATCGATCGGAAGGTATAGCTTCGCTTTTTCCGCGGTGGAAAATCCAAGGTTTTTCCCATGACCCCACTGCATGGGTGTCCGGGACCCGGTGCGGTCGTAGCCGCCTTCCACGCTGGGAAGGCGGAGATAGCGCATCCCGATTTCATCTCCGTAATACAGGAAGGGAACGCCGGGCATCATCAAAATGAAGGCATCGGCGATTTTGCACTCCAGCTCCCCGTAGTTTTCAGTCATGCGGTGCGTGTCATGGTTGCCGGTAATCAGGCTGATATAGCCGGAGGATCGGGAAGCCCGGTACTGCGGCAGGTAATCGTCCAGGAACTCCATAATATCGCCGTCCCCTTCCCTGCTGAAAAAGCTCAGGTCCTTCCCGCCGACTTTTTTGCGAAACAGAGAATGGTACCCATTGCCGACGTTGTTCAGGTAAAAATCCATGTGGAACCGCGCTTTGCAAATCGCCTCGAAGGGCATTGACCATTCGGATACCATGGCGGCTTCCGGGTATTCCCGGTCCAGCATTCCCCGCACATTCCGCCAGAGGGCGGCGGTGGCGGAGTGACCTTCGTCATTTTTCACCAGGGACGAGGCCATATCGACGCGAAACCCGTCGCAGCCCGCGTCGAGCCAGAACCGCATCACGTCCTTCACAGCTTCGCGCGTCGCCACGCACGCCGGCTCCGTGTAGCGCATCTGCCAGGAGGCCGTGGTTCGGTTGAACCCGTAATTCAGGGCTGGCTGGGAAGAGAAAAAGTTCAGCAGATAACACCCGTCCCGTTCGGAAGCGCCGCTCATGGAAGGGAAGCCGTTCGGGCGGTCCCAGACGGTGTCAGTCCAGATGTAGCGGTCGCTGTAAGCATTTCTCACCGCTTTCTGGCTTTCCCGGAACCAGGGATGCTGGTCGGACGTATGGCCGGGCACCAAATCCAGCAGAACATGCATCCCGCGCCGGTGGGCTTCCCGGAAACAGCGTTTCAGGTCGTCGTTGGTTCCATAGCGAGGCGCCACCTTTTTGTAGTCGCGCACGTCGTATCCGGCATCCCGAAACGGGGAATCGAAGCAAGGGTTGATCCAGACGGCGTTGCAGCCAAGCGACCGGATGTAATCGAGCTTTCCTGTAATTCCGTTGATGTCGCCGATTCCATCCCCGTTGGAATCATAAAAACTCTGCGGGTAGATTTCATAAAAAACGGCGTCGTTCAACCAGTTCGGCATAGAAATCCTCTCTTTGCTTTTGAATTTGTAGGCCTCTTTGCGACCGCTCTGAAGAATCCCCTGCCCTTACGCGGAGGTCGTCGATGGGTTGACTTTTTAAAGAAACACAAAAGTTACCGTTGGCCGGGCCACAAATATTAGCTTTCATACGGGTTTCTCTACCCTTTCCGGTTATTCGTATTCGATGGTGGCCGGCGGCTTGGAGGTGATGTCGTAGACCACGCGGTTCACATGGGGCACCTCATTGACGATTCGATCGGAAATCCGGGATAGCAGGTCGGGAGAGAGCCTGGCCCAGTCGGCCGTCATGAAGTCCGAAGTCGTCACGGCGCGCAGGGCGACCGTGTGGTCGTACGTGCGGTCGTCGCCCATCACGCCGACGCTCCGGATATTGGTCAGGACCGCGAAATACTGGCTGATTTTTCGGCCCAGGCCGGCTCTGGCGATTTCCTCGCGGAAAACGGCGTCCGCGTCCTGAAGAATGCCGAGCTTTTCGCCGGTGACCTCGCCGAGAATGCGGATGGCAAGGCCCGGGCCGGGGAACGGCTGCCGCCAGACCAGGCTTTCCGGCATGCCGAGCTGCGTGCCCACCTTGCGCACCTCATCCTTGAACAGGTAGCGCAGCGGCTCTATCAGGCCGGTGAAGCCGATGTCTTTGGGCAGACCGCCGACGTTGTGGTGGCTTTTAATCACGGCGGCATTTCCCGTTCCACTCTCCACCACATCCGGGTAAATCGTCCCCTGGCAGAGATAGTCCACTTTCCCGATTTTTCGGGCCTCTTCCTCGAACACCCGGATGAATTCTTCCCCGATGATTTTGCGCTTGCGCTCGGGGTCTGTCACGCCCGCGAGCCTGCTCAGGAAGCGGTCCCTCGCATTGACGCGAATCAGGTTGATGTCGAAGCGATGCCGGAAGACCCGTTCCACCTCGTCGCCTTCGCCCTTGCGCAGAAGGCCGTGATCGACGAAAATGCAGGTCAGGTTCTTCCCCACCGCCCTGTGGACGAGGACGGCGGCCACGGAGGAATCGACTCCGCCGGAAAGTGCGCAGACCACCTTTTTTTCTCCGATAGACTGTTTCAGCCCGGCGACCGTCGTGGCAATGAAGGACTCCATTTTCCAGTCGCCCGTGCAGCCGCAGATTTGGAACAGAAAATTCCGCAGAATCTCCGTGCCGTGCCGGGTATGCTCCACCTCGGGGTGGAACTGGACGGCGTACAGGCGGCGCCTGCCGTCTTCCATGGCCGCGACCGGGCAGGACGCGCTGGAAGCCGTGGCGCGGAATCCTTCCGGGAGGCTGGCGATGCGGTCCGTATGGCTCATCCAGCAGTCGGATTTTTCCGGAAGGCCGGCGAACAGCTCGGAACCGGAAGCGAAAGAAACCGAAGTTTTCCCATATTCCCGCCTGGGGCTGCCCGCGACCGCGCCGCCCAGCGTCTGCGCCATCAGCTGCGCGCCATAGCAGATGCCGAGCACCGGAATCCCAAGTGAAAAAATCCGGGCATCGCAGCGCGGCGCATCTTCAGCGCACACGCTGCTCGGTCCGCCGGAAAGGAGAATCCCGCGGTATTCGCCGGCGGCGATTTTACCCGCGTCGGTCCGGTAGGGCCTGATTTCGCAGTAAACGTTCAGGTCCCGCACCCGGCGCGCAATCAGGCGGCTGTACTGGCCGCCGAAGTCGAGAATCAAAACGGCTTCCCTGTTCTTCATGCAAGCGTTCCCTTCCTTATCCATCTTCCGGCCCGCCTAAAAATTTGCGCGTCCGGCGGGCGGAAAAAACAACAGCAGGCGCCGGCAAAGCCTGCCGGCGCACTCGCGAAAAGCATGTGTAATTACCTGTAAATAATATCGTCCCGCGACGGACCGTTGGAGATGATTTTAATCGGGACGCCGATGCCTTTTTCGGCGAATTCCACATAGCGCCGGGCGTTTTCCGGCAGATCTTCGTACCGCCGGATGCCGCGGATATCGCATTTCCACCCCGGCAGCTTTTTCAGAACCGGCTTGCAGCGTCTGAGCTCCACGGTGGTGGGGAAATCGTCGATTCTCTTTCCGTCCAGCTCATAGGCGACGCAGACCGGGATTTCATCCAGATACCCCAGCGCGTCCAGCACGGTCAGCGCGACGCAGGTTGCCCCCTGCACGCGGCACCCGTACCGGGAAGCCACCAGGTCCAGCCAGCCCATTCTGCGCGGGCGGCCGGTCGTGGCGCCGAACTCGCCGCCGTCGCCGCCCCTGCGGCGGAGCTCGTCCGCTTCGTCCCCGAAAATCTCGCTCACGAACTCCCCTGCGCCGACGGCGCTGGAATACGCCTTGACGACCGCGATGATGTTCTTGATGTCGTAAGGCGGAATCCCCGTGCTGACCGCGCCGTAGGCGGCCAGCGTGTTGGAGGAGGTGACCATGGGATAAATGCCGAAATCCGGGTCCTTCAAGGCGCCGAGCTGGCCTTCCAGCAGGATGTTTTTGCCCTCCCGAACCGCGCGGTACAGAAAATGAAACACATCCCCGACATAGGGGGCAAGCATTTCCTTATATTTCATCAGTTTGCGGTAGACTTCGTCGGCGGAAAGCGCCGGGCGATGGTACAGGTGCTCGAAATACACGTTTTTAAGGGGGAGCACATGGTTGATTTTCTCGCGCAGATAGGCCTCGTCCCCGAACAGCTCGCTGACCTGAAACCCGATTTTGGCGAACTTGTCCGAATAAAACGGCGCGATGCCGGAACGCGTGGAGCCGTAGGAATGGGAAGAGAGCCGCGCCTCTTCGCAGGAATCGAGCAGCACATGGTAGGGCATCAAGATCTGCGTCCGGTTGGAAATCATGATTTTCGGCTTCGGCACGCCGTGCTCCACCAGGCCGTTCAGCTCCTGGATGAATTTTTCGGGATTCAGCGCCACGCCGTTGCCGATCACGTTGGTGACGTGGCTGTAAAAAACGCCGGAAGGAAGCTGATGAAGGGCAAACTTGCCGTAGGGGTTCACAATGGTGTGGCCGGCGTTGAATCCGCCCTGAAAGCGGATGACGATATCCGATTTTGCGGCCTCCACATCCGTTATCTTGCCTTTTCCCTCGTCGCCCCAGTCGGCGCCGACAATTGCTGTAACCATAATAAGAAACACTCCGCCCTGCCGCTCCGGGAAAACGAAAAAACTGCCCAGCGGCTGAATTTAGGCAGCCAAAAACAACAATTTTATCATATCATAAAGAAACGAGAAAAACAAATTTTTCCGCGCGCGGTCAGACGCTGATTTCGGGCTTTTCTTCCGCCACGGAGCGGTATTTTTCCAAAACGGGCCGCACTTTTTCTTTCAAAAACTCTTCGGTCTGCTGCGGCGCACGCCCCACGAACCGCTCGGGTCGCACCGCGCGACCCAGCTCCGCGCGCGTCACGCCGAAGACCGGGTCGGCCGCAATCCGGTCGAGGAGGTCGTTCTTCCCGCCCTCCTCCTTGACGATTCTGGCGGCGGCCATCGAGTGGACGCGGATCCGCTCGTGAAGCTTCTGCCGGTCCCCGCCGCGCTTGACGGCGTCCATCAGGATGTTTTCCGTCGCCATGAACGGCAGCTCGCTTTCCAGGTGGCTGCGGATCACGTTCGGATAGACGACGAGGCCGTCGGCCACGTTTGCGTAGAGGTTCAAAATGCCGTCGGTCGCGAGGAACGCCTCCGGGATGCAGAGGCGCCGGTTCGCCGAATCGTCGAGCGTCCGCTCAAGCCACTGGGTCGCCGCGGTGACGCAGGGGTTCAGGCTGTTCACAATCACATACCGCGCCAGCGAGGCGATGCGCTCGCTGCGCATCGGGTTGCGCTTGTAGGCCATGGCGGAAGAGCCAATCTGATTTTTCTCGAAAGGCTCCTCCACCTCCTTCAGGTGCTGGAGCAGGCGGATGTCGTTGGAAAACTTGGCGGCGCTCTGGGCGATGCCGCTAAGGACCGCGAGCACGCGGCTGTCCAGCTTTCTCGAATACGTCTGGCCGGAGACCGCGAAGCAGCCCTCAAAGCCCATCTTCTCCGCAATCAGGGCGTCCAGGCGGCGGACCTTTTCATGGTCGCCGTCGAACAGCTCCAGAAAGCTCGCCTGCGTGCCGGTCGTCCCTTTGGAGCCCAGCAGCTTCATACCGGAAAGCACGTATTCCAAATCCTCCAGGTCCATCAAAAGGTCCTGAATCCAGAGGGCCGCGCGCTTGCCGACCGTGGTGGGCTGCGCCGGCTGAAAGTGGGTGAACGCCAGCGTCGGCAGGTTCCGGTACCGCTCGGCGAACCGCGACAGAATCCGGACGGTATTGACCAGCTTGCCGCGCAGAAGGCGCAGGGCCTCCCGCATGACGATGACGTCGGTATTGTCGCCGACATAGCAGGAGGTGGCGCCCAGATGGATGATGGGTTCCGCCTTGGGGCACTGGACGCCGTAGGCGTAGACGTGGGACATCACGTCGTGGCGCACGACCTTTTCCCGCGCCTCGGCGACGTCGTAATTGATGTCGTCCCGGTGCGCCTTCATCTCGTCGATCTGCTCCTGCGTGATGGCGAGCCCCAGTTCCTTCTCCGCTTCGGCCAGCGCAATCCACAGGCTGCGCCAGGTGCGGAATTTTTTATCCGGCGAGAAGAGATATTTCATCCTGTCGTCGGCATAGCGGGAAGAAAGCGGGGATTCGTAGCTGTCTTTCAAGTTTCAAGGCCTCCCAATTTTACAGCCGCTGAATCGGCTGGCAGTAGTCGCGCTCGTCTCCCGCGGCGGCCGGGTCGGGAACCTCCGCCGGGTAGTTTCCGGAAAAGCAGGCGTCGCAGTACCCGCCGCACCCTTTCCCCAGCATTTTGGGGAGATTCTCCAGACGCAGAAAGTCGATGGAATCGGCGAAGCTCATCCTGCCGATTTCCGCGACGCTGTACCTGCAGGCAATCAGCTCGTCTTTGGAGGGGATGTCGGTGCCGTAATAGCACGGCCACAGGAACGGCGGCGAGCTGATGCGCAGGTGGACTTCCCGCGCGCCGCTTTCCTTGAGCATGGAGACGATGCGCGCGCTGGTCGTTCCCCGGACGACGGAATCGTCGAGCAGAACCACGCGTTTGCCCCGCACGGCCGTAGAGAGCGCGTTCAGCTTGATGCGGACGCTGCGCTCGCGCTCCGACTGGCTTGGCTTTATGAAGGTCCGGCCGATATAGGCGTTTTTGACGATTCCCTTCTGGAACGGGATGCCGGATTCCTCGCTGTAGCCGATGGCGGCGTCGATGCCGGATTCCGGCACGCCGATGACCATATCCGCCGCGACGGGGCTCTGTTTCGCCAGCAGGCGGCCCGCGCGCTTGCGGGCCTCATAGACGCTGATGCCGTCGATGATGCTGTCCGTCCGCGCAAAATAGATGTACTCGAACACGCACAGGGATTTTTTGGCGGAAACCGGCCCCTGCAGGGAGCGCAGGCCGCCCGGCCCGGCCACGACGATTTCGCCGGGGCGCACGTCGCGGACAAACCGCGCCCCGCAGGCGTCCAGCGCGCAGGTCTCGGAAGCGAACACCCACGAATTCTTCAGCCGGCCGATGCACAGCGGGCGGAACCCGTGCGGGTCGCGCACGGCAATCAGCTTCTGCGGGCTCATGACCACGAGCGAGTAGGCGCCGTGGATTTTCGGCATCGCGCGGCGGACGGACTCCTCAATGGAGGGCGCCTGGATGCGCTCGCGCGCAATCATGTAGGCGATGACCTCGGTGTCGATGGTCGTCTGAAAAATGCACCCCTGCCTTGCGAGAAGCTCGTGAAGCTCATGGGCGTTGGTCAGGTTCCCGTTGTGCGCGATGGCGAGGGTGCCCTTCACATAGCGCATCACCAGCGGCTGCGCGTTTTCCCGCACGCTCGCGCCGGAAGTCGAGTACCGCACGTGCCCCACGGCCATCTGCCCTTTCAGCCGGTCCAGCGTCTCGTGGCTGAACACTTCGGTCACAAGGCCCATGCCCTTGGAGTAGGAAATCACGCCGCGGTCGTTCACGGCGATGCCACAGCTTTCCTGCCCGCGGTGCTGAAGGGCCAGCAGCCCGTTGTACGCCGCATAGGCGGGGTCGGCCGAGCCGTCGGAGTAAATCCCGAACACGCCGCATTCTTCGCCGGGGTGCTCCGCTTCCACTGAAGCGGGGCAGACGCTGCGTCCGGTTTTCATCACAGGCCGATCCTTTTCATGACTTCCCGGTATGCGTCCTCCACGCCGCCGAGGTCGCGGCGGAAGCGGTCCTTGTCCAGCTTCTCGTGCGTGTGCACGTCCCAGAAGCGGCAGGTGTCCGGCGAAATCTCGTCCGCCAGGATGATTTTGCCGTGGTACCGGCCGAACTCCAGCTTGAAGTCGATCAGCTCTATATGGATGGACAGGAAGAATTTCTGAAGGATTTCGTTGATTTTCAGCGCCATCCCGCGGATGATGTCGAGCTCTTCCTTCGTGGCGAAGCCGACGGCCAGAATATGGGTTTCGTTGACCATGGGGTCCCCCAGCTTGTCGCTCTTATAGCAGAACTCCAGCACGGGGCATTTCATCGGCGTCCCCTCCGGCAGGCCGAGCCGCTTGGAGAGGCTGCCCGCCGCCTTGTTGCGGACGATGACTTCCAGCGGGACGATCTGGACTTTTTTGACGAGCGTCTCCCGGTCGCTGAGCTGCCGGACAAAGTGCGTGGGGATTCCGTGTTTTTCCAGCAGCCGGAACAGGTAGTTGGACATCTTGTTGTTGATGACGCCCTTGCCGGCGATGGTGCCCTTTTTCAGGCCGTTGAACGCCGTGGCGTCGTCCTTATAGTCCACGATGCAGAAATCCGCGTCGTCCGTTGCAAAGACCTTTTTGGCCTTGCCTTCGTAAAGCTGTTCCTTTTTTTCCATTGCTTTGCCTCCTGATGGCGTCGTTCCGCTTCCTCAGACCCGGTTCAGAAAAGCGGAGACTTTTGTGATGTCGACAACCGAGAGCCGGGTGTTTTCCACATGGCGCGCGCAGGTCAGGAACGCGTTGGCCGTGTCCAGCGAAGTCAGGCACGGGATGCCCGCCTCCACGGCGTTGCGGCGGATTCTGTAGCCGTCGCGGTGGTGCGCCACGCTTTTGGACGGCGTGTTGATGACGAGGTGGATTTTGCCGGAGAGGATGCGGTCGAGGATGTCGGGCTTCGCCTCGCCGATTTTGTGCAGGCGGATGGTCGGAATCCCGTTCGCATTGAGGAACTCCGACGTGCCGGCGGTGGCGTAAACGGTCCACCCCAGGTCGTAAAGGCCCTGCGCGATGGGCAGGACCTCCGGCTTGTCGCTGTCCTTGACGGTGATAATCACGTTGCCTTTGTCGATTTTATGGATGCCGGCGCCGTAGAACGCCTTGATGAGGGCCTCGTCGTAGGTTTTGGCGACGCCGAGCACCTCGCCCGTCGATTTCATCTCCGGGCCGAGGCTCACGTCCTGCCCGTACAGCTTCTCAAACGAAAAGACGGGCATCTTGACGGCCACAAGGCTGCGCTCCCGCTGCAGGCCGTAGTGGTAGCCCATCTCCGGCAGCGTTTTGCCGAAGAAGGTCCCGACCGCGAGCGGGACGATTGGAATTCCCGTGACCTTGCTGATATAGGGCACCGTCCTGGAGGAGCGGGGGTTCGCCTCAATCACATAGACCTCCCCGTCCTTCACGATATACTGGACGTTCAGCAGCCCTTTCACGTGCATGGCCCTGGCGAGGCGGCGCGTGTAATCGACGATTTTGTTCTGCATTTCTTTGGCCACGCCGATGGCCGGGTAGACCGAGATGCTGTCGCCGGAATGGATGCCCGCCCGCTCGATATGCTGCATGATGCCGGGAATCATGGTGTCCGTGCCGTCGCAGACGGCGTCGACCTCGACCTCGGTGCCCATGATGTACTTGTCGACCAGAATGGGGTGTTCCTGCGTCACGCGGTTGATGATGCCGATCTGCTCGGCAATGTCCTCGTCGGAATAGGCGATCTGCATCCCCTGCCCGCCGAGCACATAGGAGGGGCGCACCAGCACGGGGTAGCCCAGCTCGTGTGCGGCGCCGATGGCTTCTTCGCAGGTGAACACCGTGCGGCCGGCCGCGCGCGGAATGGCCAGCCGGTTCAGGATGGCATCAAAGCGCTTGCGGTCCTCCGCGGCGTCGATGCTGTCGGAGGAGCTGCCCAGCAGGGGCACCCCCATGTTCTCGAGGTCCCGCGCCAGGCGGATGGCCGTCTGGCCGCCGAACTGCACCACCGCGCCGTCCGGTTTTTCCTGCTCGACGATATGGAGGACGTCCTCCTCCGTGAGCGGCTCAAAATAGAGTTTGTCCGCCACGTCGAAGTCCGTGCTGACCGTTTCCGGATTGTTGTTGACGATGATGGTCTCGCAGCCGAGCTTCTTCAGCGCCCAGACGCTGTGGACGGAGCAGAAGTCGAACTCGATCCCCTGCCCGATGCGAATCGGCCCGGAGCCGATGACAAGGACCTTTTTGCGGCCCGTTCCGGCGCGGGATTCGTTCTGCGCGCCGTAGCTGGAGTAGTAGTACGGGGTCTCGGCCTCAAACTCCGCGGCGCAGGTGTCCACCATCTTGTAGACCGGGCGGATGGCCCATTTCTTCTCGAGCGCGCGGATTTCCTTCACGCTTTTTCCGGAGAGCTTCGAGATGGTCTTGTCGAGGAACTCGGATTCCTTAGCCCTGCGCAGCAGGGGCTCGTCCAGAGGGCCGGCGGCGATTTCTTTCTCCAGCCGGACGATGTTGCGGTATTTCTGAAGGAACCACGGGTCGATTTTCGTGATGTCGTGGATATGCTCCTTCGTCACGCCGCGGCGCAGCGCCTCCGCCACCACCCACAGGCGGCGGTCGTCGGCCACGTGGAGCTTCTCTTCCAGCTCTTCGTCCGAAAGGCCCTTCAGCGTGTCGTCCATCAGGCTGTAGGTGTGCTGTTCCAGGCAGCGGACGGCCTTCATCAGGGCGGCCTCGAAGGTCGGGGCGATGCCCATCACCTCGCCGGTCGCCTTCATCTGGGTGCCGAGCACGCGCCGCGCGTGGATGAACTTGTCGAACGGCCAGCGCGGTATCTTGACCACGCAGTAATCGAGCGTCGGCTCGAAGCAGGCGTAGGTTTTTTTGGTGATGGCGTTGGGGATTTCGTCCAGCGTATAGCCCAGCGCGATTTTGGAGGCGACCTTCGCGATGGGGTACCCCGTCGCCTTGGAGGCCAGCGCGGAGGAGCGGCTCACGCGCGGGTTGACCTCAATCACGTCGTACTCGAAGCTGTCGGGGTTCAGGGCGAACTGCACGTTGCAGCCGCCCTCGACCTTCAGCTCCCGGATGATGGCGAGCGCGGAGCTGCGCAGCATCTGCAGCTCCCTGTCCGCAAGGGTCTGGCACGGCGCGACGACGATGGAGTCGCCGGTGTGGATGCCGACGGGGTCGATGTTCTCCATATTGCAGACGGTGATGCAGTTGCCGTTGCGGTCCCGCATCACTTCGTACTCGATTTCCTTCCAGCCGGCGATGCTGCGCTCAATCAGGACCTGGTGCACGCGGCTGCGGTGCAACCCGACCGCCGCGATGCTCCTCAGAGCCTGCTCGTCGGCCGCGATGCCGCCGCCGCTGCCGCCGAGCGTGTAGGCCGGGCGCACCACCACCGGGTAGCCGATGGTTTTGGCGGCCTTGACGCACTCGTCCAAGCTTTCGGCGATGATGCTCTTCGCCATCGGCTGCCCGATGCGCGCCATCGCCTCTTTAAACAGCTCCCGGTCCTCGGCCATCCGGATGGTTTCGGCCTTGGTGCCGATCATCTCCACGTGATGCTCTTTGAGGAAGCCGGATTCCTCCAGCTCGACGGCGAGGTTCAGGGCGTTCTGGCCGCCGAGCGTCGGCAGGATGCTGTCGGGTTTCTCCTTGAGGATGACCTTCCGCACCGTATCGGTCGTAAGCGGCTCGATATAGACCCTGTCGGCAATCTGCCGGTCGGTCATAATCGTCGCCGGGTTGGAGTTGATGAGGACCGTCTCGACGCCCTCCTCGCGCAGCGCGCGGCAGGCCTGCGTCCCGGCATAGTCGAACTCCGCGGCCTGCCCGATGATAATCGGGCCGGAGCCGATTATCACGACTTTTTTGATATCTTTTCTTCTGCTCACAGCCGGTCACCTCCCATCAGCGAAAGAAAGCGGTCGAACAGAAAGCCCGTGTCGTGCGGGCCGGGCGAGGCCTCCGGGTGGAACTGCACGGAAAAGATTTTGCCGTTTTTATAAGATAATCCCTCAATGCTGCCATCGTTCATGCTGATGAAACTGATGTCCGCAACTGAAGGATTTATGGTCTTTTCGTCCACCACATACCCGTGGTTCTGGGAAGTGATATAGACCCTGTTCTTTTGAAGCTCTTTCACGGGGTGGTTGATTCCCCTGTGCCCGTATTTCAATTTATAAGTATTGCATCCCTGGGCGAGCGCCATCAGCTGATGGCCGAGGCAAATCGCAAAAGTGGGAATTCCGTGCGCATAGACGCGCCGAAGCTCCGCAATCTCTTTTTTACAGTCTTTCGGGTCGCCCGGCCCGTTCGTCAGCATCACGCCGTCCGGCGAAAAGGAGAGCAGGTCTTCCAGCGCGGCGTCGTGCGGAAAGCGCTTGACGGCGCACCCGCGCGAGACGAGGGAGCGGATGATGCTGTTTTTGCACCCGTAATCCACAAGGGAAACCCGGACCGGCCCGTCGCCGTAAACGGCGGGCTCCCTGCAGCTGACCTGCGGAACCGGCGGCTCCTGCCGGTACGCCAGGATTTTCCGCTTCATTGCCTCCCGGTCGGGCGAGTCGCCGTAGCAAATCATGCCGCGCATGGTGCCGCTCTCACGCAGGGTGCGCGTCAGGGCGCGCGTGTCGATGCCCTCCATGCCCGGGATATGGTTGTCCTTCAAAAACGTGTCCAGATAGACGTCGCTGCGGAAGTTGCTCGCCACATCCGAAAGCCGATGGACGATAAAGGCGGAGAGCCACGGCCGCACGGACTCCGTGTCGTCGTAGCAGACGCCGTAATTCCCAATCAGCGGATAGGTCATCACCACGCCCTGCCCCGCGTAGGACGGGTCGGTCAGCAGCTCGGTATAGCCGCACATCGCGCTGTTGAAGACGACCTCGCAGACGACGTCGTGCTCTTCGCCGAACCCCGTTCCTTCAAAAGTCATTCCGTTTTCCAGCATCAAAAGCGCTTTCAATCCAGTTTCACCAACCATTTCTCTCAGCGGCCCGCGAAGGCCTGCACGATGCGCCCGATGGCTTTTCGGGTGTTTTCATGCGTGTTGAACGACGTCAGGCGAAAATATCCTTCGCCGCAGGAGCCGAAGCCGGAGCCCGGCGTCCCCACGACCCCGGTCTTCTGAAGCAGGGAATCGAAAAACTGCCAGGACGTCATGCCTTCCGGAACCCTGAGCCACACATAGGGCGAATTGACCCCGCCCCAGACGGAAAAGCCGGCCTTCGCCAGGCCCTCCAGCATCATCCGGGCATTTTCCTGATAATAGGCGATGTTCTCGCGCACGCCGCGTTTTCCCGCGTCGCTGAAGACCGCCTGGGCGCCGCGCTGAACGATATAGGACACGCCGTTCATCTTGGTGGACTGCCGCCTCGCCCACAGGCGGTTGAGCGAGACCCCGCCGAACTCCAGCTCCTTCGGAATCACCGTATAGGCGCAGCGGACGCCGGTGAAGCCCGCCGTCTTGGAAAAGCTGCGGAATTCGATCGCGCATTTTTTCGCGCCGTCGATTTCAAAAATGCTGTGGGGCATGTCCGGGTCCGTGATAAAGGCTTCGTATGCCGCGTCGTACAGAAGGACCGAGCCGTTCCGCCGCGCGTAGGCGACCCATTTTTCCAGTTCTTTCCGCGAAATGCCCATGCCCGTCGGATTGTTCGGAAAGCACAGGTAGACCATGTCGGCCCGGCGGCTGGGAATCTCCGGCAGAAAACCGTTCTCCCGCCGGCAGGGCATATAGACGATATTGCTGAATCCGGAGCCTTCCCGGTAGTCTCCGGCGCGGCCAGCCATCACGTTGGTGTCGACATAAACGGGATAAACCGGGTCGCAGACCGCGACGACGTTGTCCGTGCCGAAGATATCGCCGATATTGCCGGTGTCGCTCTTCGCGCCGTCGCTGACGAAAATCTCGTCCGGGGCAATCTCGACGCCGCGGTCCCGGAACTCGTTTTTGCTGATGGCCTCCCGCAGGAACGGGTAGCCGGCTTCCGGCCCATAGCCGCGGAACGTCTCGGCACGCCCCATCTCCCGCGAAGCGGCGGCCATCGCCTCCACAACGGCCGCGGGCAGCGGCCTGGTGACGTCGCCGATTCCCAGCCGGAGGATTTCCGCCTCGGGATGTTCTCGGGAAAAATTCCGGACGCGGTCGGCGATTTCCACGAACAGATAGTTGGCCGGAAGTTTTGCAAAGTTTTGGTTGATTTTCAGCAAATTTTGCACATTCCCTTCCTCAGCGATTCAAAAAACCGCATTCCGAACGTTTATTATATCAGGTTTCGACCGTCCCGTCAAAGACAAATTCAGCCGGCCCCTTCATAAAGACGCGGCCGGTTTTTCCGTCCCACCGGACGGAAAGGTCGCCGCCCCGCAGATGGACCAGCACGGCGCGCCCCGTCCTGCCGTTCAGCGCGCAGGCCACGGCGCAGGCGCAGGCCCCCGTGCCGCACGCGAGCGTTTCCCCGGAACCGCGCTCCCATACGCGCATCCGGATTTCTTCCCGGCTCAGCACCTGCACGAACTCGGTGTTGACCTGTTCCGGGAAAGCCGAGTGGAGCTCGATTTTCGGGCCGAGCGACCCGACCGGCGCGCGGAGGACGTCGTCCACGAACAGCACGCAGTGGGGGTTACCCATTGAAACGCAGGTCACGCGGTACGTCCGTCCCCCGGCTGAAAGCGCCTCGTCCACGACCGGGGTTTTCTCGAACCGGGCCGGAATTTTCGCCGCCTCCAGCACGGGCTTCCCCATGTCGACCTCCACGGCCCGGACCTTCCCGGCCGCGGTCTCGAGGGAAAGGGTCTTGACCCCGCTCAGCGTTTCGACCGTCAGCACGGGTTTGTGCGCGATGCCGCGCTCATAGACGTATTTGCCGACGCAGCGGATGCCATTCCCGCACATCTTCCCGCGGGAGCCGTCCGCATTGTACATATCCATTCTGCAGTCGGCGACTTTCGACGGGGCAATCACGATCAGCCCGTCGGAGCCGATGCCGAAATGCCGGTCGCTCAGCCGCGCGGCGAGCGCCGAAGGGTCTTCCAGGTTTTCCTCAAAGCCGTTGACATAGATATAATCGTTGCCGATTCCCTGCATCTTTGTGAATTTCACGAGGAGCGTCTCCTTTCGTTCAGGAATGCAGCACAATCAGGGCCGTTTCCGCCATTTTGCGGCCGGCGTTCATGCTCTTTTTCTGCAGGAAGCGGTGCGCCTGCTGCTCCGTCATGTTGTTTCTCTCAATCAAAAGGGCCTTCGCCTGCAGAATCGTCTTTTGCGCGTCAAAATTTTCCCCCTCCAGTTCCTTTTTCACGGCCGGAGGGGTCGCGGACGACAGGTTTAAAAGCATGCCGACCGAAGAAATCAGGTTTTTGCGGCTGACGGGAAGCATCAGGCACGCGGAGGAAAGCGAAGCGCACATCCCCGCGAACTGCGGGCCGACCAGAAAGAGAAAATCATAGCCCGGGCCTACGATGCGCGGCAGTCCCACGGCGGGCATATCCCGCAGCTTCACGCTGCAGACGGCCACCCCGCCGTGGTAGTGCTTGCCGGCAAAATGAATCAGCCGGGAGCCGGACGTGCAGACGCAGCTTACAAAAAGCCCGTTTGAATGGAGCACGGCGGCAATCTGCTTGGCATGGTCCGGGTTGAAATTTGCTACCACAATGCTGCTCATACCGACAACTCCAGAAAAAAGGATCGGGCAAAACAAACGCCGGCCGTTCTAAAATTTATCAAGATAGCGGTTCAGTTCCCACTCCGTCACCGTGGCGGAATAGTCGCTCCATTCCTTTTCTTTCGCTTCCACATATTTCCCGAAAATATGGTCGCCGAGCGTCTGCCGCACCAGCGGGTCGGCCTTCATCGCCGCGACGGCGTGGTTCAGGTCGCGCGGAAGGTCCGCGATTCCCTGCGCCTTGCGCTCTTTTCGGCCGATGTCGTAGATATTGGCCGAAACCGGCGGCGGCGGCGTCAGGTCGTGCTCGATTCCGTCCAGCCCGGCGGCCAGCACAAGCGCAAAGGCGAGGTAAGGGTTGCAGGCGGGGTCCGGGTTGCGCAGCTCCGCGCGAAGGCCGGCCCCGCGCGAAGCGGGCACGCGGATCAGGGCGCTGCGGTTGCCCAGGGTCCACGCGATGCTGCAGGGGGCCTCGAAGCCGGGGACCAGGCGCTTGTAGGAATTCACGAGCGGGTTCGTCACGGCGCAGATGCCCGCGATATGCTTCATCACGCCCGCGATGAAATTCAGGGCGGTCCGGCTCAGGCCCGCCTTGCCCTGCGGGTCGTAGAAGGCGTTTTCTCCGCCGCGGAACAGGGACATGTTGATGTGCATCCCCGACCCCGCCCGGTTCTCAATCGGCTTGGGCATGAAAGTCGCGCACAGGCCGTTCGCCTCCGCGCAGTTTTTGACGACCAGCCGGAACGTGATGAGGTTGTCGGCGGCGGAGAGGGCCTCGCTGTACTTGAAGTCGATCTCGTGCTGGGCATAGGCGACCTCGTGATGGGACGCCTCGATTTCAAAGCCCATTTCCTCCAGAGCGACGCAGATGTCCCGCCGGCAGCTTTCCCCCAGGTCCGAGGGACCGAGGTCGAAATACCCGGCCGTGTCGTGCGTCACCGTGGTCGGGTGGCCGAACTCATCCGTGTTGAACAGAAAGAACTCGCACTCCGGCCCCACGGCGAACGCATAGCCAAGCTGCGAAGCGCGCCGGCGCGCCTTGCGCAGCACATACCGCGGGTCGCCTTCAAACGGCGTCCCGTCCGGCTTGTAGATGTCGCAAATCAGCCGTGCGGTCCGGCCGTTCTGCGTGCTCCAGGGAAAGACCAGGAACGTGTCGAGGTCCGGATGCAGGTACATGTCGGACTCTTCAATCCGGACGAAGCCCTCAATGGAAGAGCCGTCGAACATGCATTGATTGTCCAGCGCTCTTTCAATTTGATTCGGCGTAACGGTCACGTTTTTCAGCGTGCCGAAAATATCCGTAAACTGGAGGCGGATAAACCGCACGTCTTCTTTCTCGATTCTCTGGATGATTTTCTGCTTCGTGTCCTCGCTCAAAACGGGCACCCCCTTGCAGTCCCAATCTGCATAACTTGACCTTATTTTATTCTTTTTTTTAAGTTCTGTCAATCGCTTTCAGCCGGAGCAGGCCGCCGCCCTACGTAAAATAGACGAAGACGGGAAAAACGTAGAACAGAAAAGCGACCGCGGCAAACAGCAGGGCAAAGACGGCCGCCGCCGGCTTTTCGAGAAAGCGCAGGCGCCGGTAGCTCCCGGTCCTCCGCGAGCGGAGAAGCAGCAGCAGGCAGACCGCGCCCGCGGCCGAAAGGGCGAGCCCGGCCCGAAAGCCGCGCGGCATAAACGAAAGGCTCACGCGGTTTTCGCCCTGTTGCAGCCTGACCGCCAAAAACGTGTCGCACACGCGGAAGACCTCCGCTTTTTTCCCGTTCACGGTCGCGGTGCAGCTGCCATACTGCACGGGCAGGAACAGAATCTCCCCCGCGGCGTCCGCCCTGGCCGTGCCGGTCAGAGAATTGCCGGACTGGTTCAGCTTCGCCCCGGAGACGCCCTTCAGCGCCGAAGCGAGGACGTCTTCCCGCAGGCCGGCGATTCCAAAAGAGCGTGCCGAAATGCCGCGCAGCACGTCGATTTCGACCGTCACGGTCCGGTCCGTAAATGTGCCGAGGTTCACGATGCCGTTGTCCGGCTGGGTCGGATACTCCATCTTCAGGAGCTTTCCGTCGACGGTGATGGAAAGGCTGGAGTTGATCGGCTCGTACAGTCGGTTCGTAATCTGGTCGAAACAGTCGAAATACAGCGTCTGGGTCCCCCGCACCGGAATCCGGTACACGACGGTCCCCGCGGCGGCGGGGTCTTTGAGGGAAATCCGGTGCTCCGACGCGCCGGAGATGCCGACGTTCCGGAGGCCGGTCGGCTGATAAAATGTGAAAAGCTCCTGCCCCGTATGAAAAAGCTGCTGAAACAGAATCTGCTGCAGGTGGAGCCTGTCGGAATCCGGAAGATATTCCAGCGCGCGGACGTCCCGCGGGTCCGCCACGAAGCCGACGGGCAGGGCGTTCCGATTTTTCACGATGGAATACAGGCCGTTGCCGTAGACGGTGTTTTCATTGCCCGTCAGGTCCTGCGTCCTCTTGATCGTGTATCCGTTGCCGAGAATCGCGTCGGTGAATTCCGTCCCGCCGTTGGAATTGACCTCCATCCAATAGGAGGAATAGCCCAGCTTCTTCATGGCGGAAAGGTAGTCCTTCGCGGTCAGGGACGTATAGTGGCTGAGGGAGCCGTACCCCATGCTGCCCACCAGGTTCACGTCGAAGAATTTCCGGTCCATCTTCACGCGCGCCAGGCTGTCGCCGGGAATTTTTCCGGCGAGGTCCAGAACCGGCGCGTAATACTGGGCGTTGCCTCCGGCCGAGGCGATATAGACGCAGGAATAAAAAGTCCCCTCCACAACGGCGAGGCCGCAGAACAGGATGGAAAACAGCGCGCGGCGCACCAGCCGGCAGCGGTACAGCAGCATCAGAATCAGGTAGGCCAGCGCGGCCGTCAGAAAAAAGAGCCCCAGCATATGCAGGCTTTGCGAGCTTCCCCAGAGCGTCCGGGTGTAGACGGTCACCTCCTGATAGTCCTGCCGGAGGATGGTCACGGCCGAAAAACCGACGGTCGCGGCGGAAAACAGGGCGACTCCCGCGGGCACCGCGCCGGCCGGCGGGGAAAGGGCCGCCTCGGCGTTGGTGTGGGAGACCGCGGCGGCCGCAAGCAGAAGCCCCACGAAAACCGGGATATATCCGTACCGCACCGGGAACGACTGGTAGCTGCCGGTGTGCCACATCTTGTTGACCGGCTCGACCAGCACGGGCACCAGCATGGCCGCCAGCATCAGCAGCGCCCAGCGGACTTCTTTCCGCCGGTCCAGGCCGAAAAAGAAGACCGCCGCGACCGCCGCCGCCGCGGCGCCCGTGCACAAAAGGACCGGCAGGGTGGTGTCCAGCCTGCTCAGAAATCCGCCCGACCGCAGGCTGGAAAGCAGATTCCCGGTCCGTGCGGACGAAAGATACTGGTAGAAACTGGGCAGCCACACCACGCCGGTCATCAGCGCGCCCGTCAGGGTGGAAAGGCCGAAAAGCAGGATTTTTCCGCGGCGCTCTTCCCTTTTGACGCAGAGCAGCAAATAGGCGCCGAACGCGAGGACCAGAAAGGCGGTGACCATGTAGCACAGATAAAAATTCACGGTCAGAACCGCCGCGAACGCCAGCGTATAAAGCAGAATTTTTCCCCTGCGGATCAGCCGGCCGAACCCCAGTAGCAGAAGCGGAAACAGGCTCATCACGTCGAGCCAGACGATGTTCTGGTAGTAGAACATCGTGTAGCCGCAGAAGGCGTACATCACGCCGAGCGCCGTCGTCTGCAGAAAATCCAGCTGCGGGAACCTGCGGACGAAAAATAGGCAGGCACAGACGGAGCAGGTCATCATCTTCAGCAGCAGAAGGATGTTGACGAAATAGTACATCTGCCCTTTTTCCACAAAAGCCGCGAGAAACGAGAAAGGGCTGCTCAGAAAGAACAGGAAAACGCCCCAGAAATTCATCCCAGCGCCGTTCTGCAGGTTCAGGAACAGGCCGGTCTTCCCTCTCAGGATATCCCCGAAGTCCATCAGGAACGGGATGACCTGCTGGTTCATGTCGCACCAGGAAACCGTGTGCGTGCCGAACGGGTACAGCCCGTACGCCGCATAAACCGAAAGCAGCACCGCCGCCGTGAGCGCCGGCGCCGCCCAAAAGGAATGTCTTTTTGACATGGACCGCGTTCCCTCTTTTCTTCCGCCCCGCCGGCCGGGGGCCGGGCCTCAGCCTTTCAGAACGACCCTGTGGTAGACCTTTTTCCCTTTTTTGAGGACGGCGGAAAATCCGCCGTCCTGCGAAAAATCTTCGCGGCTCAGGGCCAGGGAAGGCCGCGTGACTTTTTCGCCGTTCACGGCGATTCCCCCCTGCGCAATCAGGCGCCGGGCCTCCGCCTTCGACGGCGCCAGCTTCGTCCGGACCAGCAGGTCGAGGATGCCGATTTTCCCGCCGGGCATATCTGCGGGGGAAAGCTCCGTGGACGGCATGTCTTCGGAGATTCCGCCCTTTACGAACAGGGCGCGGGAGGCGTCCCGGGCCTTTTCCGCCTCTTCCCGGCCGTGAATCTGCCGCGTGACCTCAAAGGCGAGCAGCTCTTTCGCGCCGTTCAGCTCCTGCCCTTGCAGCGCGGAAATCTCGCGGATCTGCTTCATCGGCACAAAGGTCAGGAACTTCAGGCATTTGACCACGTCGGCGTCCGCCACGTTGCGCCAGTACTGGTAGAAATCGAACGGCCTCATTTTCTCCGGGTCGAGCCAGACCGCGCCCCTTTCCGTTTTGCCCATCTTCTTGCCCTCGCTGTTGGTCAGGAGCGGGACCGTCAGGCCGTAGGCGTCCTGATTTTCTTTTTTGCGGATGAGCTCGACGCCGCCGAGGATGTTGCTCCACTGGTCGTCCCCGCCGACCTCCAGCCGGCAGCCGTAGCGCCGGAAAAGCTCCAGAAAATCATAGCTCTGCATCACCATGTAGTTCATCTCGAAGAACGACAGGCCGCGCTCCAGCCGCTGCTTGTAGCATTCCGCCGCAAGCATCCGGTTGACGGAAAAGCAGACGCCGATGTCGCGCAGAAACTCCACATAGTTCAGGTGAAGCAGCCAGTCGGCGTTGTTGGCCGTAACCGCCCTGCCGCCGGAAAAATCAATCAGCTTCGACATCTGCTTCCGGAAGCAGGCGATGTTGTGCGAAATCTCTTCCTTTGTCAGCATCCGGCGCATCTCCGTCTTGCCGGAGGGGTCGCCGATCATCCCCGTCCCGCCGCCGAACAGCAGGATGGGCGTGTGCCCCGCGCGCTGCAGGTGGGCCGCCACCATGATGGGGATATAATGCCCGACGTGAAGGCTGTCGGCCGTCGGGTCGAAGCCGATGTAGAACGCCGTTTTTCTGTTGTCCAGCAGGTCGCGGACTTTTTCCCTGTCCGTGGTCTGGGCAATCAGTCCTCGCTCTTCCAGTTCCTCAAACACACCCATTTTAAAAATCCTCCAGTTTCACAGGGGGATGAAAAAAGCCCCCTGCCACAATATTGCAGAGGGCGGAATTTTCCGCGGTACCACCTCAGTTTGCCGCAGCCTCACGGCGGCGGCCTCAAGGGTACGGAACCATACCCGCGCGCTGTAACGTGCGCACACGTCCCGGCCTACTGGGGGCAGCCGTTCGGCCGGGCGGCTCCGGGAGGTAGGTTCAGGATGCCGCCGCGCCCGCTTCCACCGGCCGCGGGCTCTCTGCGCCGGGCCGGCACCCCTACTGTTTCCCATCGACGCCGATTTTCCTGTATTATAACTTTTTCCCGCAGGGTTGTCAAGATTTCCGCCGCCCGCGCGCGAGCCGGAGCATCTCCGCGGCGTTTTCGAGCGTGAGGGGCGTGATTTCGGCGCCGCCGATGATGCGCGCCAGCTCCCGCTTCCGGCCTTCCTCGTCCAGCTCCTGCACGCGGGTGAAGGTCCTGCCCCCGCGCACCTGCTTTTCAATCAGGTAGTGCGCGTCCGCAAGGGCGGCGATCTGGGCCAGGTGCGTCACGCAGATCACCTGCCGGTTCCCGGAGACCTCGCGCAGCTTCAGGCCGACTTTCTGGGCGGCGTTGCCGCTGACCCCCGCGTCCACCTCGTCGAAAATCAGCGTGCCGACCTCGTCGCGGCCGGCGAGGACGGTCTTGACCGCGAGCATGATGCGCGAGAGCTCGCCGCCGGACGCGATTTTCGCAATCGGCCTCGGCGGCTCCCCGGCGTTGGCGGAAATCAGAAACTCGACGCTGTCGCCCCCCGTCGGGCCGAGCGGGCAGGGCTTCTGCCGCACCCGGAACGCGACGTTCGGCATATTCAGGAACCGGAGCTCGCGCTCGACCTTTTCGGTAAAATCCGCGGCGGCTTTCCGCCGCCAGCCGGAAATCTCCTTCGCGAGGCGCTGCGCCAGCGCCTCGCTCTTCCGGCACTGCTCCCGAAGGCGGGCCGCGGTCTCGTCCGAGCGGTTGATTTTCTCCAGCTCCGCGCGGCTTCTGTCGAGATACGCCAGCATTTTTTCGACGGTGCCGCCGTATTTGAGGCCGAGCTGATACAGCGCGTCCAGCCGCGCCTCTATCTTCTCCAGCTCGCCGGGGTCGTATTCCAGCCGCGAGTCGTAGCCGCGCAGCTCTTCGCCGCAGTCTTCCAGGTCGTAAGAGATATTCTGCAGACGCTCCGCCAGAGGGCGCAGCTCCGGCAGGTACTGCTCGGCGTCGGCCAGGGCCGCCGCCGCCGTGGAGACCGCCGCCGCAGCGCCGCCCTCCTCCTCGTTCCCCGTGAGCGCCTCTTTCGCCTGCGCCAGCGCGGCCGCGACCTTCTCGCTGTTGCGGTACAGGTTTTTCTGCCGCAGCAGCTCTTCCTGCTCGCCGGGATGGAGGTCCGCGGCCTCCAGCTCGTTGATCTGGTAGGTCAGCAGGTCGGTCTGCCGCGCCTTCTGCTCCTGGTCCATGCTGCAGGCCGCCAGTTCTTTGCGGGCGCGGCGCATCTCCGCATAGGCTTTGCGGTACTGCGCGGCGAGGTCTGCCGGCAGGCCCATGCTGTCTAAGTAAGCGATGTGGTTTTCCGGCGAAAGCAGGCCGTAGTTCTGGTGCTGGCCGTGGATATTGACGAGCAGCGGCCCGATTTTCCTGAGCATGGACACCGTCGCCGGGCGGCCATTGATGCGGCAGGCGGACCTGTCAGCCCCGATCTCGCGCTGGAGCATCAGCGTGCCGTCTTCCTCCGGCGCGTAGCCGAGCTCCTCCAGCGTCTTCACGGCCCGGCCGCCCGGATTTGTGAACACCGCCCCCACGAGGGCGGATTTCGCCCCCGTGCGGATCAGCTCATGGGAAGTCCTTTCGCCGAGGATGGCGTTGATGGAATCGATGAGGATGGACTTCCCCGCGCCGGTTTCTCCGGTCAGGACGTTGAAGCCGGCGTGAAAATCGACCGTCGCCTTTTCGATTACGGCGATATTTTCGATGTAAAGCTGCGACAGCATCGCTCTCACCTCATCATGTCTTTCAGCTTGCCCGCAAGCCGGCCCGCCGCACCTTCGTTTCTCATGAGGATAAAAATCGTGTCGTCGCCGGAAAGGGTGGCGACGGCGTCGTCCCAGTGCAGGGTGTCCATGGCGGCGCACACGGCGTTCGCCATGCCGGTCAGGCATTTTACGGCGACGATGTTCTGCGCGTAGTCCACCGCGACGGCGGAGTCCTGAAACAGGGAGCTGAACTTGACGTCGTTCTGCCTGGCCTTCTCCTCCGCCCGCATGTACCGGTACTTGCCGTCGGGAGAAAGCACCTTGACAAGACGCAGCTCCTTGATGTCGCGGGAAACCGTGGCCTGCGTGACGCGAAAGCCGGATTCCTGCAGCCGGTGGAGCAGCTCCTCCTGCGTGTCGATGGAATAGCGGCTGATGAGCTCGAGGATTCTTTCATGGCGTTTCTTCTTCAAACCTCATTCCTCCCGTTGCCCAGTTTCTGGTTCACGATTTCATAGAAATTATGGTCCTTGAGGCGCACGATTTTCACCGTCTGTTCGGAGCGCCGGAACTCCACCCGCTGCGCCGGGTCCGAAAGCCTGACGGAGATTTCCCCGTCCACCGTGAGAAAAGCGCCTCCTCCCGCCCCGAAGCAGGCCTGAACGCTCAGCTCCGCGTCCGGGCCGAACACGACCGGCCGCGTCAGCAGAGAATGGGAGCAGACGGGCGAAAGCAGGATGCAGGAAAGCTGCGGGTCGATAATCGGCCCGCCCGCGGAAAGGGAATAGGCCGTGGAGCCGGTCGGCGTCGCGACAATCAGACCGTCGCCGCGGTAGTCGCAGACCGTCATGCCCCCGAACGCGACCTTGAAGTCCGGCATCGGGGAAAGCGTCCCGCGGGAAATCACGGCGTCGTTCAGGGCGCTGCAGGTTTTCTCGGCGCCGCCTTCCCGGTAGCGCACCTCCAGCATCATGCGGTTTTCGAGCCGGTACTTCCCGGCCACCAGCCGGTCCAGCAGGTCGAACTCGTCCGTTTCCAGCTCTGCGACGAAGCCGAGCCTGCCGACGTTCACACCGAGGAGGGGCTTGTCGGCCGCCGCGGCATACCGCGCGCAGTGAATGATGGTGCCGTCGCCCCCGACGGCGATCATCATGTCGCATTCCGCAATCATCGTCTCCAAATCCGGGCAGAACCCGGCGCCGCTGCCGCCGAACGCCTCCCGCAGCTTTTCCTGCATCAGCACCCGGGCGCCGAGGCCGCACAGCCGGCGGATCAGCCGCCCGGTATGGTACTGCGCTTTGTTTTTGCTCAGGTTCGGAAGAATCGCGATTTTCAACTCGTTTCACCGCCATTCAAGTCCCGATGGGAGTTTCGCACCACTTCTTCGGCCGCCGGAGCGGTGCAGACCGGGTCGTTCGATTTTTGGAGGAAAACAAGGTACTCGATGTTTCCCTGCGGCCCCTTGACGGGGGAATAGGTCAGTCCGCAGACCGAAAAGCCGTTCTGCAGGCAGAACCCGACGATATCCCGCACCACCTCGACGTGGACCTGCGGGTCCCGCACGACCCCTTTTTTCCCGACCTTTTCGCGCCCCGCCTCAAACTGAGGCTTAATCAGGCAGACCGCGCAGCCGTTTTCCGCAAGAAAGCGGCGGGCGACCGGCAGGACGAGCTTCAGGGAGATAAAGGCGACGTCGGCGCTGAAAAAATCCACCGGTTCCGGCACCTGCTCCCGCGTGAGGTACCGCACGTTTGTGCGCTCCAGACAGACGACGCGGGGGTCGGTGCGCAGCTTCCAGGCGAGCTGGCCGTAGCCGACGTCCACCGCATACACTTTTTTTGCGCCGTTCTGCAGCATGCAGTCCGTAAAGCCCCCCGTGGAAGCGCCGATATCCAGCGCCGTCTTCCCCTTCAGGTCAACGGGAAAGCGCGCCAGCGCCTTTTCGAGCTTCAGCCCGCCGCGGCTGACGTACCTCAGCTTTTCGCCGCGCAGCTCGATCTTCACGGTTTCGGGCAGCATGGTGCCCGGCTTGTCCTGCTTCTGGCCGTCGACGTAGGCGTCGCCCATCATCACGGCGATCTTCGCCTTTTCCCGGCTTTCCGCCAGGCCGCGCTCCGCAATCAGGCAGTCCAGTCTTTTCTTCTTCATTGCGCTCCGCACTCCGTCAAAATTGCCCGTTCCATCCCGGCGTCGTCCAGACCGAGGCCGTTCAGGCTCTCCGCCATCGTCGCGTGGGCGACGAAGCCCTCGATCGCATGCAGGTAGAACCGGCCCCGGAAGCCGCTCTGGCTCAGCAGAAATCCGAACCGCTCCCCGACGCCGCCCTGCCGGATGCCCTCCTCAAAAAAGAAGACCCGCTCCGCGCCCGCCGCGCTGCGGACCGCGCCGTCGTCCACCGGCTTGATGCGGTTCAGCTTGACGATGCGCAGGGAAATGCCGCGCTTTTCCAGCCGCAGGCGGGCAAGGCAGGCAAACGAGAACAGCCTGCCGTACGTCACGACTGCGACCGTCGCCTCCGCCCCGCCGTAGAGGTCGAACGGGCGGCCGCTCAGGCGGAAATCGCAGGGGCGGAAAAGCTGCGCCCCGCGCGGGTACCGCACGGCGGCAAAGCCCGGGGTATGGTACAGGGCCTGCCGCAGGCACTGCTGCAGCTCGTCGTAATACGAGGGGGAAAACACCTTGACGCCGGGGATGGTGTTCAGGTATGCCGCGTCGAAAATGCCCTGGTGCGTCTCGCCGTCTTCCCCGACGATTCCGGCGTGGTCGACGGCCAGCACGACCTTGACGCGCTGAAGGGCCACGTCGTGAATCATCTGGTCGTACCCGCGCTGGAGGAACGTGGAATAGACGGCGAAAACGGGAAGCATGCCGCCGGCGGCCAGCCCCCCGCAGAACGTCACGGCGTGCTCTTCGGCAATGCCGGTGTCGAAAAAGCGCTTCGGGAATTTCTGCGCGAAGCGCACCAGCCCCGTCCCGGACTTCATGGCCGCCGTGACCGCACAGATCCGCCCGTCGCTTTCCGCCAGCCTGCACAGGCAGTCTCCGAACACCCCGGAAAAAGTCTGCCCCGACGGGGCCGCTTTGCCGGTCTGGACGTCGAATCCGGAGGTCCCGTGGAACGCGCCGGGGTTCTGCTCTGCAAACGGGTACCCTTTGCCTTTTTTGGTCAGGACATGCAGCAGGACCGGATGGTCGATGCTCTTGACGTTGTGAAACACCTCAATCAGCTTGTCGAGGTCGTGCCCGTCGAACGGCCCGTAATAATAGAAACCCATATCCTCGAAAAACGTGCTGTTGTACAGAATCTGCTTGAGCAGGGACTTCGCCGAAGTGAGACCGTGGTGCAGCGGGGCGCCGATGAGGGGGATATGGTCCAGCGCGCCCTCCACTCTCCCCTTGATGCGGAAATAGGAAGGCTCCGTGCGGATGCGCGCCAGGTACCGCGCCATGGAGCCGACATTGCGGGAAATGGACATTTTGTTGTCGTTCAGAACGACGATGAACTTTTTTTTGAAGCGCCCGGCGTTGTTCAAGCCCTCGTAGGCGAGGCCGCCCGTGAGCGCCCCGTCGCCGATGACGGCGACCACATGCCCCTTTTCGCCGGAAAGCTCCTTCGCCTTGGCCAGCCCGAGGGCCGCCGAAATCGACGCGCTGCTGTGGCCGGACGTAAACGGGTCGTACGGGCTTTCCCGCCGGTTCGGAAAGCCGGAAAGCCCGCCCTTCGTGCGCAGGGTGGAAATTCTGGCGCCGCGGCCCGTCAGCATCTTGTGCGTATAGGACTGATGACCGACGTCCCAGACGATTTTATCGTCCGGAGAATTAAAGACGCGGTGCAGGGCCACCGTCAGCTCCACCACACCGAGGTTGGACGCGAGGTGCCCGCCGTTCGCGGCGACGGTGCGGATGATTTTTTCCCGGATTTCACCGCAGAGCTGTTTGAGCTGGGCGGACGACAGCCCCTGCAAATCCTGCGGCGAGCGGATGGAATCAAGCAAGCTCCCCATGGCGGCCCTCAGCGCCCTTCGGGGCGGGAGATTCCGTTCTGGAGCTCCGCCGCCAGAACCGTGTTTTTCAGCAGCATGGCGATGGTCATCGGCCCCACGCCGCCCGGCACCGGCGTGATATGGGAGGCCAGCGGCTCCACCGCGGCGAAATCGACGTCCCCGCACAGCCGGCCGTTCTCGTCGCGGTCCATCCCGACGTCAATCACGACCGCGCCCGGCTTGACCATGTCCGCCGTCACGAATTTCGGCTTTCCGACGGCGACGACGAGGATGTCGGCCCTCCGGCAGATTTCCTTCAGGCCGCGCGTTTTGCTGTGGCAGACCGTGACCGTGCCGTCCGCATGCAGCAGCAGCATGGCGGTCGGCTTGCCCACAATGTCGCTGCGGCCGATGACCACGCAGTTTTTGCCCGCCACCGCAATCCGCCTGCGGCGCAGCAGCTCCATAATCCCGGCCGGCGTGCACGGCAGAAAGCGGGGGTTCCCTATCACAATCCGCCCCACGTTGGCCGGGTGGAAGGCGTCCACGTCCTTGAGCGGGTCGATCGCTTCGAGAACGGCCCGGCTGTCGATTCCCGCCGGCAGGGGGAGCTGCACCAGGACCCCGCTCACCTTTTTTTCGCCGTTCAGGCGGCGCACAAGGTCCAGCACTTCTTTCTGGCCGGCCGTTGCGGGCAGAAGGTATTTTTCGGAATGGATTCCGGCCGCGGCGCAGGCTTTTTCCTTGAGCCTGACATAGGTCCGGGAAGCCGGGTCGTCCCCCACCAGAACGACCGCGAGGCCGGGCGTGACGCCCAGCCCTTTCAGCCGCTCGGTCTCACGCGCGGCCTCCGCCCGGATTTCGGCCGAAACGGCTTTTCCGTCGATGATTTCCGCCATTTATTTTTTTCCTCCCGCCGAAGGCTCGGATTTTTCGGAATCGCCCGCGTCCGCTTTCTCTTCCGGCTGCGGACCCGGCTTTTCGTCCGCGGCTTTTTCCGGCTCCGCCCCGCCGCGGACGGGCTCGCCGGCCAGAACCTTCTTCGCTTCTTCCGCGCTGCCGAAAATCGTGCTGGTCCCGTCGCTGTAATCCGGCCCGGCATCCATTCCGGCTTCCGGTTTGATGTCGGTCTCAATCGAATTGAGCTCCATGATTTTCGCGGAGCCGCAGCCCGTCAGGGCCGTGCGGTTGCGGAACACGACCAGCAGCACCGCGGATGCCACAACGGCCGCGGCCGCCACGACCTGCGAAACCCGCAGGGGAACCACCGGCGTAATCAGGCTGTCGGTGCGCAGCCCCTCGATGAAGAACCGCCCGACCCCGTACCAGAGGCTGTAAAGCAGAAAGACCTGCCCGTCGTAGCGGCGGAATTTCCGGCTGAAAATATGTAGCAGCACAAAGCCGAGCACGCACCACAGCGATTCGTAGAGAAAGCACGGGTGCACCCCGGAAGAAGAGACCAGCGCCGTCGCCTCGCTGCTCATCCGCCAGGGAAGGTCCGTCGCCGAGCCGAAAGCCTCCTGGTTCACGAAGTTGCCCCACCGGCCGATCGACTGGCCGATTAAAAAGCCCAGGGAGCCCAGGTCCAGCACGGCCGGGACGCTGATTTTATGCAGCCTGGCCACCAGCGCCCCGCAGAGCAGGCCGCCGATAATCCCGCCGTAGATTGCGAGCCCGCCGTTCCAGATATAGAACACGCTCACGGGATTTTTGATGAACTGGTCGCTGCTGTCGAAGACGACATAGTAGATGCGCGCGCACACGATGCCGCCGACCAGGCCGAGAAGCACCGCGTCGATGAACTTGTCCTCATCGAGGTGAAACTTTTTGCAGCTTTTCAGCGCATAGAGAAACGCAAGCAGAAAGCCGGCCGCAATAATGACCCCGTACCACCGGAACTCATGCCCGCCGACGGAAAACGCGACCGGGTTGACGGTAAAGCTGAGCCCCAGACCGGGAAACTGAACATGATACATAAACGTGCACCACCATTTCTTCCTGCGAAAGATATTTTCGCCTTCAGGGAGCCGGCTGTTTCGGGCGGACGACCGAGAGCGAGGAATACTGCGGCTTCAGCTGCACTTCCAGCCGGCCCAGCACGTCGTCCACGCCCGCCTGAGCGACCGCGTCGATGTAGGAAAACAGCTCCCGCCCCGCGAATTCGAGCGCCACCAGGGAGTTCGCAATGCAGCCCACATTGTTGAGCGCGGCGATGTTGCGCCCGTAAACCGCCCGTTTCGCGCGCTCGAAAGTGTCGCGGTCAAAGCCTTCCGCCCGGACGGAGGCGATTGCCTTTTTGATTTCGTCCGCCGCGGCTTCCGGGTCCCTGGATTCACCCGAAAAGATCACGGAGGCAAACCCCGGCCCCTCGAAATACTCGTGCCCGAACGACGCCTCGTTGATCAGGCCGGCGTCCAGCAACCTGCGGAAAAGCGGGGATGCGTCGGAGGCCAGCGCCTCCAGCAGGATATCCGTCTCGGCAATCTGCTGGGTCGTCGCCCTTCCGGCAGCGCACGACTCCTTAAAGCCGAGCTCGAACAGCGGAACCGCGACGGCCATTTTCTGCTCCGCCCTCGCTTTCACGATGTGCTCCGGCTCCGGCTCGAAAATCCGCTCCACATGGTACGAGGGGTCCGCGGGCTTCAGCATTTTGTCACACACCTGCAGCACGCGGTCCGGCTCCACGTTCCCCGCGATGCACAGGACCATGTTGTTCAGGTTGTAAAAGGTCCGGTAGCAGCGGTACAGAAGCTCCGGCGTGATTTTGGCGATGCTGTCGGTCGTGCCCGCGATGTCGATTTTGACCGGGTGCGTGTGGTAAAGCGCCCCCAGCAGGTTGAACAGCACGCGCCACTGCGGGTCGTCGTCGTACATCCGGATTTCCTGCCCGATGATGCCCTGTTCCTTCTGCACGGTCTGCTCCGTAAAATAGGGGGACTGGACGAAATCCAGCAGGATTTCGAGCGACTGGTAGACGTTGGCCGTGCAGGAAAACAGAAAGCAGGTCATGTCGAAGGAGGTATAGGCGTTGGCGGAGGCCCCGGTCTTGGCAAAGCGCGCGAACGCGTCGCCCTCGGCGCTCTCGAACAGCTTGTGCTCCAGATAATGGGCGATGCCGTTCGGGACCTTCTGCGGCTCGCCGCCGGGGGAAGTCCGGAAGCAGTTGTCGATGGAGCCGTACTTCGTGCCGAATATCGCGTAGGAAGAGCTGTTCTTCGGCTTTGGATAAATCAGGATTTTCAGGCCCGAGGAATGACGGACCTCGTAATAGGCGTCGCCCGCCCGTTCGCTTTTGATTTCCCGAATCCGGTTCACTGAGGCTTCACCCCGCTTCCTGTCAGGCGGTAAACGGTGTCGAGCGTGACCCCGCCCGCTATTTTACGCACTTCGTCGCCCGTCACGGTCTGGACCAGCGCCGCCTCTTCCTCCGGCGGGCGGACCGGATGGGAAAACGTCTGCGAAAGATACCACGCTTCCAGCCCGTCGAGGGAATCGGAGAGCGTGCGGTAGCTGTTGCACAGGCTCAGCTTGGCTGCTTCCAGCTCGGAAGGGGTGAAGTTCCCTTTCTTGATTTCCTCCAGCTGCCTGAGGATCTCGTCCCTGGCGCGGTCGATGTTGCGGCGCTCGACGCCGCTCTGCACGAACAGGATGCCCTTGAGCGGGTGGTACAGCGAGCCGCAGTAATAGCAGAGGCTCAGCTTCTCGCGCACGTTGAGGAACAGCTTCGAGCTCGGCGTCCCGCCGTACAGCGCGCTGAACAGCTTGCAGGCGGGGACGGCCTCGTCCGGCTCCGCGCAGCCGGTGCGGAACCCCAGCACCAGCTTGCACTGCGCGACGTCCATCGTCTCCGAGACGTCGCGGACCTTCTGCGCGGACCGGACGGTGCGGGTCTCGCAGGGGACCGTTTCCGTCCGCCCCAGGTTGTGGAACGCGGCGAAAAAGTCGGAATAGACGGGTTCCGGGTCGCAGTCCCCCAGCACCATAATTTCCGCCCTCGCGTGGTGGATCATCCGGTTCCACGCCTGCGTCAGGGACTCGCGCTTTAAGGCCCGCACGTCTTCGCGGCTGCCGAAGCGGCCGATTCCGTACGGCTCCCCGTCGCAGAGGATTTCCTCGCAGCGGCGCATGGCATAGAGACGCTTGTCGTTGAACTCGGAGTCAATCTGCTCCAGCATCTGGCGCTTTTCCTGCTCGAACCCCGCGCGGGGGAACATCCCTTCCTCGAACGGAGGGTCGAACACGATGCTGCAGAGCAGGCGCGACAGCTCGGCCGAAACGCTTTCTCCGTGCAGGGAATAGCGGTCCGCGATGCCGGAGGCGGAGACCGAGAGTACCTGCACGTCCCCCATCTTCTGCACATCGGCGTCGAGCTGGGCGCCGTAAAGCCCCGCAAGGTGCCGGTTGAGCTGCGTCAGGTCCGGATATTTTCTGCTGGCGCGCGTCAGCAGAAAAGGAAGGATTGCGTTGGAAGGCGCGGACTGCTTTTCCAGAGGCAACAAAAAATGAATGGACATGCGCACCGTCTTAAAGCGGCTGTCCCGAACGCTTCTGAAATTGACGCCGTCGCAGACGGAGCGCTGTTCAATTCCCGTCATCCCGATTCTCATCTCCCCAGAAATTCTTGGTGAAATCATGCATCATTATAACACAATCCTCCGCTTTAGAAAAGAACGAATCTTTTTCCGGCGCGGAAGGGGCCGAAACGTTGCGCAGGCATGGGAAAAATGGTACAATAGCGGAGTTTGAGAGATTGGGGTGCTTCGCTTGAGAGTCATCCGAAACCGGACCCCCGCGGCGGAGTTCGGGCTGCTGTTTGTAACGGTCATCTGGGGCGTGTCGTTCGCCGCCACAAAATGTGCCGCGGACCAGGTGACGCCGGCCTGGATCCTGCTCACCCGCTTCGGGCCCGCCGCCGCGCTGCTGGTTCCGTTCGCCCGCAAAAGGCCGAACAGGCTCTGCCGCGCGGATTTGAAGGCCGGGCTGGTGCTCGGCCTGCTGAACTTTCTCGCCTGCGAGCTGCAGACGTGGGGTGCAAAGTACACGACGGCGGGGAACAACGCGTTTCTGACCACCGTGTACTGCGTCGCCGTCCCCTTTCTGGACTGGGCGGTCCGCCGCCGCAGGCCGCGCGCCGCAAACATCGTCTCCGCCTTTCTGTGCATCGCGGGCGTGGGCCTTCTGTCGCTGCGCGGGAATTTTTCCATCCAGCTCGGCGACCTGCTCTCGCTGGGCAGCGGGTTCGCTTTTGCCCTGCAGATTGTCGTAATCGGTATTGTTTCCGAAAAGCGGGACCCTATACTGCTGACCGGCACACAGTGCGCTTTTACGGCGCTGGCGGCGCTGCCGGTTGCCCTGGCGGAGCCTTTCCCGGCGACGATCACACTGCAGGCGGCGCTTTCGCTGGTTTTTCTCTCGCTGTTCGCCACGCTGCTCGCGACGCTGATTCAGATGGTCTGCCAGAAATACGTCGCTTCCTCCAAAGCCTCTCTGATTATGTCGATGGAATCCGTGTTCGGCTGCCTGAGCGGCGTCCTCTTTCTGGGCGAGTCCCTTACGGCCCGGTTTCTGGAGGGGAGCGCGCTGATTTTGACGGCGATCCTGCTCTGCGAGGTCAAGCTGCCGGCGCGCGCCGCTGCCGCGGCTGTGCTTCCGAAAAACAGCGCCAAAAAATAAGCGGGGCGAAGCGGCGTTCTTCCGCTTCCTCCGCTTTAGAATGTGAATGTTTTGATGGAAAGCGCCGCTTTGCCGGCTCTACCAGTGAAAGACGGACCGGAGCCACCCGGTGAGCAGATCCGTTAGCACGGCGACGAGCGCGACCGCCAGCAGGAAAAGAAGGATGGAAAAAATCCGTGCAGCCTTTTGCCCTTTTTCGCCCGTGGAAGAGGGCTTCTGCTTTTCCGGCTCCGCCCGGTCTTCCGGTCCCGGCTTTTCAGACCTTTCCGTTTCCCGTTCCCGCAGCAGGCCGACGCCCCGCAGGACATCCCCGCCCCGCTTCAGCCCGCCGTAAGGCACATACAGGTTTACGCCGGCGCTTCTGGAGCGCCCGAGAAAGACGGAGGACACGCCTCCCGCACCCTCCCGCTGTTCCATGCAGGGGATGCCGGCGTCTTTCAGGGCGCCGGCGGCGATGCCGCTTTCCTGCTCCGAAAGGGACGCGAGAAAGACGGGGTCTTCAGGCCTCACGGGGCGCAGGCGCCTGCCCCCGCACACGGGGCATCGTTTTCGGCCGGCGCACAGAGCCCGGCAGTCGGGGCAATAGTCCATTTTTCCACTTCCGTTTCTTTGGGTATCGTACCATACCCCGGCCCTCCGTGGCAAGGGGGGCGGGGAATCAAAAGGGCGCCGGGCGAAAATTCAGCGCAGAACCGGCTCGATCTGCTTTCCCTGCAGGGCGGCGAGCGCCGTGGGGAGCAGCAGGCTGAAATCGGCGACCAGCGAAAAGGGCTTTTTCTCCGGATTGTCCTGGCGCATGGGGACGAAGTAGACGTTCTTCGTGTTCATCAGCCTGCCGATGTTGGCGGCCGATGCGGCGAGCGCGTCGTTTGTGGCCGGGGCGAGCACGACCGGCAGCCCGATGCGCAGGGTGGATTTGACCGCCATGGTGACGGGCGTGTCCGTAATGCCGTTGGCCAGCTTGGCGAGGGTGTTCCCGGTGCAGGGCATCACAATCATGAGGTCCACCATTCTTTTCGGGCCGATGGGCTCCGCCTCCACAATGCTTTTAATCACTTTTCTGCCGCACAGGTCCTCCACTTCCCAGACAAAGTCCTCGGCCCGGCCGAAGCGGGTATCCGTCTGGAAGGCGTTGTACGACATGACGGGGAGGATGCGGTACCCCTCCCCGCAGAGATGCCGCAGCTCGTCGATCGCCTGCCGAAACGTGCAGAAAGAGCCGCACATCGCGAACCCGAAAGTTTTCTGTTCCATACCGGCTTCACTCCCCTATCATATGGCAGACCGTGTCCCGGATAATCTCCCCCGCCGTTCTGGGCGCAACCCTGCCCGGCAGGGACGGCGCGAGGATGGCCCGGACGCCGATTTTTTCCGCCGCCGCAAAGTCGACTCCGCCCGGCTTGGACGCAAGGTCGATGATGAGCGGGCGCCCGGCCAGCGCGGACAGCACCCGGCGCGTGAAAATCAGCGCGGGAATCGTGTTGAAGATGAGGTCAAAAGTCCCTTCTTTTCCAATCTGCGCGGTCAGGACCGGCGTGTATCCGCAGGCCGCAATCCAGGCAAGGTCGTCCGCCCGGCGGGCGCTGACCGAAACTTTTGCGCCGATTCCCTGCAGCATGCGGGCGAGGACCTTCCCCACCCTGCCAAATCCGGCCACCAGGCAGCGGCTGCCGCTGATGGTCGCCGGGTACTCCCGCATGGCGATGTCGAGCGCCCCCTCCGCGGTGGGCACGGCGTTGCGCACGGCGAACTCCTCCTGCGTATAGTAATCGTCCGTCTCGATCTCCCGCCAGATTTTGCTCGTCCGGTACAGCCGCTCCATCATGCCGCCGAAGACCCGCTTGCCGCACATCAGCGTGGCAAAGCGGTCGTCCAGCGTAATTTTTTCGTTGCCGTAATCCATTTTCAGGGTTTTGCCGTCGTCCGTCACGGGCAGCGGAAGAATCACGGTCCCGCACCGCTCGGCGATTTCCTCCAGCGCTGCTTTTTTGACGCCGTTCGCAAACCGGACGGAATCGAACCCGCAGGCGTAAACCGCAAATCCGTCGGAAACGAGGCTCTCGGCCAGGGCGACCTGGCGCCCGTCGCCGCCGACGACCCCCATGGTTTTGGAATCTGACATAGACAAAGCCTCCATAATTCGGAATCATAATCACATTAAAACATAATATGGAACGGAACGGCCGCTTGTGATAAGCGGAAAAGGCGGGATTCCCAATTTTTAATTGCATTTCGCGCCCGGTGCGATTATTATTGAATTGCCGGACAATAGTAAAGATTGGCCGGAGCTTTTCCCGCGGAAAGCCGCGGCCGAATCACAGACTGAGGAGCACAACTATGAGCAGCGATAGCGATATTCTTTCAAAAGTAAAAAGAATCCATTTTGTGGGGATCGGCGGGTCCGGCATGTGCCCGATCGCCGAAATCCTGTTGCATAAAGGGTACCGGCTGACCGGTTCCGATACCAGCGAGTCCGACACCCTCGCCCGAATCCGAAGCTACGGCATCCCCGTCTTCATGGGGCAGCGGGCCGAAAACGTGGAGGGCGCGGAGCTGGTCGTCTACACCGCGGCGGTCAAGCAGGATAATCCGGAGCTGGTCGCGGCGCGCAGGAAAGGAATCCCCGTGGTGGAGCGGTCCGTGATGCTCGGCATGGTGACGCGGCATTTCCCGAAGACCGTCGCCGTCGCCGGAACGCACGGCAAAACCACGACCACCGCGATGGTCACGCAGATTCTTCTGGAAGCCGGGAAGGACCCTTCCGCCATCATCGGGGGAAAGCTCCCGCTGATCGGCGGGAACGGGCGCGCCGGAAAGTCGGATATCATCGTCTGCGAGGCGTGCGAGTACGTCGACACCTTCCTTCAGCTCCATCCGTCCGTCTCCGTCATCCTGAACATCGACAACGACCATCTGGATTACTTCGGGACGGTCGAGAACACCATCCGCTCTTTCCACCAGTTTGCGAAGCAGACCTCCGGGACCATCGTCGTGAACGGCGACAACGCCAACGCCATGAAGTCGGTGGAGGGGATTCGGAACGCGAAAATCATCACCTACGGCTTCGGCGCGCAGAACGATTATTCCGCCGCCGACATCCAGGACACCTACCGCGCGCGCGAGCAGTTCTCCCTGCTGAAGGGCGGCCGGAAAACCGCCGAAATCACCCTGAGCGTGCCGGGCAAGCACAACATCTACAACGCGCTCGCCGCGTTCGCGGTCGCCGAGCTGTTCGGCGTGCCGCCGGCCGGCATCGCCAAGAGCCTGCACGCGTTCACCGGCGTGCACCGCCGCTTTGAAAAGCTCGGCGAATTCGGCGGCATCACCGTGGCCGACGATTTCGCCCACCACCCCACC